>Ga0181393_1000006_pt1 | contig 69518 bp, 110 predicted proteins | sample 16SPOviralmetaG_FD_130122 | JGI IMG/M metagenome (GOLD analysis project Ga0181393, IMG submission 130122) | Marine viral communities from the oligotrophic San Pedro Time Series (SPOT) site, San Pedro Channel, CA, USA - 16 SPOT_SRF_2010-10-21 | ecosystem: Environmental > Aquatic > Marine >...
ACCTTTTGTCGTACCATCAACAAAGAAACCAGCATCTGCACGTATGTATCGAGGAGTGTAGATGTTCTTATTAGTTTCCTGGTTAATCCTAAGCCAAGTAGTGTCCTCACATCCAATCTCACCCATCCTTGTGGTTCCGTTGTAGAAAATAATATGATCAGAAACATTATTATCTGTTTTCTTTAGAAGAATACGAGCACTACCAGAGGATGTTAAATCGCCAGAGAAAGTATCAGCAGCATCAGAATGTAATACATTCGTCATTGAATTTGCCAAATGATTTGGCGTACAATATCGGATATATCCGTCAGTTGTATATGTTGAATATACCTTTGTTACTGTGTTTGCGTGTGACCCAGATGTTGTATTGATCCAACCGGCATCGATGTAACCGCTACCATTAGTTCTTACAACTTTATTGGCATCATCGTTTCTACCAGTATGAAGGTTTAAACCGTCTAATGTATCAGCATCTAGTCCTGAACCAGACCCATCAACTGTTTTAATAGCCGTAAGGATTTCTGATGCAGTCTGGTCTGCAGTAGCACCTGCCTCTACTCCATCGAGTTTTGCTTTGTCAGCACCGCTGATTAAACCAGAGTTGCCAGAAGCAACTACATGTGGAATTACTGCATCAGTACCTGTACTACTTGACATCGTACGGTTCGATGCCGTGTAGGTGAGATTAGTATCAGCATTTACTTCAGCACCAGCAGAAATATTAAGCAACTTTGTTGCCTGTGCTCCAGTCATTAGACCTGAGTTACCACCACTTACAACTTCAGGGAATGTAAAACCACTACCAGTGTTTGAATCAACTTGTCGTGTTGAAGCTGTATAACTAATGTTTGTTGACGATGCTGGATATTGCATAGCCATCCAGTCAGTTGAAGTACTTCCGTCATTTGCTGTAATGACATACAAAATGCCTTCATTACTTACAGATGCAAAGTCACCTAGTTCTCCTGACAACGTGGTTAAGTTGGCTTGGGCCGTAACTGTTCCTAAGAATTGAGTAATAGCAAGGTCAGGTATTTGTGATTCTAAAATTTTCCCGTTAGAATCTAGATCCGCCTTATCCGTCAAATTACCTGGAAGGTTGTCTAAGTCAACGAGATTTTGTGCGGTGATATCGTCGAGTTTAGTTGCACGGCTGTCAGTCAATACATTACTATCACTTGCAGATGCGACTAGTGCACGGATTTCAGCAGCTGTTTGGTCTGCAGTTGCACCTATTTCGACACCGTCAAGTTTTGATTTGTCAGTCGCACTAGAGAGTCCGGGCACAGCAGTAGTTACTTCTGGCAGAGTAATACCACTTGCATTGTTTATCTCCAACGCACGAGTAGAAGCTGTATAAGTCAGATCATGATTAAGGTTAACTTCAGAACCAGCTTCGATGCCATCTAACTTTGTGTGATCAGCATCAGTAAAAACATTAGAGTCTGTTGCTGCTTCAACTGCAGCGCGTATTTCTGCATCCGTTTGATCAGCTGTAGCTCCCGTCTCAATTCCTGCCAGCTTAGTATTCTTTGTGTCTGTGTATGCGTCCGCTTCCTGTTCATACAGTGCTTTAATTTCAGCACCTGTTTGATCGGCAGTTGCTCCTGGCTCAATGCCACCTAATTTTGTAAACTGTGCATCTGTGAATGCAGAAGTTTCTTGTTCGTATAGCGACTTGATCTCAGCACCTGTAAGATCTGCTGTGGCTCCACTCTCGATTCCATCAAGTTTCGAATGGTCGGCATCGGTAAAGACATTACTGTCAGTAGCATCACCCACCAAAACACGAACTTCAGCTGCAGTTTGGTCTGCTGTAGCTCCTGTCTCAATTCCTGCAAGCTTAGTATTCTTTGTGTCTGTGTAGGCATTTGCTTCTTGTTCATACAGTGCCTTTATCTCAGCCCCGGTCTGGTCTGCGGTAGCACCACTTTCTATACCATCAATTTTAACTTTATCTGTAGCCACCATTAAGCCACGTACTGTTGTCGTGACATCAGGTATTGCAGCAATTTGTGTATCTGTGTAATTCTCAGAAAATGCTTTAATTGATTGCTGAGTGGCTAATGAACTTGCACTATCACTACTAAAGTTATCTTCATCTAAAATCGCAGTGACAATTGTGCTTGTTCCTAGCTGCAGCGAATCTGTTTCGACCGCATCAACATCAATTGTTGGGTCTAGACTCAGTGTTATTTGATCTCCACTTACAGTCGTAGAAATTTGATTTGTTGAGCCACTAATAGTTAGAGTATCTGTGCTACCAGCTTGAATATTCCCATTGCCGGAATCACCAGCAAACTTTACGATTTTTGTAATATCGTCTACGTATTTTTTAATTGATTGCTGTGTAGCCAGTTTCGTATTGCTATCGCTTGTCAGTGAGTCTTCATCAAGCACACCATCAATTACTTGCGATGCATTGATGTCTAAGCTACTTGTATTTACTCTTCCACTTGCAGAAATATCTCCATTGCTGCCCAAAGTGATGCTTATATTATCCCCTAAAGTAGAATCTACAGTTATGCTGTCTGCAGTAAATAATCCTACAATTGCGCTATCACCCAGGTTGCTTTCACCTGTTCCACTGATAATAAGTGGAGCTGCCGAAGAGAAGCTTGTACCGTTAATTGTAATAGAACCATCTACTTGTAGTGTGTCAGCACTTTGAAAGTACTCCTGATAACCTGATGAATTAAGGACTAGAGGGCGACGGTTTGCCATTTTAAATTACCACGGGCTGAGAGATTTCAAGTGCAATTCGGTTACCACTAACCGCAGTTGCGATAGCAATTACTACATTGCCAGAAGTTGTTGTGTCAGGGGTCAACGTAAAATTGCCAGCATTAGTGGCACTTAGGTAGTATTTACCCCCAACTACAAAGTTATTATTTCCTTCATCAGTGATCCCTGCAATTCCTGTAAATGTCAGATCAGCATCACTTGTGAAAGATACAGTCTGACCAGGGTTTGTTGAATTTAGTGCAACACCCACCACCTGCGCTGTACTAAGGTCTGTAGCAATAGCTGGGATGAGAGTCCCAAAAGAAGTGAATGCCAACGGTGTTCCTCGTTGAGCACTTACTGGCGAACTAACGTCATATACAGCAGATCCCGAGATAACCTCGACATCATCATCTTCATCTACTGGAACTAGATCTTTTGATGACAATGCATATACAGAAGGTCCTAGCGCGGTGTCAGGATTCCGGAAAATATAAGATCTACCGAAAACATTTTTTGTATCACCTAAATTTGCCATTCTACAGCTGAGTTCTACTCTCTATAGTTTATCGGTTTCTGTAGACCAATCCTTTAAGTCTTGCATTATCATTCCTTTTACAGATACTGTCAAAAGCTGCTGATAGTTCATGTACAGCCTAATTGAATCTTTCAGGCTCTGCTTTAGCACATCAATGTCATTGCAGTTGTCAATATCTTTATTGATAATATTCAGCTGAAATGACTTTTGAAGCGGTAACTCGTAATCTTCTGGTTTAAACATTGTATTACTATGCACTTAAGAAGGCTAGCAAGTTTGTTTTAAACTGTGCATAATCAGACGAATTATTTAGAATACTTTGGAAGTTAACTTTGTCTATATATGATGAGGACTGCGCCGGAACAAATTGAACACCGTCAAACACGTACAGCTCTTTAGAGTTAAACTCCATCCAGATTTCACCTCTCAGTGGTTGTGGAGGTGCTGTTCCCTCCCGTACAGTTACATACCCATCACCACCATTAGTTTGATACCAGCCGTCGTGTGCATAGCAAAATAACCGACCCTGCCTCGTGTCAAACCAAAGTGCACCTTCACTGGGTGGGATTGAGTATTCCGTATTCTCTTGATTCCAAGTAGGGGGTTGTGGCCCTGTTGATGCTTGACCCCAATTGAGGTCTAGTATTGCTGCGACTAAGCCCGCGTAATTAGCAGGGTAATTACCTGGAATCTGATAGTTTGCAATTCGTTTTGCATTAAGTGCAGCAATCAACGACTCAAAATTAGCATCTAAATTACCGTAATTTGGCTTAGCATTCTCGTGGGACATTGTATCGGCGCTTTTTCTTTATTGTACCTAGAACTTAGTATTCAGAATTGCGCTAGCTAGTTCCACTTCATCCATATTTAAACCTTCAGCAGTAGCAAATACAAGTTCAATTAACGATAAATCTCCACGTTGATATGACTGTATAAATTCCTCTGCGACTTCAGCCATCTCTTGTTTTAATTTAGCTTCAAATTTGAGTCGAGTCTCATATGAAGGAACTTGATTAGGCTCAGCTACTTTTAATTTTTCAATGAACATGGCGGCAACTGTGTGCTTACACATTTTGAAGCTCATTCTATAAGTATCTGATGACCATGTTTGAATGCGACCAGCTGATTTAGATAAAGCTACAGTGTCAGATTGTTTCTTACCCTTAGCAGTAGGTAATGGGTAACGTTGTTGGCGGTTCACTTTTCTATCGAATTCACCTTCTGTTGATTGCGGTATCCTTAATTGTGCGTGCGAATATGCTGGACATGAGCATGTGTACAGAGTTGCTGGCACTAGGTCAAACCCAGCTGTAAATGTCTGATCCATCCAAGGATCTATATCGGTCTCTAAACGACGCCAAGGGTCGTCACCTTGACTGAGTACGTGGTAGCTCAAACCCCCATACTCATCTAATACTATTTTTGTAAAGCTTTTACTTTCAAAAACTAAGAAACCGTTTTCTGATGGTGCATATAGTTTTAATTCATCAGGATAACTCTCTGCTTCAATAATTACATAACCGTTGCCGCTATTAATAGTTGATTTTATTTCGAACGGTAGTAAGTTAATGCTAAGTTCATTTACTTCACTCTGTACTTCGTCAGCAGTAATATACTGTGTTCCGAATAGATTTTGATATTCATCTTTTTGGAATATAAAGGTGCTTTGCAGTTCTGGTTCCGCAAGTGACGTTGTTAATAGTGTGGGAAGCTGACCAATGTCAAATGTAGAGACTGGTAGATCTTGTTGATCCACAATACGAAAAGCTTTTGCTGACTCCCGTTGATTTACCTTGACTTCAAACGTTTCTCTATTATCTACAAACTGCTCTGACCCAATTGCTCTTCTAATTTGGATATTGTCTAAATAGCCTATTTTTCCCACAAAAGAATTTAATGGAACATTGGGGTCGAACTCAGTGTCTGGGATATGAATAAGCAACGTGCTGCTTCTGGACTTACCTTTGTAAATAGCTGGCTTCAGTTCACTAGTAAGTACATTCTTTAGATTGGCTTCTGATACGCCATCACTTATGCGATCACCAATCATGCTTGTAATCAATGGAGTACTTGCTGCAGATGTTATTTGAACGTGGATTTCATGATTTGCGTAGTTATTTGGATATAAAGTTCGTTCATTTCGAACGCCAGTTATTGTTCCCAATGATGGTGGATTAGGAACTGTTCTTTTCATCACATAATGGGAATTAGTATCAGCATTAGTGGTAGCAAACTTATATCCTTCAAAAGTTACGTCATATTCTTCTGGTTGTCCCTGATATAACTTTGTAGTTATGCTTATATCTTGCGCTTCCCGAGTGAAGGCGTCCACATCCTTCAACCTATACCAAGCTGCGGCGTAATAAAATTCCAGTCCCTTACGCCACCTTGTCCAATTACTATCAAGGTCAAATTGTTCAATAGCTGATCTTGTAACGGAAGACCCAAAACTATTGCTTGACGGGTAATACCCTTGTCCGCGTCTCCCCTTCCCTTTATCAACTCGGTTATTTATGCTTTTGAATTGATTAGAGTTTGTTGGTCCCCAGCCATTCTTTTTTCTAGGCATACTACATTGCTACGCTAACTACAGTAGTTATCTATATACCCTATATTTTAATCCTATTCGCTGTCTCCCCCCTACTAACCTTTTCTAGAGATTTATATAGCAGTAGGGGTAGTTAGCGTAGTTTTGTAGTTTAGAAGAAGCCGCCACTCACGCCTAGGAGCGGTGCATTAGTCACGTTGTCTTGGAGGTTACTTGTTAGCCGTGCAGCCCACAAGTTCTTACCTTTAGGTACGTAGAAGCCGGTGTTCTTCTGCACACTGCCCACAGCAGGCACAGGAGCCAATACAAAAGGCATGTCCGTTGAATGGACCCAGTTCCCCAATGTTGAAGCTGCAATCAAACTTCCTACGTAAATACCGCCACTAACAGCAGCGGCACTTTGAGAAGGAGGACGCAAAAAGTCGTTATCAGATGACAGATAAAGATTAATTTGATAGCTGTTACTATTTCCATCTTGACCACGTGAAATGGCATAGATGTCTTCAATCACAGCTCCATCATTAGACGTACAGTTCAGTACCAACTGCGCAAAGTTCGTACCAGAAACGTCAGTCTGAAGGATGGTTGCGTCATTCATACTGTAAACCTCGTTAAATACGCGGTCTACTAGCAGAGGTTGCTTATTAGTAGAAGTTGATGCCATTACTTTTTACCTTTCTTTTGTCCTGTTTTTTTCATATCGTTACCCGGAGCAAGGGCCAGTCCGTTGGGACTTGAGAAGTCCGTACTGGGCATTCCTTGAAGAGGAAGTGATCCCATCCTAGCAGGAGGTTCAGGCATTTGACCTAAATTTGTAGGGCTTCCAATGAATCCCATAGGGCCAATTTCAGAGGGTGGGATACCATCAGGTGAATTTCGCATTGAGGTTCTTGTTGCCGCCTCGGCGGTGTAATTACCTCCCATCTGGTTATATATTTCAGAAGGTGTTGCTGGCAATCCATCACCTGCAGCATTCAAACCACGGCGTCCACTAAACTCAGCACGTAGTCCAGAGTTGCCAACCATTCCTGAGACATATCCCATTCGGCCCGGAACGTCAGGCTGAACCTGTTCTCCAAATAAATATTGGTTTGTATATCCATCAACGTTGGTACCACCGGCTGGTTGTTCCCTGAAGTTATTGGGATTCAAGTCCTGGTTGTTTGGTCCCTGGTCCATTCCTGCCTGTGGACGCAGAGGAATATTGCCTTGTGGAGCACCCGGCATGTTGGAGTTATTTCGACGAGTACCCTGAGGTCCCATCATTGCTTCTCGACGCTGTCTCTTTGCTTCATTCATGATCAAGCTCGGTTGATTTGCTGACGGTTGTTGTATCCGGGAAACTGAATTCCAGCAGCGATACCCTGCACACGCATAGCTGCGTTTTGACCAATGGAGCGAGGATCGTCATGTGGAGAACTGGTGGCTGACATACCATTCTCAGGACCAAACCCCGTCTGATTGTTGTAATCAGTGGTTACCGCATTCCCCATTGAATCGTTGTTGGGCTGAAAATTACCTTTTTCACCACCAACACTTTGACCAGTAGTCAAGTTAGTGTTTGCATATTGAGGATGACGATGAGCTGATACAACAGTCCCGCTCCCTTCGGTAGCCATTTGTTGCATGCCAAAGATGAAGGCGTTATCTTGCAAAGCCTGTGCTTCTGCGAGCTTTGACCGATAGTCACCATCCCCTTTAATGCGAATGGGAACGTTTCCATAGTTAAACGCCCCGCCTCCTCTATTCGACATAATTTTGCAAATATCTTTCTAGATATATTCTACACTTAGCGCCAAATCTGATTAAGCATAATTCGTGAACCTACCGCTGTATCTGCTGGCCCGGGCACAGCCATGATAAATTCAGCACCACTTCTTTCAAATGCATACCTTCTATATTCTGGGCGACGGTAGTTAGGCACGTATAGTGTTTCTGCCATTCGATCTACTTCTCTTAAATAAATTTCTCGAAAATATTCATCACCTTTCAATGGGTCAGAGGTTGCCATCGTTCGTTGAACGTCACCAGCTATCTGCTCTAACCGACTGTAGTTTGGACTACCGTTAGCATCTCTAGGGAAGTATTCAGAGTTTTCCCAAGCAGTATCACATCGGCGAACATGATTAATAATCTGGTTATAGAAAAACTCATCTGGTATTACAGATAGAGCTTCTTCTAGGCGTGATCGATCACCTGCTGGGATTTGTGAACCAGAGTTGAATCCAAGGTGGAAACGCACTTTTGACTTATTAAACTCATCTAGTTCCATTACGCAATACCCATTTTACTTACTTGGTCTGCCATCAAGAGTTGCATTCTTAGCTTGTCTTCTTCAGTTGCAGTCCCAGCCATTTCAGCTGCAAGAATCCGTGCTTCTTCTGAGTTGGCCAACATTTTATTTCTTATATCTTCGCCTAATTCTCCTCCAAGCGCTGCTCCAGCAAAGAGTCCTGTTAATCTAAATCCTGGTTTAAAACGATTATTTGTACCACGAAGATGGCCAATACCTCGGCCTACTGGATGTAAGAGTTGACCAGAAGTAAGTCCAATAAGTGCTCCTGCTAGAGAGCCGCCAGCTTGTGCAACTTCGGGTGAACGTATTCCGCTACCTTTCTCTTTAAGTGCTGCCAGTAGCAACATCTCTTGTTCACTCATCTTACTGCCGCATGATTACTTATAGTTTATCAAGCAATGAAAATTAGATCATCTGCAATCAGCTGTTCCCAGTTAACACGGGGGATATTTTCTAGCTGCTTCAGATTGCTAAACCGCTCACCAGAGAGTGAACAACGTAGTTCAACAATGCGCTTTGCAGTTGCATACCCCACGCCAGGCAGTCGCTTGGCAATCAGTTCTGGGGGTGCCAGATTCAAGTTAAGACGGGTGTCATTCAGAGGAACAACGCGCTCCGGCATTTGCTCTTCTTCTGTTTTTTGAATCTGTGGAGCTTCGACTTTCGCGAGGCGACCCTTCTCGGTATCGTATGGAATAAGTGAATCAAGATCTACATACTTGATTGCACCGTCTCCAGTACGAACCATTGCATATTCACCGTCGTGCTTTGAGATAAATTCGACAAGCGCTCCAGTCTTCTCGTCCTGAAAAAGATTGCTAGACATTAGGGTATTTCGTCTTCTTACTTATTATAAGCCACAAAAAAAGCACCCCCGTAGGAGTGCCTTTCTTGAGTTGATTTAAGAGATCAGGAACCCTGACCAGCTTCAATCTTGTAACCGAGATGGACATCTTCTGCATCAGGCGCAGGAGAATCCAAGTAGTAGCAGACTTCTACAATCACAGCGGCAGTATCACCAGCATCGACGACATTAAGGTCGGCGGAAGCAGTGGCGGTCACACCAGTGGCAGAGCCAAGTGCGGACAGCTGAGTAGAAGGGTCGTAGCTGCTAGCTGCACCATCAGGGAACGCACCACTAGAAGCAGTGAGTGTTACACCACCGGAGATTCCGGTAGCCTGAACGGTCGCAGAACCAGTAGAAGACAGGTTCTTAGTGTTAACAGCAGTGCGATAGATCTTGGCACCAGCAGGGATGGTCAAGGTCTTATCCAAACGAGGCTTGTCGTCGCCGCGTTGGTCAGGTGAAGGTACGACCAAAGGCAGGGTGCCAGAAGACACGGTGCCGTTTGCCACATACACACCAATGACGCGGTAGAACTCAACGCCTGGAAGTGCTTCAACGCCTTGGGCCTTGTAAGCATTCAGATGGGTAACGTAGTTACCGGGAAAAATGACGGACATTGTTAATTACCTCAATATACGAAAGAGTAACCAACAGTGATGAAGTCCTTATTCAGAACTTCAAATCCGGCAAACAGAGACCAGATCATGATGATGAAACGAGAGAAATCGTCGTTATTGTTCAACAGGATCTGAGCGTTGTTGCCACCGATGCCCACGCCAACAGCCTGAGGGCCGAAGAAGATCAGCTGGCTAGCTGCATAATCAGCAGCAGAAGCGTCAGAGTCAGCAACCACAAGGTTGTAGTTGGTCTCAGGGAGGTTGGTGGACTCGAACCAGCGGACGCCTTCGAAAAGGAAGCCAGAAGGCATAACGGGTTGTCCAGCAACGAAGCCAGCCTGACCGTATGCAGGACCCATGCCTTGGTAGAAGTTGGCGTTAGGGGCTTCAGCAGGAGACATCGGGTTGATCATTCCGCTACCGGGGTAACGAGCGATCTCACGGAAGTCACTGTTTTGACGGAGATGCATCATCGCGGTTGGATCCACGATGCAGCGGTAGTAACCATCAGAGAAGGTAGGAACATTGCGCTTACGCATGTCCTTAACCACCTCAAGCAGGTCGGTGGTGACATCGAACTTGGCAGATTCACCAGTTCCGTAGGTCACACCCAGGGTTCCACCGGAACCACCTTTGGCCTTACCACCGGGCAGGTAGTAACCACCTTGATCCTTAGAAGCAGCACCGTTGGCTTCTGCTTTCAAGAGTTCGTTAGCGAACACACGGTCGCGCCAGCGGCGATAGTCATCCAGAAGGGTCAGTGAACCGATCGACTGGTGGAAGACGTTCAGGTTGCCAGTGTCGAGAAGCAGACGCTGAGCAGTGATCAGGGTCTCACGGGCTACCTTGAAGGTAGAAGGTTGAGCAGAATCGCGGGTATCAGCAGGTCCGGTGTACTCACGAAGAGTTACCAGAACCTTGTCCTTAACGATGTTACGTGCGGAAGAAGTTCCAAGTGTTTGGTCGGCAGTACGCTCACGAGACTCCTTGGTGCCAGGCTTACCCCAGAAGCGATAGCGGTCCAGTTGAACTGTCTGGCCGGGTTGCTTGCTGAAGTCATGTACCACCACAGGTTCCACAGCCATCTCAATGATGTATGCCGGGTGCGGACGGTAAAGTTCTGCACCAAGAAGCTTCGGAAAATCATTATCAATCCACATGGGATAATAACTCCAAAACTAAAAGGTTTATTGCGACGTGTTTGTCACATACATCAACTATATATGTGTTTAAGATAATATATAAGATATACCTCAAAATACTGTGGTTATGGAATTTATAGATAGCAATGAATGGGTGCCTATTCATACCCTCCCAGGATTTGAATGCTGCATTGAATATTACGTAAGTAAGACCGGATTAGTTAAATCTACCAAGGGTTTAGTTGAGAGAGTGCTTAAACCTAAAACCAGTAAACGCGGATATCTATCTGTTAATCTAACTCAACGTATTGGACGTAAAACTACAATATCAGTTTATATTCATAAGCTGGTAGCTTTGGCTTTCCTGCCAACTGCACCTACTCCTTATGGACGTAAAAAAGGCTGTAGCGGTATTACTCATATCAATGGAGATCGTTCCAATTGCAGCGTAGGTAATTTAAAGTGGTCTACTCGTAATCATCTACAATAGAAATACTGCTTCAATATATAAACCTATCATGGCTGACAGACTTACCCTCAAAGGTTATAAAGTAGTTACCGGACAGACAGGCTCTGACCTTAGTTGGGTTCAGCCTATGAAAGGAGGTGACTTTCACTTATTTCCTCGTTGGTGGAACAAGAAAAACACTGTGCAGTATGAGGCCGTAACTATTTTTAGACTTTCTCGGGCTGCGGGAGATCTTGATATTGTAATCCCTACATCACTTCAATCTAAACTTGAAATTATGTGGGATGATGCAACTGAATCATTTAAGTTTCCTTACCACCGAGGAATCGAACGCATTGGTATATATGCAGCGAATGGGTCAACATTGCTACAGGAATATCAGTTCTCTCGCATCGCTGGAGGTTCTGTACTGAAACGCTCTCTGACTAATTTGCCTTCGCCTACTATTGGCAATGCATCTATTACCGGATCTGCCACAGCTGATGTTGGAATTTCCCAGAACTACTCAATTGCTTTTGATGGTGATGCAGGAGATGCTGTCTACGCATGGACCACATCAGATAGCTCAGCAGCATTGTTGAATGAGAACACCGCTACATTAAGCGTAGTCTTCAGTGCTGAGGGTGATTACGACATTTCTTGCACAATCACTTCTGTTCTTTCTAGTGATACTCCAGTCGCTGAAACCTTCTCAGTAACTGCTACCTAATTTAGTAAGCACTGAATCTCTCTCACTTGCGTTTAGATCAAGCAAAGAGACATACCTTTCACCGATCGTCACTCTTATTTTGTAAGGGAGGCGTCGGTTTTTTCTTGCGTGGATGCCTACAAAGAAACACCCTTGTGAAGAGACAAATGCATTGTCATCTGACACGGGGTGCCGATCTTCAGTGTATAACGTGATATCTACGTGATTGTCTATATAGATATTGTTAGTTCCAATGTTTTCCAGTTGAATGTCTACTATTGGCAAGTAGAGCTGAGCAAGAGGTGAGAATAGAGTGGATGGAGCATAGTCATTGACTGATGACAAATCTAAGCTATCGTTTAACGCTGCTCCTGTATACACACTAGTTTCGGCAAGTGGAAGAACCAAGTGTGGTATGTACCCATCAGAATCAGCTTTCACATTTGTAAGATCAGTTGGGAGAGATTCATTCAAAATATTCAAATCAATTTTAATGAATTCATTCTCAACGCCAAAGAGACCTACTTCTCCTGTAAGAATAAAGGTTGACGGAGCAACCGTGACCCGGCGTGAATTTGCATTAACTAAGGTATTACCACTGGAATAGTTGATCGACTTGTTAGCCGAAACATTGGCAGGGTTTGTATTGTCGCTACCACCGTAAGTGTTACGTATTCGCCTAACAGCATCAGTTACATCCTGTCTCATGTCAACCCATACTTAGGTGGTATCTCTATTTTAAACTACATACATTCTCATAGATATTCTGCGATTTGACTGCCATTTTCACGCAGACTTCTTAATGCCTTGTGTTCAAGAGTTCGCACGCGATCACGACTCATATTGAGTACCTGCCCAATCGCGGTCATAGATAGTGGCTCCAAAATCTCATCACCAATTCCATAACGCATGCTAATTACTTCTGCTTGCAATCTAGGCAGCATCGTAATTTCATTTCGAATATCTTCTTTAATGCACGCTGCTTCTAAGTTAATGTCTGGAGTCTGATCTTCATCTTCCAGCATGTCCACAAGCGCTGTGTCGTGGTTCTCTCCAATCTTGATTTCTAAAGATGTTGGTTGACGAGCCTTGCACATCAAGTCTTTGACCTCATCTTGTGTCATGTTTAACTCTTCGGCCAGTTCAGCTACGGTTGGTAAATATCCATTGAGCTGACTCAATTCACGCTGGGCTTTCTTAAGTTTGTTGAGGTTCTCCGTAACGTGGATTGGTAGGCGGATCGCTCTACTCTTCTCCGCGATGGCACGAGTGATCCCTTGGCGAATCCACCAATATGCGTAGGTAGAAAACTTATAGCCACGACCAGGATCAAACTTTTCAACACCACGGATAAGGCCAATTGTTCCCTCTTGAATGATATCCAAAAGTTCCATATTCCGTTTCGTATACTTCTTTGCAACACTAACGACCAACCGTAAGTTTGCAGTAACCATTTTGTCTTTCGCTCGGGCACCATCACGAAGCTCACGCAATACTTGCCGAACTGGTATATCAAGTGATTCAGCTAAACCTGCATTGTCAAGTTCAAGCTCTTTCTTCATTTCGTTCAGTTCAATAAGTCTTTGAACTTTTCGACCAAGCAAAATCTCTTCATCATGAGCAAGCAAGGGTATCCTGCCAATGTCCTTAAGATAAGCTCTTACTGGATCACTAGTTATTTTTTGTTGGGGCATATTTTCACTTAAAGTATGCTTTAATTCTATACCCTAAATGTTATTTTGTCTATCCCCTTAGCATCGCAAATCTAACACTTTCGATCGGAGGCTCTTCTCTGCCCTCCATACTCTCCACTGCCATTGCCTGTGCAGCATGTTCGTTAAATCCTTTGGATTTGTAGTTTGCTAAGTATTTTTCATATAGCTCAATCGAGCTATCAAAATCTTCGCCATGATTTATCATCTCAGCTGCCAGGTGATTGGCAGCTTGATCTTCCACTCCATCAGATTTTAGATGCTTCCATATAGCCTGAAATACTTCAGGAGATACTTCACTTTCATCGCCAGCAAATCTTTCGCAAGAGCAACCCACAGCTTTATATATTCACTATCAATATTGTAGTAAATTTATATTTATCAAGCCATTTTTGGTACGCCTAGATTTTGGCCTTTTCTCAAACGTGCTTTAAATTCGGGTCCAGCCATTGGGTCCGAAGTAACAGCGTGAAGTTCACTCAAGTACTTACCACCTGACGGGGTGGTGTTCTCAATAATGTTTGCCATCAACGAATTGAGTCCAGTCTGAACTTTATGCTTTTTATCGCTATCGGCTAGCCTCATTTCACGTATATCATCGTTGGCCTTAATCAGTTCGCCAGGACCCATGGCCAATTCCATATCGCGCCGTTGGTTCTGCAACATGTAATTTTGCTGTGCAAAAGCTTGATTCTCAGCTTCAACCTTTGAGGCAAGCCCACCATCATCACGTCCGCTTAAACCTTGGCCTCCAGGCATCATTGCGCCGTAGCCACGCATTGCTTCGTTGTCATTCATCTCATGACGAGAAGGACCACCGGGACGCATTAAGAAACTCATGTCTACTTACTGTTCATTATTTATATTGTAGGGGATGTGAATACAACCCCTACGTTTTACTTAGATCACATGTCTTGGATCAGAGCCTTGGTCTGGAATGCAGCGCCAGGAGCCTGTGACAGGTACTTCCATGCATTCTCAGGAGAGGAATCCATCATCTCGCTGAATCCGTTCCAGAAGTTACGAGCATCGTTACCGGGTGCCTGTCCTGGAGTTGGCATTTCCATTTGAGGACGCTGGAATGCTGCAGGAACTTGGCGTTGCTCTTGAGCTGCAATTTCAGCTTCAAACTGAGCACGTGCGTTGTGAGCGGCAGATGCGGCTGCTTCTTCGGCAGTCTCGGTCGGATAAGGACCATTTGCACCGAAGAAGTCGTTGACGTAATCAGCAAGAATGTCTGGATCAGTCAGCATGATGTTCATAGCTGCACGCTCTTCACCGGCTGCATTCAGCATCAGGTTCATTGCCTGGCCAGTCTTGACTTGCTCGATCAGAGCATCTTCAACAGCGCATGCATACTCATTAAGCAGAGCAGGAGCTTCTGCACCAAAATGCTCAAGAACCTCAAGGCTTGTATCGGAGACTTGGCTCAGATATGAATCACTTGCGCTTCCTGCGGCTTGAGCCTGTTGGACGCTGGGGCTGCTGAGGTACTGGGCTTGAGCCAGGGCGGCCAATTGGGCCTGGTCCGCGAGCACCTGCTCCGAATACGCCGGGGTTGAAGCTTGGGGACTGAACGTCTGGGGTGCCGAATACTGGGCTTGCTGCTGTTGCTGAATTGAACCCAAGGGTGCTTGGAAGCTGGCCTGTGGGGTCGGTGTCTGGTAAGCCGAGTACGGAGCCTGGGCTTGGGATTGGCTGGGCGTATTCAGACTTGCGCTCAAAGCCTGGAAGGCTTCCTGCCATGGATTGCCCTGAGCTGCCGGGGCCGCCTGCTGTTGGTAAACCGGAGCCGGAGCTGCCGGTGCTTGAACCGTCGTCGGTGACGCCTGGTAGCTTAATCCTGCGCTCATCGCGGATGGACTGGCCGCGCTCGGAGCGGAGCCTGTCGGCATCGCTGAGCTTGCTGGGGCGGTTGTCGCTACTGCTTGGTTGATACCTTCCACTGTAACTTAACTCCTTACGTAAAAATTCGAGAGATCTATATAGGAAACCTGTGATATCTAGGTTGGGATCTGATGCCAACGGTAGATTCGGTGTTTGAGGATGAGGCAATTGATATAATTGTCCCAACAAGCCGATAAAAGATTGCAGGCTTTGTTGAGTTTGTTGAACCATTCTAAACGGATACCCAGAAAGCATTGCTGCTCTCTCTTCATCTGTTTTTCCTGGGAAGAGGTACTTGAGTGCCTCAATCGAATCAACACCTAGTTCTTGAAGGTTTCTGACGACAATACTGTTATTAAGTATGTCTTGAGTGTCATCTTCAAAGACTTCGCCGGTCCACCGCCAAGAAACTTTAGTGTTTCCGTCAGGGATAAGACCAACTACTCCTGGAGGGATGTCTCCTGCATCAAGTTTAGCACGGAACTGTTCATCCCTAGCTTTGAGAAAATCAGCCTGAAAAATATTATATGTTGCTAATGCTTTCTCATATCCCTGTTCGTCATTAGCAAATTCTTCTCTCAAAGGTATAACCGGCTTCTCTAGACCTGCAGCTCGTGCGAAGGATTCCTCAAACAGGAATTCCTCGTGTTGAATCATCATAGAGAAGGTCTTGCATAACCCGAACTCAAACATCGACTTTGCTTTTTTCTCTGCAGTAGCCGCAACTCGTCCATACAGAGATTTAATTTCATATGCAGTCGATGCAGTGTTAATGTCAATATCATCCACTCCGCCTAGAGCGAGGCGAATTTCACTGCGATACTGTTTTACATATAGGTTCTGATCACCGCTAACAGCATCAGGTGTCATGTAACTGACACGATCTGTGGGTTCTAGGTTTGCAATGACCCTAGGCACCTTGATTTGACCATCTAATGGCGAGGGTCCCCCAAAGGGCATACCCGGTGCCGACATTGGTTTGAAACCGGCAGCAGATGAAATGGTGGGACGGGATGCACCGTCATTCCCACTTTCAACAATGTCATGTTTAGGTCTGCTGGATACCAACGTTGGGTTGCCGAAGAACTTCATGTTCTTTCGGACATTACGCACAAGTTCATCATGGAACATGATCTGATGGCTAAGCCAATCAAACTCACCACGCCCTGTAGTTTCTCCTGTGCAATCAAGATGGTTGAAGATTTCTACAGCAGGAATGAACCCAAGACTATTTGTCAAAGTCTCTGTTTGACCAGGCTTCTGCTGAGCCATATAGCCTGTATTATTATCATCAAATTCAATCTTCTCATCAGAGATTGTTTGTTCAATACGATCTTTGTATACCGACAATCTGATGTACTTTTTCCGACCACCACGTCGCGATGACTGGCCATATTGGGAAGAAGACATTTGTCCTCCGAACCCTTTCCCTTTTACAGCAAAACTATAAATGAGTACAACATTATTGATTTCGTTATTTTGATCTCGATAACAACGATAGCGGTCCTTCGGGAAATAAAGTAATTGATAGCTTTCGCCGGATGGGCGGAAGTAGAACAAACCCTGACCATCACACAAGAAATGATCGATGATGCTGTCAAGCTTCATCTCAAGCATGTTGGTGTCGTAGATACTTTTCAAGAAATCACGACGCTTGCCGTAGGAATCTTGCTCACAATAAAATTCAATACCTCTACGGAGAATGAACGTACGCATCTGAGCTAGATGCGACGCAACAATCATTGTGTCAGTGTTTGTATCTCCACGACGGGCTTTGGCAGATTCTAGGATCTCCTGAAACTGTGGATTAATGTTACTCATATTTAGCCCTGTTTACCTTTACTCTAGCGTTATCACACCTTATATTTGTTAGCAATTTTCTCTAAATCAGTGTCATACTTTTCTGGATCTGCTGTTGCGACCCAAGAAGGTGCTGGCTGACTATCCATGTCACCTAGATAACGTCCTTCAATTTGATCTGCTTTAGCCTGGTTATATAGAGGGTACAGTCCTGTTTTATAATCAAGGTTTGCTATACGCTGATTAGCACCAGTCTGATCTTCTGATCTGTTAATAGCCTGCGATGCCGTAGAGAAAGGATTGAAGTTAGTAGTTTGCCTGTTATACATATTCTCCAGCAATCCCATAGTGGCTGCTGAGCTGCCGAAGTTATCCATTCCGCCGCCTCCCATTCCCATGGCACCATCTTGGCTAACTACTCCGGAACTATTTGCATCACCACCAACACGTGACGACCCACCGCTTGAATTGCTATTGAATACAATACCTTGATCAATAATTCCGCTATTAAAGTTGCCATAGAAATTATTGCCGTCACCAATATCTGTATTCAGGTTATTATCTTTAATGCTGCTATCTACTGACGCTGAGCCGCCAGGAGCAAAGGGGCTTCCGGGCTGGGTGATCATTTCAGCGACATCCTTAACAGGCAACTTCTCAAGTTCAGGTTCGACCTGCATAGGAGGTGCGGTATCTATTACTGGAGTTCCGTCTCCAGGGTCAGTAATGTTTGTAGGTGTTTCGGAACCTAGAGCCGCCAGAGCATTATTAAGGTGCTTCTGCGCTCCACTACTCAACGAATAACCCTTAGTCTTAATATAGTCATTGACTTCAGTCGCAGAAAAGCCTTTGCCATTGTTATGGCCTTTGATACCTTTATCTCCAGTACCAAGCAATGCGATCATCTCTCCACCACGGATATCATTGCCACCTTCCTTGCCTTGATTCCTGACACTAATTTCGTCGGGATTAAAGTCACTAAGCCTGTCTACTGAAGTGAAATCATTCATGCGAGCTTGAGCACCCGCACCAATTGTTCCACCCTCAGCTTTAAATTCATCATATTGACGTTGCTGCTCCTGAAGGCTCATGCCATCATTTCTAGACCGAGCAAGATCCTCTCTGCCAAGTACATCTGATCCCTTGGAATAAGCTTCGAGACGTTTCTTAGTTTCAGTCCCAAGTTCGTAACCTTCCTCTGCGGGATTTTTCATTTCCATTACACTTACTCTGAGAAGCTACTATCATTATATTCTAATTGTAACGCCCCTCTTCTTAACAAACCTCCCATGGTAAGCACCATTGAGTCAACAGCATCATCATGTGCAGTTTGTCCGAAATTCAATAGCTCATCTTCAAGGATGTCCCATTTCCGCCACTTATTCCATATCACCTTTTTGTGCTCATAAAGCCCTAGTACACCACGTAAACGTGATAACTTGTCGCCTTTAAATCCTTTTACCGGACTACAGCTTAGGTTATACAAGCCACGTTGCTCAAACATTACACGCTTAAAGTCACCTTCAAATGACGATTGATAAGCTACAGCTTCTGGCCAGATTACACACGACGAAGTTGTAGGGAAATAATTACCATCTTCGTTCTCAAGAAGAATGTTCCAGTCCGAAAGCATTTCACATAAAACATCCATCTTCTCAATGTTTCCCATTGACTTTATTCGTCGTTGATCTATTAAATATATTTTTCCATTATCAATACCTCCTAGCGTGAAAACTGTGTAATCATTCTTTTCGTTTAAACCTGCACTAAGGTCGATTCCAACTCCTATGCAATCAAATGATTCTGGTGTCACACCTTTGACGATCAGTTCAGGTGATAGCCCCACATCACCTGACTTTACAGCTGTATTTAAATACTGATATGCAAAAGCAATTCTGTCTTCTAGCTTTCGTTCATTCAAGTATTTCATCGACCACATTTCTGGCCAATACGATCTCTGCCTACCTTCTGCGTCTGTTATCACCGCTTTCTGCACAATCTGTTTCCAGTTGTTCTTAGGAACGAAGAGAGTGGCATGTATGTCGTCGAAGTGGAACCTCGTTCCCAGGCAAATAGCGCGTGCCCCCTGAAACATCGTCGGTGCAATAACGTTAGACCACGTCTGTTCCATTTCACGACGTATGTCAGGGTTTGTGATTGACGCAGCGGATTTAATAGGGTCATCGATAAGCACCAACTGCGACCGTTTTGACGTGATCGCACCTTTGAGACCTCCACAAGCAATGGTGAATGCCTCTTCACCAGCTGTGTCAATGCCTGCAAATTCATAGTCAATACTCCAGTATTCATCTGATCGCTTGATCTTTGATAGTCTTACCATTGGAAAGATTTCACGATACTTTGGACTGGAAAGTATTCCCTTAATCGTTGCACTTTTTGCTCGACTAATGTCAACCATATAAGCGATATACAAAATGCGCAGCATCTTTTTCTCCGCTGCATGTCGTCCTATCATCCAAGCCGCAAACAACCCTAAAACTGTGCTTTTAGCTGATCCTCGTGGTGCAAGGATTGAAGTATTTGGCCCAGCAATTCCGCTTAATACCTCACTATCCTCACCTGTACACAACTCATGATGCCATTCCATCATGTGTTTGGCAGGAGGCTTCCCCATGATCTTGCAGAAGGCCATGAAGTTATCTCTTGCTTCTAATACTTCTTCACTAGGTGGCTTTGTAGTTACCTTTGTTGCTTTCATCATCGCATTGCGACGATACGCCAAAGAGATACTCACTCCTGACATTTATGTACCCCACTTTGATAACATTCTAACGCTCGGCTTCACGCTGAAATATACGATTTCTTGCTCGCGCCTTCGCCTCCATAATTCTGTTTTGCTCTCTAGTTATTGCATATGCTATCGCCATTTCTTGCGCATACCTAGCAGCAGCATATTCCCCAGGGTTATATCCCAGAATACTTTCCCATCTCAAATGAGGCATACCTGGCAGTGCCTTGTAGTGATGAGTATTAAGTGCTGATACCTGAGCACTTTTAATTTCTGGTAGCTCTGGAATTTCTGGAATCATTAGTTTGTCAACTCAGAGTATAGTTTCGCCCATGTTGCCTGAATTGCGTTTTCAATTGCTTCAGCAAATTGTGGATCATCTTTAAATATCATTGTCATCTCTCGCATAACTTTATCAGCACCAGCTAATATCAATCCTCGTTTGTCGGTAGACTTATTCATGCGCTCACTTGTTTCAATATGGCTCCTGAGTTCTTTTTCAAGTGCACCCAGCCGAGCAGCCCCGTTATCACCCTTAATCTCTCCAGACGTAATCGCCATACGAAGCTCTTGAATATCAGAATGCAAGGCAGTGATTTCGCTGTTTAGGATCCCTCGTCGGTCAAGCTTCTTGTACTTCATCTTGACCCATCGAGACATATCATTGAATGATCCTGGATAGTCAAGTATTCCTGCATATACCCAAATTTCAATAATGCTTGGAGTATATTCAGCAAATTCTTTGAAGTCTTCCGCATCTGCAGCAGGGAGCGAATCAAGCCATTCGTCTACATAGCTGACGTATACCTTGCTCCCTATTGTGGCTTTTGTCTGCGTACTCATCAGAACATTCCTGCAAGACTCCGGGCATAACCGGATTGATTCTTGCGATCTCTCTCGGTGTTCTTCTGTTCGTTATCTTGTAGCTTGCGGCTCTGGGCTCCTTGACCACGGATTTGCTGCATAGCTTGTTCGCCTTGCTGCCTACCTGTCTTCAAGTCAGCGCTTGACTGAGCGCCTATGCCCCTCACGTTGGCATCGCTGGAGGCCTCTATTTGTTGAAGCGCCTGTAGACCTTGCTGAGTGCCTTTTCGGATATCTTGATCACCTTGTGCACCGATTTGAGTTACGGCTGCATCGCTACTTGCACCAATTTGTTCAACAGCTTGATCTCCACTCATTTCCTGAAGGCGTGCACTTTGATCACCTTGTGCATCAATTTGCTTTACAGCCTCAACCCCTTGTGCACCGATATTCGCTAGCGATTGTTGACCTTGCTGCTCACCTACTGCTAACTGACTTTCAGTGCCTGCTTGAATTTGTTGCAGGGCTTGTTCACCTGACATTTGCTGGAGCGTCTGCTCATTTATTCCTTGTGCACGCAGTTGTTCAAGAGCTTGATCTCCAGTCATTTCTTGAAGGCGTGCGCTTTGATCACCTTGTGCATTAATTTGCTCTAAGGCTTGCTGGCCAGCCACGCTTTGCATCTGCTGTTGGCTACTAATACTCGTATTTAACTGATCCATTGCTTGCTGACCGGCAACACCTTGCATCTGCTGCTGATTAGCAATATCAGCGCCTTGCATTGTTTGCTGATTCTGGATGCTTTCTTGAAGCTGAGCCATAGATTGGTCACCTTGCAGAACTTGCAATCCTTGTTGTATTTGTCCTGAAAGATCTAAGTTCTGACGTTCTTGTGCACCCTGCTCTTGGAGATTAAGCCTGTTTTCTGTACCCTCCAGCATTGTCTGATTTTGCTGCAAATTCGCTGCGTGAGTTTGCAATGCTGTGGCTCGCTGCGCTTCGTTTGTAGAGAAGCGATTCTGATAGTCAAATTCTGCACCCATACGGTTCATTCCGTATGTGTACTCATCCTGCATAATCTGCGCTTGATTGCGCTGTTCCAGATCAGCAGCCTGGTTCATTGCCTGTGAAGCAATGGCCTGGTTCTGGTATGCCATCTGGGTGGCCATCTGCGTATCAAACGCAGACTGAACCATGTTTGCTTGGAATGTATTTCTTATCGCTTGCAAGCCAGGGTTATCATCTCCAGCATCGCTATACAAATTATCCCTAGCTTCCGCAAGATTAAATTGTCCACCCTGGCTCATCGTATCAGGAGCCTCATATTGAACAGCCTCCACATTATTATTGCTTAAGTCTCTTATAGGCATGCCCTCTACTGATGCTGAGTATTTCTGATCTTCAGTTTGTGTCTTCTTCTTGATGGCCATTGCGCCTATGCAATCACTATTAATTACATTCTACAATGTAGATATTGATTGGAATTTGATATGCGTTTTGCTGCCAACGCTAGTGCGAGTAATTATATTGCTGCAGGACGTAATGCAGCGGCTGCGGCTGCAAGTATTCAAGAGACTGCACGAGCATTCTCCCCTAATTACACTGACCTTGCTACAGAAGATTTAAAACAGCAAGCACTAAATTTTCAACAAAAAGTAAAAGATACTGCTGAAACTACTCAGATTGGTATGAAGTTAGACGCTAATATAAAGCTTGCTGAATTAGAAGTAGAAAATGCAAAGTCACGTGCTGACGCAAATTCCGGTTTACGTAAGGCAGGAGCAATTGCTGCTGCCGGTAAGTTGGCATATGAGGGCCTTAGGAAGCCTATTGAGCGTCCTGAGTTTGATGACGGTGGTCTCCGAGATTACTACCGTGGGAAAATGACAGGGCTAGAGCAAGAGATTGCGGATCTGAAAGAAAAGCCCTTAGATGTTTACAAAGGTGGAGAAGAATATGATCCAAACAAAAACTATGGTGGAGTCCCTTCCAGGGGGCCAGTTTCGTCAAATGATATGTTGAAGGCCGGTGAGAATCCATCTGGTGGCGACACTCTTGGATTCAATCAATTGCGTGCTCTCGCGGAGCAAGCTGGATTCAAAGGAGAGAAGGCTGACATCATGGCCGCCATCTCATTAGGAGAATCTGGGGGGCGGGTTGCTATAGACACCGTTCAATCAGGTCTTGATCGGAATATGTCAAATGAGTATTCAATTGGAGCTACTCAAATTAATGTCCAAGCACATGGAGATAAGCTGCGATCACTTGGCTACACCGAGGAGGATATGCGTGATCCTGTGAAGAACTTCCAAGTAGCTAAAATGGTGCACGACGAAGTGGGAGGATTCACCCCTTGGACTGTCTTCAAAGACAAAAAACACGTAGAGTACTTACCTAGATAATCAGGCAAAGAATGACATTGTCAGGCTGCTAAGTGCAGCTGCGATGTTGTCTTGACGATTACGAGCATCCAACTCACGCTTATATGCAAGATCTGCCTTATGCAGACGCTCAGCACTATTGAGTTTCAACATAGCAAGTTCTTGATTACCCATACGTGTTTCCTTGCTTTCAATCAAGCGATCACGGCGTAGCTGTGCATCTTGCCTTCGAGCATAGGCTCGTTCATCATCAACCCTATTTTCCCGAAAGATCTGCCGATTCCGATCATCAAGCATTCGTTGATACTCAGGTGTGGCTCTCTTTTTCCTGTCAGCGCTCTCCTCAGCTAATACATACAGTGCATCAGTTACTTCTTGACCATAGCCAGGTCCATCGCCTAAAATATTTTTAATTTCTGCCCCCGTTGCACCAGATCGCCTAGCCAGAGTCTTAGCAATGCCGGTTTCTTTAAAATCAGCTCCTTTCTTATTTAGGTTACTAACACTGCTGTTTGTTGTTAGCTCAGGATTCAATCCTGCATTTTTTAGAATGTCGTACCCGGCTGCTCCTTCAAGCTCTTGCTGTTTAATCTCATAGTACCGAGCTTTCTTTTCTTCGTCACTAATACCTGAAAGCCTTTCCCAAAAGCCTGCACCTTCAACTTCTTTAGTTATAGGGTCAACACTAGGTACATAATTCCGGTTCTTGATGCCGCCTCCGAAGGCACCCATGAAACCGTCATACCAGTTTTCCTGTTGGTTGCCTGTGTTGATAATATCTTTTAAAAGTTGGGCCATCAAACCATACCTGAACTACTGAGCATTTCCATGAGTTCACGTTTGCGACGTTCCTCTTGGGACTCAATTCCCAGCAGACCGCCTAAACCTTGAACTCCATCTGAAACCATTTTACCTAGACCGGCACCGGCAGCCATTCCTAGCGGTCCGCCAGGGGCTCCTAAGAATCCACCAATTGCCATTGCTGTACCGTCCATAACCTTATTGGCTGCACTATCACCACCAAAGACAATATCGCCAGCACCTAAGACACCGCCAACGGCACCTGCAGCTGGAAGAGCCTTCAATAGTCCTAAAGCTTTCGCACTACCAGCAAAGCGACCCACTGCGCTACCTGCTCTTGTTGCACCGCCTGCACGTCCGATCAATCCAGTAAGCCTTTCTTGTGCTGAGTTTGCAAACGGGGTGACCGCTTTGTCGTACTTAGCAACGCCTTGCCCTAAGCCGGCTGCACTATCAAGCATTAAGTTGCCTAAACCACTTCCAGCATCATTAGTAGGCATACCAGGGAATACTCCCGTGAGCATGCTCATTTCTAAAAGCCGTTTGTATTCCTCGTCAGTAGGTCTCATTGTTCTAGTGCCTCTAAGCGTGATTCAAGCTCCTGAATAGATTGTACTAAAACTGCGATCAATTCATTCATATCGATCATCATCAGCTCGCCTTTGTCATCACTATAAATATGATCTGGCATTGCATTCTCATATTCTTGAGCAACGAAGCCGTAATGCTTACGCCAGGGTTCAAATGTAAATGATTTCTTGTATTGGAAACTCACAGGCCTCAGTTTCCGGATAATGTCTAGTCCGTCGTTGATTTCTGTAATACAATCTTTTGTCCTTTCATCACACAGCATTAGTGGTGCAAGTTTGCCCACTGCACCTAGTGCACTGCCAAGCATTGCTCCTTTAGATCGCTTCGATGCTGCGTCTTTCATTGCCTTGGCCTTAATTTCAGCAGCTTCTACTTTTGCTTGTGCAATCATTCCTGTCTGGGTAATAGATGCTTTAGCGGCCATTACACTTCGTTTCTTAGCTCCTTCAGCGGCCATTGATGTTCTTCCAATTTGGCCATATTTTGGAGCCCTACTTCTTACGGCTCGAAACGACTGTGACCCTGTAGCCATACCACCGGCTTGCGCAATCCCCTGACCACCACGGCCAGAGAATTGAAAACCAGAGAGGTTCAATTTAGCGCCTGATCCTGCAAATCTCATGATCAATACCCAAATGTAGTTCCAGCAGGCAAGAAGCTGAAGTTCTTCATTGCATCACCAGCGAATCGAGTGCCAAAGCCGCCTTGCGAAGACCACATTTCCGGTGAAGTGTGATTCATATCGCTGAAGCCATACATTTTATCATCGACAAAATCGCCTCCACTGACTTTATCGGCTCCACCGAGGTTCATACCACCAACAAAACTCGTTAATCCGCTTAGTCCTCCGCTAAGAGCTGAAGACATGGCGGATGAGCCTGCTGCAGAAGTTTGTGCTTCTGCATTCGCTTTGGCTGCAGCAATAAGACCTTCCGCTTGTAGCCCAGCTCTATGCGTATCTCTTTGACCAGCTATGTCAGTAGTGAACCCTTTCGCATCGTCAACTAATCCTTGAGACGCTAATTCGTCTAAACCTAGACTTGGACCTAAGTAGGATGATATGTTTGGAGTAAATCCCATGGTAAGCCCCTATATATTTATATATTATCAAAGTTGTATTCCATTTTCTTCAGCGTTACGCCTGCGACGTTCAGCTTCAAGGAGATTGCCAACTATTGATCCAACACCTGCACCGGTAAGTGAACCTTTCAATGCATTTCTGTAAGACTTTTGTGTGCCAGCACCAACGGCCATACCTGCAATTGATGTTGCTGCAGGGAAGATTGTCGTAGTGACTGGTAGGCTTCGACCCATGAATTGAACTTCTGGACCATGGATACCTTCATCTGTAGCTCGAATCAATCCACCGCCGATAGCAATATCTCCATCAAACGGGTTGTAGTCTTCTCTTCTGTCATTCATATTGATTTTATAGCTCCTATATTCATCCTTCGAAACATCAGGTCTATCCTGTGAGAATTGATCGTATGGCAGCAATCGACCACTTTGACCTAACAGATATTTCATAGCAACTTCACCCAACATATTGTCTGTCTTCCTAGGATCTGCTTCGCTGGGCATAATGGCTTTATACCCTTCGTTCCCTCCAAAGGGGTTCATCAAACCAATTCCTGTATTTATCAAAAGGCCGGCAGGGGCAGCAAGAGCAATTCTTTGTGCTGTATTCAGGTTACGTTTAAAGATATCCCCTGTTTCTCCTTTCGAATATCCAGGCATCATTCTGATGTTCCCTGAGTTGTCGAGACGAGCCATCTCGTTCTTGATCAAAAAGTCCCTATCTTTAATAGTTGCTTTTCTAGGTCCATCTGTTGTTTTTACGCTTACTGGTGATGAGCCGAAAATTTCGAATCCTCTGCCTTTATTTACAGCAGCTTGATTAGACCTACGCAGAGCAGCGTCAGCTATTACTTGCCCAGCCGCCTGAGGCGCGTTAAGTAGCCAATAGATTCCACGGGTACCGTCATGAATAATGTCATGTGCAACAGAGCCAGACATTTGACCGATAGCAGTTGCACGGTCTGTACTTAACCCCATCCCGGCAGCTTCTCTAGCTTGTACAAACTTAGGATCGGCAATGTTTAATAGCTCGCGAGTTCTATAGCTGACCGGATGATTCATCATCATTGATTCAAACATCGCCTGCTCTCTTGGGCGATTGGAGGCGTCTAATGCGTCATAACTCGCTTGCTGGATATCCTCTCTACCTACACCGATATCTTTCTTGAATCCACTTACAAAACGATCCAGGAATGATGGAACGTTTCCGCCTGCAACCCTTCCAGCTTTACGCATTACGCCAGCCCCTGAGATCTCATGAAGTCATCGTGCCGAACCCCTGGCAAGTAACCCAGTGCAGCCAGTGTTTCTTGTTGAATCTGTTGGCGGTATTGCTCTGCCGCTTCGCCTTCCATACGTTCATAGATGTTTTTTCCACCACCAGCTAATGCACTAACACCTAATGCTGCTTGATGCCCCACCAGATCACCACCGATAGAGCCCAGCATGTCACCAGTTAAACCAGCTCCGGGAATCTTGCCAATGCCAGGAATCTTCCTGACAAGTGAGCCTGTGGCCAGACCACCAAAACCACCGCCAGCTGCGGAACCTAAAAACATAGCCCCACGATCTATAAACGAAGCTTCTTCAGGGAGCATTCCTGCTGCCATTAGGCCAAACGCTGCATCAGGCAGTAGGGCAAGTGTCAGTTCTCCTGCACCCATGTTTTCAGGCTTTAAGAAACGACCAACGTTGCCAGCAAAGTTACCGAAGTTTTGTCTTGCCTCTTTGCCTACTAAAGCCTTGATTAATGCGCTTCTCATTAGATCATGCCCATCTGTGCTTTTTGTATTTTAGCTTGTTCAAACTGTGAACCTTCGTTCGACATACCAAAGAGTCCCATCCAGTTATCTGTTCTTTGTTTCTCCAGAGGATTCGTCATAAGTTCTTGTGCACGTTCACCTGCTTGCCCAGCCATACGACGGGTACTATTACGCTGTAAACCTTCAGGGTTGCGGAACTCGGTAGGTGTTTCCTTTAGTTCCGATTGACGTTGGTTGCCAGCTTGGATCTCGCCTCGTGTAATATCTATTCCTGAAGCTGACATCACATACCTCTCAAACGACGAATTTTTGAAGTGAAGCTGTTAATTTCTTCTTCTTCTTTAGCAATGTTGCGGTTATACCGCTCTCTAGCTATTTTACTCTGGTAAGCGTCACCACTTTGAGTAGGACCAGTGGGCGCAGCTTGGGGTTGAATTGCCCCTCCCATACGACCGGGTTCAGCAGGCGGCTGGCCTTGACGAGTACGGATGTTTAGTGCTTTCTCGTTACGAGCTTTGTTGTCACGAGTTGCACGCTCATTTACTAACTGGGCCTTTATGGTCTTTCCCTTCAACCCAGCTTCATCAATCAATCCTTCTGCACGACGATCAACCCGCATTGGGCTAATCAGTGCACCTTCCTTGCGCATTGCTCGCTGAGCCTTGTTCCTTGCAAAACCCATCTCCTTCTCACGAAGTGCTGCAGGTATCTCCTCTGTTGATAGGCCACCGGCACTCTTAGGCACATAGCGGTTGATACGGGGTGGCTGCCCTTCGACCTGACCGATGAATGGCTGTCGAGCACCGGGCTCACTCAGTTGACGGAAGGCTGCTTTGATATCAGTCTTTTCTTTGCCCTCACCAACGGTCTGACCACCACGGATACGAGCAACTTGTGCTTCTCCGTCACGGGGGTTGATCGCTTCAGCTGCACTAAAGATGATGTTGTCTTTAGGTCCGGGTGCAACAGCTCCACGTCCGAAGTATGTGTTCTTAGAGTTCTGGTTGATCTGTGTCGCTTTAGCAACCTCAGCTTGATACAGCATGTTGGCAAATTGACCAGCTTCAGCCGGTGTATAGCGGAGGTAGTTCATGACCTCGCCTGCACCAACTTGTGCTGCCGGTACTGCGCTCTTTTTCATCAAAATGCGACCGTCAGGCTGTTGTTGCTGCTCCATCCGGTACATCTGCGTGCCTTGCTGGGCGGCGGCTCCAGACAACATATTGATTGCACCTTGGAACTCTTCAACAGTCCGTAGATTTCCAGGAACCCTCGAAGGATCGATCAGTCCACTTTGTGCAACACGCTGGGCGAAGAGTGTGGATGCTCCAGTCATGTCTGTCTGATTGAAGTCTCCAAATACTCGACCACCTTCTTTGAAGTCTGGGAGTTGTTTTACAACGTAGTTAATTGCACTCTCTTTCTGCGGTGCGTTCAGCATGTTTGCGGTATCAGAGGCGTTAACGCCAGCCATGGCTCTTTCGGGGCCTTGGATTGCCAATGGATTACCATCTGCACCCATATAAGTACCAGTCCGAGGATCAAGCATCGCTGTCTGCCTGACTTCTTGATTTGCAGCACCAATACGACGCATTACCTCGTCTGCAATGGCACCTTTGCCACCAACTGTGAAATCACGACGTGCAATCTCCTCAGCTTCAATAGCTCCTTTTACATCGTTGTATCCAACACGTAGTGGATTGCGATTTGCGGCTTCGCGCATGACAATATCGCGTGCCATTGATGCATCAGCATCTCTTTGAATTCTTCCACCTAAACTTTGCTCTAATGCACCAGCTACAGCGGCTGCGCCGGGCGCGGTGTTTTTAGATGCTTCCAATCTTGCTAGGGCATCGGCCACACCAGCGGTTCCTAGGGATGGACGATTCCTCGCATCGCCACGTCTGATCAGTTCTTCGTTGAACATCTGACTTTCGGGGATCAGACCGTACATCACCGCTTCATCGCGGCTATAAGTTTGAATATCATCTTGCATCGAGCCGAAGGGGTCAACTTCGGGCTGTTCACGTAAGGCAATTCCAGCAAGTTCAGCAGATCCAACTTCAGCAAGAGACTTCTGTGTTTGCGCCATCTGACGCATCACATCTTCTTCGGTAATAGTGGAATCAGTCCGCTTTTGACGACGTGTTTCCTGAGAAATTAGCTTGAGAGTTTTTTCATGGTCTAATCCAAGCGTTTCAAAAGCAGCCAGAGCCATTGCTCCATCAAGTAATTCCTTATTCCGCTGTCTTTTAATGTCTGCGGCGATTTGACTAGGATTATTACTCGGTGAAACACTGGCTGAATCACTTATGATGCGATTATGCAGCAGTTGCTTACTTTCAAGTGGATTGTTAAACACTATCTTGCCTTATAAACCTACTATTTATTGTAGTAAGTTCTAGATCACCTATTTCTAAAGTAAGGTGTCAGATTCCTGTTTTTCTCATCCATAATATCGTAATTAGGTCCACCACCTTCAGGGGCAGTAGTGTTATACAGCTTCTCAGGATTGAGTTCATTGCCAGCAATGATTGATTCGCCCAGTTGTTGATATTGCTCAAACTGAGACAACTCACTCTTTGTAGGATCGATGGATTCAGGGTCACCAGTTTCAATCACCTTCTCAATTGCTTTTTCTGGTACTCCAACTAAGTGGTTATCCAGCAGTGTTTGAGCATCGATTGCGCCAGAGGCACGCATACGCGCACCTTCCTTGGTGACTTCTTGATATTTATCGTCTTGATCCATTGCATACATCTTGCCTTCAGCTCTCATTAAGCCTTGGGTAGCTTCAGCTGCACGAAGAGCGCCCATTGCTCCACCAGGACCGTCATAATCTAGGAATGCACGGGATCTTGCAGACAATCCGCTCAACTTGTTCTCACCTAACTCAGCACCACTGCCAATCGGGGCTTGAGATGCTTCCATTGCACTAACCATCTCTTGATTAACAAAAGATTCCATGTCAACGGGCATCGTGAAGGAGCTACCTTCCTTAGAAAATTCTGTTTTCAGCTTTGATTGCACATCTTTATCGTAGATTTTTGGAAATCCACCTGTCATATCAATATCATCTGCTGTAATTGCGCCAGGATTTAGTGCAATCTGCCCATAATGCGCATATGAGCCGGGAAGTGGCGCAGTATTGAAAGGATTTTGCACTTGAATCCCAGCATCTTGCATGAATTTGCTTAGATATTTGTCTGAGTCGTAAGCACCAGACAATGATCCTCCGGCAAGTCCAGTAATTGTTCCCTTTGCCTTCAATTTATTTGGATCATTGGGGGCAGGTGCTTCCCTCATCAGTGATGATAGGTCTGCGTCTCCCCAACCTTTATTTTCAGTTAAATTTTGCCTTACATCCTTATAACCATTGTTGTCAGTCGTACGTTGAGACCCAGCTTTTCTTTGGTAAATAACGTCATCACCAGACTGCATCGGATAGTACTTCTGTGATCCAACTGTTATCGCAGCAGGTGAAAAATTGGTTTCATCTTCAAACCCATCAATATTTGCTCTTGCTACGCCACCTGGATTCTTGAACTCAACTTGGCCACCTCTTTTCTGCATATAGAGGTCTCCAACCCTGACACCTCTGTCATTAATTGCATTTCTATGAACAGATTTACTCGCTACATCACTAGGAGAACCATACCTCTGATATTCACGAACTGCCCTGCGATATGCCTCAACTCCTCCACGCCCTTTTCCGTAATCCTCTCTCTTAGGTGCTGACATTGTATTTACACAGTTGATATTAATATTCTACAAATCTCAAACAGCTTATTTTTACAAGGTGGTTAATGGTCTAGTCATCTTTGTCTGCTGTTGTTTGAGTTGATTAACTTGTTCTTGTGCAACGGCTGCTTGCATAGAGTTACGCTTACGCATAACAGCTGCCTTGGCTTGAGATTGACCAAGCACGGCTTCATCCTTACGGTTATTGACCTCTGCTGTAATTGCGGCATTACCTCCACCTTCTGGCGGGGATGTAGGGAGGTTTTCTGGCTCAGGCACGGCGTTCGGTGGCATACCATCGTTCACTAAGTCAGGAATATTGGTTCCGTCCTGTATAAAGCCCGCTGGCATCAGGCATTTACCGATAGTTTCGTTGTATGTCCAACCTGGGCCGTGACTTTCGTAGCACATCATCTTATCGATACGCTTTTTACGCTCTCTTTTAATATCCTGCTTTAGAGCAAACTCTCCGGCCATTCCTTGGGGATAATATGTCCTTCCTGTGTCCATTTCTATGAATGCAGTTGCTCTTACTATCTTACAAACTACAAAACTACGCTAACTACGCTGTACAGTATATACCCAATTCAAAAAATACTACTAGAGAGTGAATTACGAAATAGGTATATAGAAAACGCTGTAGTTTGTGTAGCAACGTAGTTTTAGTTCATAAGCACGGTTGATTCCGTGTTTGACTCCAAATTCTTATGTCTAACTTTAGAAACCTCCCGTGTTTCGGACTTTCAGTGGCAGCCTAAGTATGTATTGTTACTTAATAAGTAAACAAATAATATGAAAGGCCCTATAGGAGGTCAAAAGTTTGAAATAATATTTTTTACCACATACGTTTATTTTTATGTTCAACTTTTCTGTGTGGGAAACCGTTTAGGGTACTTAAAACGCTATAGAACCTGGAAAATGGTACGCCGCGCTGAGTACGTCTAATACCCTTAGTTCCCCGACTGCCGGTGGAACAAAAAAAATAAACTAGCCTGTCGTTGGCCATAACTATTGGTGTTACCTGAAGTGATAACCTAAGTGATCGCTGTAGTTAACCCAAGCTTGTTATCCAACGACCACCCGACGTTACACAAGTTACTTCTTCTGTTAATCCTTAAGGTTTAACCTTCGTTGTTAACAGATGTTAATGATACTTGTGTTCGTACGTCGGGCTCACATCTGTCACAACATAAGAGTTACTTAAGCTCCTCTGCCTTTAGGTTACTCGTGTTAACTGTTGTGCAATGTCTTTTATATACCGTGACTGACAGTCACCACAGTGTCCGCGCCAAGGTACTTAGCTCGGTACCCCTGTCGGTATATGTTTTGTCCACCCCCCTGGTTGCAGTTGCGGGTACTTGTATTGCTCACCCTATCCTTACATTGTTTTAACCTTTCACCCCCAATCAGTCTGCGTATCTATCCTCCGTCAATCTACTGCGTTCTGTTGTTACTGCGGTAGATGTGCGGTAGGTCTGCGGTAATACTGCGGGTATACGGTAGTGATAAAGGAGGGGGGTAGGTATATATAAATAAGCAGGAGGCTTAAATACCTATACAGGCTACGCCTGGCCCCCCGGTTTTCACGTATAACCACTCGCAGGCTAACGCCTGCTCTTCAATGAGTAAATCTATTTACTCTAAACATGCTTTCATTAGTAATGGCTACTGCCTTCGGCGTCTGTGCTGGCCGCTTTGTTCGTGAGTATCAAGAACTCAAGCACGCACAAGCACGCCTTGCCGAAGTCAAAGCACAGATGGATATGACCAAACCTGGATCATACCTTGAGTGGATCTCTAAATAACAGCCATGGTCCGGTGAACACCGGATCTTCTTTTAGTGTTCTTTGAATTAACAGCCATGAAAATTCTTGCTGTAAACGATAACGTCACCTACTTCTTAAACGATGATGGTGACTATCGTGCCTACATCGAATGTACTCAGGAAATCTTTCCTATCGTGCTTGGTCCAATCACTAACGAACTCATTGAGTTTGATTGTCCTTTCTGAACACACTTAAGGCCGTCTATCGACGGCTTTCTTCTTTAGTGTTCTTTATATCTTTGACTATGTTTACTTGTCAGTACTGGAATGAGCGTGATGCTCAGTGGAAACCCTGTGGTGTTTCCTCACCAGACCTCAACGTTGTACGTCAACGTCAGTTTCAAATGATCAAGCAAACGAGAGCCAGTGGTGCTGGCATTCGTTTCAGAGTGATTCACTCAACTTCAACAGCTGGCTAACGCCAGCTTTGTAATTAGTAAATTTAATCTAATTACCTTGGTAGTTACCTATCACGTCTTCCACGAAGACAAGCAGCAAGCCACTGAAATGTTCTTCTCAGAACAAGCAGCTATGGCTTACATCAAAACCTTTGAAGACGCACACAAGTACGACTTCTTTGAGGTTGAAGAAGAGCTGCCTTTTTAACAGCCATACCCCCGGCTAACGCCGGGGTTTTCTTTAGTACACTTAAATACAATCATGTTCACTATTACTTACTCTGCTCCTTACTCCGGAGCAGTACGTACACAATCATTCGCTACTCGTGCAGAAGCACAGCGGATGATTGACTTCTACGCATCATGTGGCACTAAAGCCACATTTGCATGATCCAAGATCTGGCTAACGCCAGGTCTTTTCATAGTAACTTTATTAATACTATGACTTATTCAAATCCTTACGTTCAACAAATCTGCGACCAAGAAGGTTGCACTCGTTGGGACGTTAGCGCAAACATGCGCAACTCAACACCTAAGAAACGTGAGTTTCCACTTACGATTCACGGTGTGACTTTCCATACGAAGAAAGAGTATGAGAATGCTCTCCATGAATTCTTAAATGGTAATTAAGATGCCTGGATTCTTCGTCTCACTAATCCTTTTTAGTTTAGTTCTCGTTATTATCTTATTGAAATAACAACATAACAGGCTAACGCCTGTTGTGTATTTCATTGCTTATATAAATATTATCAATGACTACTCTTGAACGCGAAGAACTCCGCGAACTTTATCCATTCATCCCAGGTCAATGTCGAATCTGGTGTCGCTCCCGTCAGGGTGACGATCGCTACTGGTTCCACATGACCTATCCCGCTAGTGGTCACCACGATTGTCTCAAGCGTGTGGCTCACTATCAAGAAGAATGGGCAAACTTCTACGAGTACCGGATTACAGCGGACTTTGACCTCTGTAATCCACTGGTCTGATGTTGAACAGTAAAGCTCATTATGTCTCACTGTTCGCCGATATCCTCGGTGAAGCAAGTGATGACGACTGTGAAAACCATGAAATGCTTATTGAAGCGTTTCAAGAAGCGATTGATACTTGGCTGACATATCATTCAGCCTCCGTACAGCGCTTCAAAGAACTCAAGACAATGTCTGACAACATTGTCTAAACCTTGGGGCTGGCTTACACCAGTCCCTTTTTTAAATCTTCTCGCACTATCTGATGGACGACATCATCTATCGACTTCAAAGTGTTTACAAAAATGGGGACACAGTTGTGAACTACGTTTCTGCAACTGATGTTCAGAAAGCTATAGACAAAGTCTTAGCTTATGACCCCAAGATCATTCGAGTTACCGAGGCTTTGCCCTCAGGTCTCGAAATCAAATCACTAAACAACAATTCAACAGGCTAACGCCTGTTCTTTGTTCATTGTTATGTCTAATTCAATGAACAACCTCACTTCCATCTCCGATGCCCTCGTCGAGATCGAAATCCTCTCGTGGCTTGAGGAACAAGCAGCTCGTGTCGCTTTCGACAACGAAGCTTGGCTTCAAGAACAAGATGAAGAGTTCACCGAGTCCTTCACATCACGCTTTAGCTGATGTTAAGGCTCGTAATCCAACAGAAGCGTGCTCCTAATACACGCTTCCACGTCAAGTTCGAAGGCATGTGGGCAGCTTTCAATACCTTCCCTGAAGTCATTGACTGGCTGCATTCCCTTGAACTGGACGAACTAGTTCCTTACACTGATCTGAGTGAAGACGATCTGTCTGTACTCATTGATCAGCAGTATCTGGAACTAACTAAACACCTAAGAGTTGCAGGCTAACGCCTGCTTTTCTCTTATTGTCCTATTGCATTTCAAACTATGCGCTTTCGCTTCCCTGGCACTGACGTTCACGTCCGTCTTTTCGAGAAAGTCGAAACCTCCGATAAACAGTACGAAATCGTCGAATGCGGCGTTGAGTACAAAAACGGCGGTGTAGACAGCCTTGTTACAGGCGGTAGTTTCTACTCCGCTAAGCAAGCAATCAAGAAAATCAACGCTGTTTCTGATCAGAAATCAGCTGAAAAAGCTATTGAAGAGCCCGTAGCGGCTTGATCAATAGCGAATCATCAGACCGGGGCTAACGCCCTGGTCTTTTTCTTTTGCTTCAACCAAACCAAGCTCCTCAAGCAGGCTTTGTGTGCCATCAGCTGCTGCTAAACCAGCACCTACGCCACCTGCTAATGCACCAGCCTGCAAAGCACGAGCAGCCAAGAGAGTTGCTATGTCCTCTGTCACCCCAGGTGATGAGGCTTTGTAGTAACTCTCAGGTGCCATCCTATTGGGCCTAAAGACAGTTTGCCCTAAGAGAGTGCGAACGTTCTCTTTCTCAGGCACAACATTATCTTGCAAATACAATATCTTTTCACGGATTGCTTTCTGTACAGCATTGTCAGCCATAGCCACGGCTTCCATAGCTTTACGCAATCTATCCTTTCCACCCATAACAACTGAGCAATACAATACTTACATAATATCAACAGCCTGTCCACTGGTTAACACCAGTGGTTTTTTTAGTACTTATGAAAAACAACATGATCTGGGCTGTCTACGACGTCAACCATGCCGAAGTTGTCGGCATATGGAATGATATATGCGATGCAGAAGAGTTTCTTGAAGAAAATGAATCATCTTCCGATGTATGGGCAGTGATGCCCGCAGATGAACTTTGCTGTGATCTAGCAACCTTATGAGTATGGCCTACAAAAAAGATCCAGTTACTGGACGTCTCGTCCGTATTTTCCCTGAATCTAAACAGCCAGTCACAGGTTAACACCTGTGCTTTTTTCTATGTAAAACATACAGGTAATACCTTGAACAATTCATTCGACTTCACCATCACTGAAGATACCTTCGTGCGTGGTATAGCTCTCATTCATCCAAACCATGAAGACGCTTACATCTTCATGAAAGATGAGTGTCACCTTGGTGTAATGGCTAACGGCTCTGCAGCCGTGGCCATGGACACTATTGGCGACTTCATCAGTGATGCCGGTCAGTCTTATCTGACCTGCGAATACCTTTGAAGTTCAATCACAGGATAACTCCTGTGGTTTCTTTAGTAAATTTATAACAAACATGCAATCATTCATTCCTAATTCAGTATCATCTGAAGATCTTAATGCACTATTAATCACTAGTGACATTCATCCTTCGGAAGTACGAGATGAAGTAGAGCCTGATGATCTTCATGATCATTTGTGGCAGGTGGCAAATCGTCACCTTACAGCCATGTTTGGAGAATACAATGACCCATTGGTTCACAAAGTAGCAGCCTTAATCGTCCTTCGTCGCTTAGTTGACTGGCATGTAACCGTGTCAGAAGAACAACTTGCTAAAGGATCAGAAGGTGCACTTGGTTGGGCAGCCGATGCATCAAAACTTGAGCTTGCTTGGCAATTGCTCAAGGAAACATCCATAGGGGACGATGACCCCTACTGCGAATAACAACCATGAGCAGGCTAACGCCTGCTCTTTATTTTTATGTTCTACAAATTTTTTGTCTCACATGACTGAGTACACCAACTACGCTTCTTTCAACACTTTCACTGTTCAAGGTCGTATCCTTCACAGTGAAGTCAAAACTGGTCAATACGGCGACTTCCTTTCTGTCAGCGTCATTTCTACTCTCGTGAAAGACGGTGCAGAAGTAACTGTCATCTTCACTGACAATGCAGGTTTGCTTTCCCTCGCTCAGAAGGGTCACCTCGACAAAGGTCGCATGGTTACCCTCACAGGCCGCCTTGCCGGTGTGTCCGAGGTTTTCACAAACAAGCAAGGCGAAGTTCAGCAGCGAGTGCGTCCTGAAATCGCCATGACCCAAGTCTCCATCCTTGATGGCGGTCTTGGTGCCAAGCCTCGTGAAGAAGGCCGTACCACCGTTACACCTAATCAGGTTGTTAACGCTGTTAAGGCTGATGCAGAGGTTGCAGTCGATCAAGCTCCTTCCTGGTGCTGATCTCTCTGGTTCTTCCTAACGGAAGAACCGTTTTTCATTGTTTACCGTTCGTTGATAACTCACTATGCCAAGAAAAACTAAAGCAAAAACCGCGCCTGACTACACGATCGAGAAGTCACGCTATGGCTTGTACACATCTATCACCACTGATGGTGAAAGAATGGTTACAGCATTAACCGAAGATGCTTGCCGTCTAGTGACCGATGACATTCACATTCCTGTGATGCTCGGTACTTTTGATGGCTACACATCTACTCCAACTTTAAATAAAGCAGTGGAACTCTAGTAACAGCTAATCTTTCGGACATTCGATTGATACTCTCTAACGAGAGTATCTATTCCTGTTCTCAATGGCCACCATTCTTGCGACCATTCGTGTAGATCTTTGCACCCGGTTGAGCAATGATAATTTGCTTGTCATCACCCGTGATGTCATCACGTCCAACTGAGTAAGCAGGTTTTGCAGACTCCTTGGCTACTCTGCTTCGAGCAACGATAGGGTCTAAAACAACTTCAGGCAATTTACCTATACGAGCACCTGCTAGTTCGTTGATAATTTTCCCAGCTTCACGCTCAAGCTGACGTCTGTATTGATGATCTCTAATAAGTGCTTCTACTCCTAATTCCTTTAAAAGACTATCGTCAGATCGGCTGTACTCATCCGCATTACGTGTCACAGGTGACCCTGTCTCTAATGTATGAGCCTCACCCAGCAGCCTGTGAAGACGCGAAGTGCGACTACCCCTTAGCTCTTCACCAATACGACTGCCGTCACTTTGGTTCAATGAGTTAGGACCGATATAAATATTCTCCTTTTCAGCAATCTGTTTTGGATTGCCAGACAAAATTGATTCAGCCAAGGGATGTTTGTGCATTGCGTCAAGGGCATTCCCTGTTAGTTGTGCACCACCAACTGGTGCTTCCATGCCAGCAACGTCTACAAAAATCTTATCTGCTCGCATAGCTCTTTCAACAGGGCTAAGAATATCCTTTGTAGGAATAGAGCGGCCGGCTAAAGGGTGCCCCTCTGGATATCTGCGACCGTCTACTCCTAGCCCCCCTACCACTCGAATTGCGCCTGGAGAAACCTCATTTCTAATTGCATTAAGCAAGATGGCTTGGTTTGCTGCAGACAGTCTGGGTGCACTTTCCACTTGACTTCCTTCTTTAGCTGCAGCCATCTCAGCTAACTGCATCTCCACCCTCTCAAGATCAGACATGGTGAGGGGGTCATCTGAAACTAAGTCATAGCCAGGCAGCTGGACAGGACTTCCATCAGGATTAAATCTCTTGTCACTATATCTAGGCACCATGTGCTTGAACCCCGCCAAACTACTGTCAGGCACTGCCAGTTGATACATCTCACGAATCAATGGATCAGGATGACTCATCCCAACATCTCTTGCTTCTTGTGATGTAATTAGACGCGCATGCGCATCTTTACGCGCAATATGCGACGGGGTATATCTTACAGACACTATGACTACTAAATATTATTATCCTCTTCATTTTATCTATAAAGTATTATTTACTTACGCAAAAATGAACGACTAAGTTGCTACCAACGTTTAATTCATAAACTATTTACTGTTTCGATACAATTGAAATAGTTTTGACTGTTGTTGTAAGATGTTTTTTAACCTCAAAAAAAGCGAACTATCTTCTAGTCAAAAAGATCAAGTAAAAGCCAAGTTCGGTAATATTCAAGGCTGGCAAGATGCAAAAGCCAAAGCAGCTGGCTATAAAAATGAACAAGACAGAAAAGGTAATTCAGGAACTCAACAAGCTGCAAATAACTCCCCTCCGGCACCAACTCCTGCTCCGACACCTGCTCCCACTCCAGCGCCAAGGCCTACGCCAACGCCTGCTCCAACGCCTTCCTCCAAACCTCAATTTGCTTCAAATACGCCTTTCCAAGGTCCTGTTAATCAATCAAAACTGACTGTCTCTAACAACAGCAAAAGCAATAACAAGTTTGACTCGAAGTGGTCAGATTTGAGTAAAAAACAGCAGGATAAAATGAAAAATCAATATGGTAATAAGCAAGGTTGGCAAGATGCTAAGGCTGCATCTTTGGGTTTTAAAAATGAGAATGACAAAAAGCAGAATCAATCAGCTGGATCTAACGGCCAGCAGTCAAATAATACTCCTCTCCTTAATGTTGTAGATAAAGACAATGCTTACTTAGATATGAAATGGTCTGATTTGTCTAAGACTCAGCAAACTGATATGAAAATTAAGTATGGAGATAAGCAAGCTTTCCAAGATGCTAAATCTCAACATTTCGGCTTTAAAGACGAACAAGATAGAAGAGGCAATTCTGGTTTACAGCATGATGTGGATCACGGCTACGTGGATGCTCCCTCTAATTTTGGTGACAAATGGTCAGAATTGAATAAAGATCAAAGACAAGATTTGAAAGAACAGTTTGGCAATAAGCAAAACTGGCAAGACAGTAAAGCCCAATACTTTGGGTTTGAAGACGAGCAAGATAAACGTGGTAATACAGGAGCGCAGCATGCTTTGAATAACAGCGGGGGTAGTGGTGCTGGCTCTAATTACGACTATGGTTATGACAATTCATCCTCGTATGATCCCGGAACTGCTGGCGGTACAGAAGGTGCAGCTAGCACTGGATCAGGTGGAGGTGGAGGTGCCTATTCAGCACTTGGTCTAAGAAGCGGCGGACCTGACAAATATGCCCATGCTGCTGCTGTAGCTGACATGTTCAAGTTCAGTAACTTTGGTAAACGTCAGCAATATACAAACTATGATCTCAATCTCAAATGACCGATATTAATATCTTAAAAATCTATACCGCATTTATAATTGGATCCATTTTCTATGTTTTGATTACTTTCAACCCTGGTAGCTAGATCACTTTTCCTAAGTCTTACAATGTAAGTAATAGTTCTAGTACTTAATACAATGGGCAAAAGTAAGGACAGCTGGCAGGAAATGTTTGGTCTAGAAAAGACTAAGAACTCGAAAGAATATGCGAAACTACTTGGCGTTGATTATGATTCGTTTCAAGAAGACAATAGAGATGGCAATGGAGCTTTTGACCAGAAAGGTTTAGACGAAGCACTTTCAAAAGCTGCAAATAATAGATTTGACTTTAGGGATAGTATGCTGTCCGCTAAAGCTGCTGGTGTTGAAGGAGCCGATGAGCTTCCTAATGCAATCAGCAATATGGATGAATTCCGACAAACACTGGGTTTTCTCACTAAAACTGGAGCGGATGAGTTAGGCCAAAATAAAACAAGCAGCCGTAATGACTTTGGAAACATTACCAAGCATTTCCGAGGGCTGGAGCAAGATGCTCTGGATAGCAAATTAAACCAGCCTGCAGAATTACCTTCTAGTAGTGGTGAAGCTACTAAGCAAGAACCTTACGTACCATCCGAGCGGATGCAAGCGGCTAACGATTTTGTCAAGCAATATGAGCTGCAACTTCGGGATCCTGGGTTTAATACCTTTTCCACAGGGAATGGTGCAGACGTGAGGTCTGACGTAATTTTTGATACACGTGCTGCTGAGCTTGGTGGTGAACGTTCCGACCAGGTAGGTTCTAATGAACTGGTTGACACCATTAATACCTCACCTTTGGACACGACCTCAGTTCAGAAAAATCAGGCTATTGATCTTAAAAATAACTATGCATCTAAAATCAAGGATGAACTGAACAAAAACAACGTAGTTACCTCAAACTTCGGCGTTACCATGGGACTTGCATAGATGCTTAGGACAAACAAGCACAGATAAACTCTCCAAAAAAACTACAAAGCTACGCTAACTACCGTAGTTACTATATACCCAATTTAAAAAATACTGTATAGGGAGAGGCTATAAAAAAGAAGATATATAGGGATTGAATGTAGTTTGAGTAGTTTTGTAGCAGAATTGAATACCCCAATCAGACCCTTTATACCTGTCCCTGCAATCAATTACGAGCAAAAAAACGGGGGATGAGTAACGCTACGTTACCCAAATCACACTCATTTACTCACTTGACGTGCTCTAGCCAGTTAAACTTAACTAACTAAACTTCCATTCCATTGCCAGACAAGCGTGTTAACTTCAACATGGCAGAAGAATGCCATGCATTGTTAAAGAGTTTTTGTGCAATAAAAGGCGTATCAGTGAGTGACTATTGCTACGAGCTAATAGCAGTGGACTTTGCCAATGAATGCCGAGACGACCCTCAAGTTAGGGCTCTTTTAGTTAAAGGAGAATATCCAATTGGAAGTGCTGCCAACAAGCTTAAAAAAGAGATTATGAGTGAATTCCCTTCTGAGTAAACGGTATTTATTGTGTACATATTACTCATAAATATGTTTCTCTAGTCATCACTACTAGACATTGATAACGATTTCCAGTATGAAGTCAAGGCAAACAAGTCTTTTTCGTACCAAGTTTTTTTCAGATGAAACGTGTCACTGTTGTGCTCCCCACTCCTTCTTATAAACAGCTCAAGTTACGTAGCTTCACTGAAGACACAACCATGAATGCGCTAATACTTGAAGCTGTACAGAAGTACATGAGCACATACCCAGATCAAAAACTAATGAACTTGTGACAAGGCATAGGACGCCCTTTAAAACATCAATGCAGGCTAACGCCTGCGTTTCTTTAGGCGTTCTACATATGTCTACAACGTGTCAGACGATTCAAACGTTCGGGAAATTAACCCAAACAAAACACTGCCAGGATGCATTCTTCCAGAAAAGGCAGCGGCGATCGAGGAACTGTTCGATTGGAGCAGTAACTTCGAGCCAGGAACCAACCCATGGTGCGTATTCCTTGACCTCACCGGATTTTCGGACGAGGAGTATGGAGAGCCAGTTTACAGCGGTGAATCCTTCAGCCCAGTATTCGGATATATAGAGCTTCGCCTTTTAGGTGGTGCTCTACAAATATTTGAAACTGAAAGTTTCGACACTGTTTATGAGTGGATTCGCACTTTAGACAAAGCTCAATGATCAAACTTACATAGTATGTAGAGAGGTGATTTCACCTCTCTAGTAATGATTCTTACTACCATCATGATTATCTTAGTAGTACTTTCTAGAGTACTTCATACATGATTTATCACGCTTGTTTCCGAACAGAGCACGGTAAAGCCTGTATCACTGTTGAAGCACCAACACGAACAGAAGCACTAGCAAATCTAATGCTTAACAATAGTGATCTTAGATTACACCCATCTAAAATTACTAACGTTACGATGTTGCGTTGACTATGTTATACTTAACACTGGCCGTGAGTGGTGTGCGGCCTTGCGATGTCGTCGGTATACTTTTTAATAGTAGGCACGCACAGGAATACTTAGTACTTATCTTAAATGTCACGAGGGGCTTATATTTGAGCCCTTTTTTGTTGACATCCGCTTTATGCTGACCTATATTTAAGAAGTGGAGGATGACTGGTTAACACCAGTGCTATCTCCAGTGTTCTTAATAATACTGAATGAACATAACTCAAGAAAAAGTCAATGAACTCAATGAATTGCTGGACGACGTTGTAGCTTTATTCTGTGATGAACATATGGTTTCAGGACAGACAGCTTGGACTTGCGTTGAAGTTTTAGCAATATGCAAAACACTCGAACTAGCAGGAGTTCTCACCTCTGAACCTAGTGAGGAGAATGCTTTATAAAGATAAAACTACCTACGTTAGTGAAGGCATTATGCAATTCATGATTGCTTCTATTAATCAGCATCATGCTGATAAAGAAGCTGTTTATACCAAGGTAAAAGCCTTGTGTAATGAGCAATTAAATCTTATGGGTGGTCAAGACCCTGACAGAAACAAATAACTAACCGGCTAACGCCGGTTCTTTCTTCCATGCTCTTCGGAGCTTTCAAACTACATTTCGACTATGACAATCGCTACTTCACCTGTTCTAACCGTTGATTCCTCTTCACTCGTCGCTGAGTTTGGTGGATCCAGCAATGTTGCTGTTGACGTTATGATCGGAGTTGGTCTCGTTAAAGACAGTGAAGCTGTCTTCTTTCAGTACGTTGGTGACGACAACAAGCAGGCTTTGATGCAAGCCAACGGGAGACCCGTAACCAGCATTCACCCTGTAACTGTTACTGGCATCGGCATTGCTGATGACGTGTACAAAGATGCTGGCTTCTCTGGCGCAAAACTCAACTTGTTTCTGCGTACCCAGAACGGCACCAACGTAATGCTTACTTCTGGCCTCACCACTATGTGGTCTCAGTGCATCACTACTTGTTTGATGGGTCTGTATTCACAAAACTCTCTTAACAGCCTGATCAAACTTGACACCTACAAAGGTAAGTCCAGTAAAGGTGCATGCTTTGCATCTATGTACAACAACGGTAACAAAGTAACTAGCAACGCGATGTATCAAGACCTTGCCGATGCTCGGCAGTCACGTAACTACGATGAGGTCGAAAGGCTTCAGCGCAGTGCGATTGAGCTTGTATCCGCTGCAATTACTGAAAGTGCTGACGTACAGCCTACTGAAGTTGTTGTAGAACAAGAAGACAACTTCTGAATCAATTAATACACATGGGCTCCATTCTTGGAGCCTTTGATTTACTATAAATAATGGAAACAACCGAAGTATTTAAACACGACTTGTTTGAAGCTGTGACTATTTGTCATGCAGCTCTCGCACAAGATTCTCCTGAAGATGAACGATTTTATTTGAATCAGCTTTTGAATCTTCTCTTTGCTTACTTGACTCGTGCACAACGAGACGAGATCGAAGTTTATTTAGCAGAGAAGAAGTATCTACCACCTGTAAATCTTATTCTTTGATCTAATGACTGACATCTCACTGCTTGTTTTTACTCAAGAAAACTGTCCACCTTGTTATCGATTAAAAGAATACATCAATCGCCTTCCGGTACAACAGCAAGAGCTTATTGAGTTTGTCCCGCTGCGAACTGCATCTGGTCAACTTACTGCGCTTGCTGAAGAGTGTCACGTTGAGCTAACCCCTACTTTAGTTGTTGCCGCTGAACATGTCGAATGTACAGATGACGATGGTATTGAAGTGTGTGATCTCATTGATGAGCCAATCGAAACTATTGTTGGCGGACAAGCAATCACTATTGCATTGCCTGGCGTAATAAAAAACTACAGCAACTTTGAATTTGTATGACAAAAGAAGTGATCATTGATTTGACACGAGAAGAAATGGTTGATCGCCTCATAGAAGAAACCTATGACGGCATGGACTACAAAGCCTTATGGCACTACTTCGAACACTATCAGCAACTTGAATACGCTGATTGGACTATTAAACAAATTGAACAAGAATACAAAGAGTACTTTTTAGATGAGCAAGAAAGCGAATGTAATTGAGGCCAAAGGCACGATTTATAAGGAAAGTGGTAATGGATACTTTAATGTCAGATTAGCCGATCCAGATGGCCACGAATGTTTATGCCGTGCATCTGGTCGGCTGATCACACGTAAAATTCAATTGTTAGTTGGTGACAAAGTAACAGTTGAGCTATCACCATTCGACTTAAGTAGAGGTAGAATAACTTTACGAGATAAGTGATGTCATCTTCAAATAAGTGTTCGCATTGTTCCTGCAAAAAGAATCAAACACTCATTAAACTACATAAACACACAATGGACTTACAATCCCAAGCCGAAGCTTTTCGGCATGCCTACGGTGTAGTTAATTCACCGGACAAAGCAGATATGCAGCTGGGACTTATTCGCGAAGAGTATTCCGAATTAAGGGATGCTCACTATGACGATGACATTTCAGCTGAGGCAACTCTTAAAGAGCTTGCTGATGTTGTGTACGTATGCTTTCAATATGCAGAGAACCTTGATTGGGATCTAAATACGGCCCTTGTTCGAGTCCATGAAAGCAATATGTCTAAGTTAGGCCTTGATGGTAAACCCATCAGACGTAACGACGGCAAGATCCTCAAGGGACCAAATTATCAACCCCCGAACCTTTCTGACCTTGTATAACTTAGAAATGAAGTCTGCTATTGCTAGAACTGGCCGTGTTGAAAACTGGATGAATAATCCGGACGGGCGGCTTCCGGTGTCCTGCACCGTTTTTATTGTCGAAGACTCAATGGAGGGTCCAAATGGAATTGAAGCATCATGGAGATTTGTTAGCCACGCTCTACGATATGGAGCTGGCGTTGCAGTCCATCTATCTAAACTCAGAGGAGCCGGAACTAACAACGGCAAAGGACTCGTTGCGTCGGGGCCTGTATCGTTTGGCAAAATCTATAGCTGCCTTAACGAGCAACTCAGAAGAGGAGGAATTTACAAGAATGGAGCAGTTGTGCTCCACCTGGACATTTCCCATCCAGACATCCTCGAATTCGTAAACGTTGAACGGAAAGAAGTTCCTTGGGCTAAGCGATGTGTGAACCTAACGACAGAGCTTTGGAAAAAAGCCAGTGCTGTGGTCAAAGAAGACATTCTTGCAGGTATAGCACGAGGTGATATCTGGCTTGCAAAAATTAAGCATGATCAGAAAGGTGAACGCATTTATGCCAACGTTTGCCTTGAAGTGTTTCTCAAAAGCCGAGGCACCTGTCTCCTCGAACACATTAATTTAGCAGGTGTAGACCTCGATCAATTGCCTATGCAGTTCTATCGTGGTATGGAAGAGCTTATTGATCTTCACGCTAAAACTGGTGTAGGAGACACCGGAGAGTATCTAACTCCTGCAGTTGATCGTCAAGTAGGTTTAGGCATGATTGGCTTAGCTAATCTGCTGTCAATTCATGGCGTGACCTACCAAAATTTCGCTGATGCACTAGATACTTATCACTGTAAACCTTGCTCTCGTCCAACGACTCGTGCTGCTTATAAAATTGTAGAAGTCTTAGTTCATGGCATCAAGTTGGCATCCAGCCTTGCTGAAGAGGCAGGCATGGATAGGGCCTTCGCCATTGCACCAACTGCTAGCTGCTCATACCGATATAAGGACACTCAAGGTTTTACGACCTGCCCTGAATTGGCTCCACCAATCGGACAAGTTGTAGACCGTGATAGTTCTACTTTCGGAGTTCAACAGTACAACTACGGTTCTGTTGAAACAGCGGAAGAAGTAGGTTGGACGGATTACAAGCGAGTTGTTGATGGAATCTGTCAACTTCTTACTGATACAGGATTGTTTCACGGATATAGCTTTAACTCCTGGAGCGACGTTGTTACTTACAACGAAGCATTCATTGAGGAGTGGCTAGACAGCCCTCAAACGTCCCTGTATTACAGCTTGCAGGTCATGCAGAATACACAAGCTAAAGATGACGCTATGGCTGCTCTTGATGCCACGGAAGACTTCTCTACCCTTTTCAATTTTGATGACGAAGCAACTGAAGAATCAGACAATTTCTGTGTCTCATGTGCTGAATAATCTTTTTAACTATGACATTTACAAATTAACTTATGGTACTTACCGCCCAAGAACTCTGTGTAATTATTTGGTGCATGGAGTATACAGAAAAAGCTTTTGATCCAGATGGAGCAGACTTCAAAGTCTATTCAAATGCACTCAAAAAGCTAGATAACGAACTAGAGCACTTTTCACATTATTAAAGACAATGAAAACTCGATACACACAGCTACATGCCCGCAAGCGCGTCTGGACTCCGGTCGAGGTGAACGCTGGCAAACTGCTTGAAGGCGGTGAAGATGTAGTCAAGCGCGGCCTTGCACTGCGGTGTTTAGAGATTCCCGTAGGTGATTTTATTAGCGACGCTATGAAAGGTGATCTACCTACAGATGCAGGTTGCAAGGAGCTGCTGCTTTCAAACGTACAAGACGAGCTTAATCATGATATCGCACTCAATTTTGCGGCATCCGCCCATAGAGTCCCAGATCGATTCGAGGCTGAGGCGGAGAAAATTTGTAAAGCGTGGCTTGAACTGGATCGGCACCCAGTTCTCAAGGCTGTGGTCCTTGAAAGATCCGTGTTTTTCGTGCTCTTGCCAATCTTCCGATTCCTCGGAGATACAGGATTACGCACAACAAGTGCCGATATCTCACGAGACGAACAAACCCACGTAGCTGCTAATTCTCTTGTCTGCGCTGAGCTTGGTCTTACATCTGACAAAGAGATCAATAACCTTCGCAGAGCAACCATTGCCTGGGCTACTCAAAGTCTTGCTGCTGAACACGAGAACAAGCACCTCTCTAAGAATTTCTGGATGAAGTGCTCTGATTCTTTGTATGCACGCGGGAAAGCCGAGGGTCTTAGCGACACACGAGCTAGCCGTATGCCAGCGTTCTTTGAAAGTAACAACGTCAACTTACCCCAGTACGCTTAAATTAATGCCAACTAAAATTCAAATTGTTGCTGAAGGTATCTGTCCAGATACCTTCGACGACAAACAACTACCTACTGACGTACACATCGTGACTTTTACTAAAGATGGTAAGCGTCAGTTCGATGCAGTCCGTGCTTATTCTAAAGCAGATATATTTGATGAGTACTACGACAAGTTAGGGAAAGATAATCCAATCCACTCAATTGTTAGCGGCTATGGCCGCATTAAACCTCTTTTATATGGCAAAATCAAAGACCAAAGCTGATTATATTACGATGCTGAAATTATTGGTTACAGATAAAGCTAAGAAGCTTACTGTCAAGCAACTCAAACAACTAATTGCAAAGTATCAATAACCGTATGCTTCAGCATAGGGTGACTTGCTCCAATTGGCCTTGTTCTTTTGAGAATTCTCATACCAAGTACTTGAATTGTCTACTGCACCATCTTGTCTTTTCTTGGCCCAATCATATTGACCATATTTCTGCATGTATTCACCATCATCAGCATAGTAGTTCATTCTGTTGTCATAAAGATCTGATTGCTGCTGCTGAGTTTCGGCTCTTGTCTGAAAGTTTTCAGTAGTAGATCTCCAGTCTTGGCCTTGAGTACCAACACCATAGTTTTGATCGTAGTTCTCTTTACCACCAAACTGTCTGTATAGACCCATGCCGTGAGTCGATCCACCCCACTCACGATTTACATCCATGTTTGTAAATTTCTGACCTGTTCCCAATAGACGTTCAATTGCACTATTTTTAGCACTATTATTAGAGTAATTTCCTTCTAATTCCATTCTTTTCTGGTAGTAAGCAGATTCGTCAATGCCGGTATTAGTTCTGTTGCCCACTACTCCAGCAGCTTTCGCATCGCGGCTTGCCTGCGCATAAGCATTTGCTGAATCTGTCCTATCTATTTTCACTTGCTGTTGTCGAGTATTTCCATAACTATTAACACCACCCGAGTTATAGTTGTCTTTACCACCACCTTGATCTTTAGCCTTGTAATAACCAGGAGTCCACCCCTTGTCATCCATTTGCTTAGCAGTGTACTTAGTTACACCGTCAGGACCATAGTATTTCTTGTCAGTCGCATAACCAGCATTCTGACTAGAAACACCTAGTTGAGTACTTGGAGCTGGCGAGGGAGTTGGTTGAGGACTAGGAGCTGGGGAGGGAGTTGGTTGAGGACTAAAAGTAGGTGCAGGAGCTGGCGAAGGTGTTGGAGCAGGGGCTTGCGCCTGTGCTTGAGGTTGAGTTTGAGTTGTATGTGCCTGCGCCCTCTCTTTAGCCTCAGCTCTCTTGGCCATATGAGCCGATCTACTACCAGCCTGCTTTCGCTGCTGTTCACTCATCTGAGACCACTTCAAGTCACCAAACTTATAAGACATGCCTACTATTAATTAATACCTTTTTATTGTAATGAATAACGCAAAGCTCATTTGGATCACTCCTGACACTGAAAAATTGATCGCTAAAATAGCAAGAGTATCCAATCCAAAAAACGAAGATAATCCTGACTGTGAAAAACTCCTCAAGTATCTCATCAAACATAAGCACTGGAGCCCATTTGAGATGGCGTCCATGTGCGTCGAGATTACGACTACACGCGCTATTGCTCCGCAAATCTTGCGACATAGAAGTTTCTCATTCCAAGAATTCAGTCAAAGGTACGCCATTCCAACTGAATCATTCCCAACAGTAATTCCTGATCTCAGAAGACAAGACACTAAGAACAGGCAGAACTCTATCGATGACCTGCCAACTGAAACATCAGAGTTCTTAAAAGCACGGATTGATGCTCATTTCAGAGAAGCTGTGGATTTATATCAATATATGCTTGAGCATGATGTTGCAAAAGAGTGTTCTAGGTCTGTACTTCCCTTGAATACATGTACTCGTCTTTACATGTCAGGCACAATTCGTAGTTGGCTTCATTACTGTGATTTACGTTGCGCCAATGGTACTCAGCTAGAGCACCAATTAATTGCAACTAATATTCAAGAACTTCTGTGCGAAGAGCTTCCAACAATAGCTCGCGCAATGTGGCATTAATCTCTACACTGAAGACTGAAAGAAGTAAGTTTTCAGTCAATAATGAACTTCATCGCCGCAACTTTTGAATTACGATCCGCAGAAAGAGTTCCAGTTACTGCTTATGGGCTTGAGTATATCTCTGCTGATGCTATTGTGCCCGGCTCTAGTGGCGCTTCAGAGGTTCGAGTACGACTTCTCTGTTACGACCGAGAGGGAGCCAAGCTCGATAACTTCAAAAACTGGAAGACAGGCACACGTGCACTAATTACCGGAAACATTGTTTTCGGTGATGATACCGCTAAGCCTCTTGACGTTCTAGTCACAACTATTGAATGCAATATCCCTAGTGATATGTATTGCAATCAAGTAGTTCTAGGCAATGCATTCTTTAGTACTAGTGACATCAAAGAGCGCAAGAACGATACTATTGCCACAAAAATTGGCACCACACTTGATAACTCAGATACAACTACCTGGCTTTACTTTGAAACCCATTCCTCTCGCAAAGATAAACTTTCTTCTCGCATTCGTAAGGGACGCCCATGTTGCGTTCAGGGCTATCTACGCGAATATCGCAAGGATGACGCTGACTCCCCTTATCGAGCTATTGTCGCTCAAGATTTCACTGTTAGAAAAGATCGTGAGCAGCGCTCATCGAGGTCATCAGCTAGCGGCTCGGCGGCGGGCTACGGAGTTGAACCGGATCCGACACCAGATTACTAACGGTCCAAGAACCACTAGCCCTTACTGGTGGGAACAACCTATATACAAAATCCCCCGTCGTTGATGGGGTTTTTTTATCTGCCGCGTAACATCCGCATAGCTTCAGCTTGCCGCGCTCTTCGGTCTAACAATTTGCCAGCGATGCCGGAAGCCTCAATTACTTCGCCTCGATCAGCTGCTTCAATTGCTTTGTCAGCATCTCCACTAAACCAGCTAAATGGATTTAGCGGATTTACTTCTGCTGTTTCCACTACTGGAGCAAAATCTGCTGTTCCACCATCGTAAAAAACACCTGGATTCTCAGTGCTTTCAGATAGCAGCATAATACCATCGTTTAGGTCATCTAGTCCTAAGCCTTTACCTGCTAATCTAATGGCCATGTCTACTTAAATCACATATAACTATTCTATAAACCTCGCAAAATACTTTTATTCTTCTTACTATTTATATGTATTGAAATGACTTAAACAATGCAAATACTTCCACCCGAATTACTTGGTGAAGGCAAAAAAGATAGGATCGAGACCAAAGAACCGCAACCTTACTTCAAGCCCAGTTCTCTTAAAGATGGCGAAAGCGAAGAGTTTCGGCTTCTCGGCTGCTACGAAACAGGGCATGCGGTCACTGGCTGGCAATACCCTTCTGAGAAAGTTGATGAAAAAGGTGAACTTCGTTTCAACGGTTTTGTTGTTACTCGTTCTTACCCCGCCAATGCATCTGACATTGCACGGGAGACTGACTGGTCTAAGCCAGATCGTCCTAAGATTGATGGCACTCAGTGTAAACCTCGCAAATTCCTTGCTTGGGTTGCCTCATCTGCAGCACGTGGACGTCTCGAAGTACTGTTCATTGAACAGAAAGGCTTGCGTGAACAACTAACTGAAGTTCTGCAAGAAATTGAAGACTACACATGGACCGAAGAAGGTCTCGCTAACTTCTCAATTAAAATTACCCGTAAAGGTCAAGGGCTTGAAACTGCCTATTCAATCTTGCCTAAAGTCAGAAAAGCTTCTGACAAAATTAAAAAAGAGTGGGTAGAGCAGAAAGAAACTATCTGGCTCCCTAATTACTTTGAAGGTAAAGATCCATTTGATGGTAAACAAGTTGAAGCCAAAGGTCTTCCAGCAGGCGGAACTGACAAGTGTGGCGCAACCGTAATGCCTTCTAAAGCGAAAAGTAAAGAGCAAGCTCCTGCCGTAGAAACTGATTTCTAATTATGTCTATTCAAAATCTCCCACCCGAAATGCAAGCGCGTATTGCTGCCATCATGGCTGGCAATGTGCCTGCAGGTGAAGCACCACAAGCTCCACAAGCACAGCCCAGTCCTGAAGCTCCAGCTCCTGTCACAAAACCACCATCACTTGTTGATCATGTTGTCTGTCTTCGACAAGAGGTTGGACATTTGCACCAGCAAAATGCAGCTGTACTTCAAACGCTAGAAGCTGTGGGGCAGGCTGTAGCTTCCCTGTATGAAATGTTTCAACCAACCCAACAGCAGACGTATAGCTCTGCATTCACTCAACCGCAAACACAAGATCAAGAGGATTTCTAAACATGCAAGATTACGAACTTGAAACTCGCAATGAAAAAGCCGAACGGCTTAATGGCCGTATTGCAATGCTCGGCGTTATTGCTGCACTAGGTGCTTATGCGCTGACTGGGCAAATCATCCCAGGTGTTTGGTAAGACCAAACAAGACATCATTCAAAGCTGGTTAACACCAGCTTTTTTATTAGTGTTCAATATTTACTGAAGATCATGGTTGACTTGTTTATTCACGAAATGCATGAACCTGCTGTTCGTAAACTTAATAAGCAACAAATGTGTGACATCATCAATCAAATTGATGGCCATAGTATGACACCTGATGTATGGACGAAGAAAGAGTTAATGGTCTTCCTCATAGAGGGGGGAGCGTATGACTCTTGGCTTCGCCAATAAACCCAAGCAACAGGCTAACGCCTGTTGTTTTTACTAATGCTAAGCATATAGTCAAATGACTCAAGAACAAGAACCTATTCAATCTGTTGCAGACAAACCTTTTAGGATTTCAACACCAAGTGGATACCGTAAGTATTTATGTTCTGGTCTTTATCTGCCGTCAGTGACGACTGTGTTGTCGGCGACAGAAACTGAAAAGGCCAAAGCAGGGCTTAAGCGGTGGCAAGAGAACAATCCTGGCGCACTTGAAGCAGCTGCTACTCGTGGTTCCGCTATTCACTTGTGCTGTGAAAACTACCTTCGAGGTATTGAGCCAGGTGTGCCTGAAGAGTACTCAGACTTTTGGTCAGGGATGACTCAGTACCTAGATTGGTTTGAAGACCTGTATTGGTCTGAGCGACCTTTGCGTCCTGATTGGAATCATCTTCGCAGTGACGACAAAGAAGTTGCATACGTTTGGTCAACGGTGCATGAGTTTGCTGGATGCCCTGACTTGATCGGTACTATCGGTGGCCTCAATGTCATTGCTGACTTCAAGACAAGCAACGCTCCGTATCGGACCTCCTATCCAGACAAAGGTGATCGTGGCGGTTACGGTGGATTTCGTAAGTACCAAAAAGTCAGTCAGCAGATGGCTGCCTACAGACTTGCCTTAGAGGAACGTACGGGTTTCCGATGTGATGTTGCTTTGGTAATAGTCACCACACCAGAGACAACTCAAGGTATATTTATTGACGGAGATCAACTTGATCTCGCAGAACAGCGGTTTATACGTCGTTGCGAACAGTTCCACGCTAAAGAATCAGGAGAAGTAGGTTGAAGCTTAAGATTGCGGTAAATAAAAACTGCGTTAACAAAACCAATGCAAACAAAGTTGCGTCTGGTTGGCTCAATATCAATGAAGATCTGACCTGGTTAGAAGGCTGGGTCAAGGCTGGCTACGGCTGGTGTGGTACGCACTTTGCAGATCGTTATCGTCTTGCAGCCAATTCCCGTGGGTCAAACATAGTTGTCTTAGATATTGACGGTGATACCACTCTTGCCAGGTTCTGGGGCACAACCACCGCTCGTCAGTGGTGTGCAGCAACTTATACCTCTAGCTCACATACTGAGCAGAGCCATCGTTTCCGAGCCATATTTCCACTGGAAATGGAGCTGGACAACCTTGGCAAGCACAAAGGTGCTTACTGGCTCATTGTTGACCGTTTGCTTGCTGAGTTGGGACTTCCCAAACTTGGTGATAACTGTGGTCAAAAGCCTGAGCGGCTGTGGTATGGCAACAAAAAAGCAAACTTTGAGTGGAACAAAGAAGTCATTCCTGTTCCTAAGTTTCTTCTAGAAACTATTGACTACGAAGAGCCTACAGACTTCGTTGCATCTGACATATCTGATCTCGACATACGTCGTTGTCAATGGATTTTACGTAACTTCCTACGACCATCAGATGATGGCGAATATGAAGAATACTTCTTACCTGTTATGGCAGCATGTGCAGGTGTAGGTAAAACTCTCTTTGATGACTGGGTTGACTGGGTTCTTCGCGGTCACCATGGTCACAAACCAGAAAACTGTGCCTCTTGGAAGTGGCGTGGTCTTGGTAACTATGCAGGTCATACCACTCTGTATGGCCTATGTAAGCGGCAAGATTCGCAATGGACTAGGCAACTACCCTCTGATCTTCGCTTCGGCGCTGTAGGGACAGCAGCAGGCTATGGGGAGTTTGATCCTCAACCCGACTTTGATTCTGTACTTAATACCCCAAATCTCATCAAGAAAACAAATATGACTACTAAAAAAGTTGACGACAACATCATCGAGCCTCTCCCTGACATGGAGCAAGCTCCTGTAAAAAAGCGTGGTCGTCCTAAAAAATCATCTGATGATCTTGCCAAGGAACGTGAAAATGATGTTGACAAAGTAAAGTCTCTACTTACTAATCTTCGTAAGAATGAGCTGACAGCTGCAATTGAATATGACTGCGATGGTAAAGCCATTGAGCTTCAAGGCAACGATCTCGATCTAATGACTACCAAGCTGTCTGTCGAGCATGGTGTATTTATTCCAGAAATGAGAGTAAAAGCTGCAGTTCAGTACGCAGCCAACAAAAATAAGTACTGCCCTATTCGCACTTACCTAGACAAGTGTGCAGATCATGCCATCCCACACTGTGATTGGGATCGTATCGGTGAAGTGTTTCTTGGTAACAAGCACACTCTTGCAACTCTTGCAATGCAGCGAATGATGATCGGCGCTGTAGCACGTGCTTACAACCCTGGCTGCTCTATGTCCTGGCTCCCAATACTAGTGGGTGCACAGGGTGCAGGCAAATCTATGTTTAGTCGTTGTCTTGTTCCGGACAAGCTGTTTGCTGAAGTAACTACGCCTCTTGAGACTCTGATGAAAGAGCAATATCGATTGCATGTTGCTTGGCTTTTGGAGCTTCCAGAAATTGATCATTTTTTCAACAGCAAAAATATTGAGAACTTTAAAAACCTCATTACCACCCGTGTGGATGAAGTTCGTCGCCCTTATGCGTCTTTACCAGAGTCACTGTATAGGCGCTTTGTAATGATTGGTACTACCAATCGCAACCAATTTTTGGTTGATAGTACGGGTAATCGACGGTTTGTTCCCCTTGAAATTGGTACTGGCTTCCTTATTCCATGGAAACAACTAGCTCAAGAACGTGACATGCTGTGGGCTGCAGCTGTACAAGCGTATCGCAATGATGATGCTTATGAATTTAACTCTGGAGAAATTGCACAAATTTCTGAATACATTGCTGAGTTCGGTGATCCTGATCCCTGGATGGAAAAGATCACATCCTACATAAGTATTAAGCAAGAAGTATCTGCTGCAGACGTACTTACTAATGGCCTTGATCTTGACCCACGTCAACAGGGTCGTCGGGAGTCTCGTCGTGTAGCAGATGTTTTGCAAACATTAGGTTGGCGTCGTCGAGTCACTAGCCGTAAAGATAGTGCTACTGGTAAAAGCAAATCAGTACGAGTATGGCTCCGTCCAGCCGATGATCCGCTTACTGAAGGAGAAGAGTTGTTGGATTTCTGATCCACAACCTTGAATCATTTCTGTTATATATAAACCAATTAAGTAATACAAATGACATCAAAAACACTGCAGGTAGGTATGCGTGTACGTAACCTAAATAATGATCTGACTGCATTAATAGTCGGACCTCCTGAATACTACACATCACGGGCTAAACTAGTACGTATAAAGTACGAGAATTCAACTCGTTACGAATATCAAATCACTACTGTTCTGGATTTACTTCCACTAGAAGATCAATATCCAGCTCATGGTGGTACTTATGGAGTAGAAAATGTCTGAAGCACAGCCATCTCGCAAGCGTGGTGGGCATGCCTATGGTCGTCGTAATCAGCAGATGTCTAACACTGCTGAAGAAAGTGATCTATGCCTATACACTGGCCACGCATTAGGGAGGTTTAGTGCTCATTCAATGCGGTACGACAGTCATCAAGCCTGTGTACGTTGCGTAGCCGCTGCACGTGAAGGACGAATGTCATTAGATATTGATCGTCTAATGAAAAAGAATCGAATCAAAGCTCTGAAGTTTTGGTCTCAAGTAGATATTGGTTCCCCTGATGAATGTTGGAATTGGCAAGGCTCAATCAACAAAAGAACAAGTCAACCTCAATTTGCCTGGCGTAGGCACGGCATCTCCTCCTCAACACAACATCACCCGCAACGTGTTGCTATGTGGTTTAGTTGGGGAGACCTTGGTTTTACTGGAGTTAAAACTACTTGCGGTAACAAGTATTGCTGCAACCCATTCCATTTAATTCCACAAAAAATTGGTGTTTTTGTAGACGATGACACCTACCTTGATAGCTTCGAGCTTGCAATTCAGATTCAAACACTTAAGCAAAGTGTTAGTGAATATATGATCGAAGAAGCTATGAAAGAAGCGCAGAAGATGCAAGATGCCGAAGAAGTTGCAGCACGCAACGAACTTGGCATTAGTCAAGACGCTTCATACCTAAATAAGTTTGAAGCTGTAATGGTAGACATGCTTGAAGGTAAGCACATCACTCAATCGGATCCGGGATTTGATTTACTTCGTGGGCTAATTGATAATGAATCTGATGATAATCCCACGAAAGACTACTAAATTTTCTTATTGTAATACAAGAGTTTTCAATTATGTCTCGACGCGAAGATTTACTTAAGCAACTACTTGCCTCTGACAAATGGGGTGAGGAAAAAGAACAAGAACAGAAGTTCTTACAAGCCACGGCTGAGCTAGTCCTTACAGACATGCTCAACATCACTATCAATGGGTATTCCCAATATGGTGCTGGCTCCCTGATTATCAACCTTCAAAATGACAGTACTACTTATATGAGTGGTTTTGACATTGAAAGGGACATCTGTGCTGCAGAGCGCAACGAAGATGAATCAGTGGTTGAGTTCTTGCGTGATCTAATGAAACGCATCGACGAAAATGATTGGACATCTAACGTCTTGATTACATTGATTTCAGATGCAGGAACAAGAACATTTAGTCTCGAAGCAGGACGGAGCCAAGAGAGCTTCTCTGAGGCAGCAGCAAAATCTAAAGAATAAGCTGGCTTCTCAGAATCTAAAGCTCCCTCTATATCCAACTCCTCAGATAATTGAACGTGCTCGTAGCGTCATGGGATCAATTGATTTTGACCCTACTGCTGACCCTCTTCAGCAAGTACTTGTAGATGCTACTGCTATCCCATCAGTAGAAATCAATCCACTGCAAGAGCATTGGACAGGAAACTGTTTTGTAGCTCCAAAAGGTGCAGTTAGGAATACAAGACTTTGGTTGAACAAAACCATTAGTGAGTATCGCAATGGTTATATCAATTCATTTGTGTTCTTTACTAGCGCATCTGAAATCATTAGATCAGCTCCTGTGCTATTTGATTTTCCTATGTGCATCCCATTCAAAAGGGTAAAGCAGTTGAGAGCCACACCTGATGGCTTTGAGCCCGTCTCCCCCAGCACATGGAACATCATTCTGTATGGACCTCCTACTGACGCAGTTCTTTCGGACGTAGACAAAGTGTCGTTGTTCTACAACATATTCCGAGACATTGGACGTGTCTCATACAACGAATATGCAGGTGATAACTGGCAAAAAGATCTTGAGTTTTATGATGAGCGTAAGGGAGAAGTTTAATGCAAAAGTATTTTACTAAAAGTTATTTGTATGAACTTCCTTCAGGACTTACAGCGCACCCTTCTCGGTGCATCATTCGTGACGGTACTATTACTTGGTCTGATGCCTTGCGATCGAAGTCGGATGATTCTCTTTTCATACCTAGTGAGCACTGTTTTGAGCAACATATTCTTAAGACTGCTCACAGGTTGGAAGAACTAAATATCTGGTCAACACAACCTGGCTTTGAATTACACGACTGCTTACTACCCTACGAATGGTTCAACCCGACGAAAGAGTGGTTGTCCGATGGCATAAGTGTCTACTTCAAACACACTGTACTCAGTAATAAACTTACTTATCAAAAACTTATTCCTCACATCAAATCTCATGAAGAGCTAGAAGTAAGGGACGAATACTTATTTTTTAAACGTTGTTAAACATGGAATACGAAGAGTTTAATAAAAATTTCCTTGAACTACAAGCTAGAGGTTTAGACGACTGGCTTGATATTGATCAACTCGAAATTAATCAAGAAGAAGATTTAGTCAACTCACCAAGCCACTACACGCAAGGTGGCCAAGAAGCAATAGTAACGATAGAAGATGCAATCTCTAGTGCACCTGGACCCGTTACAGGCATGCTTCAAGGTAATGCACTCAAATACCTCATCAGACTGTGGTCTAAAAACAATGCTATTCAAGATGCTAAAAAAGCACGTTGGTACCTTGATCGCCTTATTGCACGTCTTGAAGGGAAAATTGAATAACTTCTAAGCAGGCTAACGCCTGCTATTTAAGTTTTGCTCACGTCACATGATTAACTCTATCTTCTTAATATAGGGCTAGCAATCATTAGTGTTATGGGCGTACATAAAGGGGATCCTACACATCTTGAGAATCCTGATAAATATTTTATGAATATAGCCAAAGCTGTGCAGGAAGGATCTAATCACCCGATAGCACCAGGAGGCTGCGTGATCACTAGAGGAAGAGAGCTTATAGCTGACGGACGTTCAGTCCTAGCAGCATGCCGTGTAGAAGTTGATTGCATTACTTATGCGATAGCTTCAGCTGCAAAGTTTGGAACTTCTTTAGGTGGTTGCGTTATTTATTCAACCCGTTATCCGTTTAGTGCTGCTATATTTCAATTACATCTTATGGGTGTCCGTAAGATGATTGTGTTGGCGCATGAGTGGGAACCGTACTACAAAGACGAATTCCGCCGTGCATCACGATTAGCTCGCGAACTAAACATATCTATTGAACCATTATTTGAAAATGAAGACGAACGTTTCACAACAAACGATCAAGCCCCCCGTTTCGGAGCTGCCAGTCAAGCAGAAGAAGAGTTCCAAGACAAAGACCTCTACACGACAAGTCCGGTTGAACAAAGCGATTCAAACATATCAATTGATAAATAAGCCGATGACTACACCTGTGCTATTCGATATTGAATCCACTGGTCTTCTCAGACAAGGGAGCAGCATTCACTGCATCGTTGCTCGTGAACTAATCGAGCCTGATGAAGTTGAAGTGTTTGATATTCATCGCCCTGACAGCACCATCAATATGGGTGTCGAGCGGTTAAAAGAAGCACCAATTCTTGTTGGGCACAACATAGCTACCTATGACATCCCTCTTATCCAAGAGGCTTATGACTTTGACTATCAAGGTGAAATTTTTGACACTCTTGTACTATCTCGTCTTTTTTATCCTGACATCAAAGAAAGAGATTTCGAACGTAGGCCAGCAGGTATGCCAGCAAAGTTATATGGCTCTCATGGATTAGAAGCTTGGGGTCATCGGTTGCGATGCTTCAAAGGTGACTTTGGTAAGCATCATGATTGTTGGAAAGTTTACACTCCTGAGATGCTTGATTATTGCATTCAAGATACACTAGTCAATGTGAAACTATATGATCTCATGATGCGAAGGATGGATGATTATGTTACCACCAAATGAAGGCCTAATTAAAATCAATAAAGAAGCAAAGACCATACTTATATTGGTCAAAATGCCAACCCCTGAAACCCAAAAAAGGTTGAAAGAGGAATTAGAAAAAAACTATCCAGAATATACTGTTATACAAAGAAATGACGACTAAAAAACAATTGCCTACAAAAGATGCTCCGCTTAGCGTAGAAGAATTTCAAGCTGCTGCTGATATCTTTTTTCCGCTCTACAACGTTGTCTCTTCCGAAATGGCGGGGGCAAAGGTTGAGGACATTTTGAAAGTTATGGAAAATCTTGCAAAGCTTGCTCACCGTGAGCGTGCCAAAGCTCGTGAAGAATCAATAAAACTTAAGTTTGGTTTTAACCGTTCCAACAAAGAAGACAACGAAAAGGAGAATGACGACGATGCTGAATGACTTCGTAGACCTTGAGATGCGTATGGCTGTGCTGATGGCGCAGCAAGAACAATCTGGATTCCGCTTTGACAAAGAAGCTGCCATTGAAGTTCGTGCAGAACTGCAGCAAGAGGTCAACGATATTCAACAGAAAATCAAGTCTTGCTTTCTGTTTGTGCCTGGCAAAGTATTTACACCTAAACGCAATGATAAAAAAGCAGGGTATGTAGCAGGCTCGCCTCTCACCAAGTTGATTGAATTCAATCCCACTAGCCGTCAGCACATTGCATGGGCACTGCAGCACCACAGCGGAGCACGCTTTACTAAGACTACTGACACTGGTAAACCCAAAGTTGACGAAGCTACGCTTTCTGAAATCCGTGACATTGCACTACAGCAAAGCAACCCCAAGCTCCATGCAGAGTGTGAGATGTTCATTCGCCTCCTCACTTTGCAAAAGTGGTTGGGTCAACTTTCTGAAGGTGCTAACTCCTGGTTCAATACCGTTGAAGATGATGGCTGTATTCACCACAGCTGTTCCCTAGCAACAGTTACGGGCCGGAATGTGCACCGGGGTCCAAATCTCGGGCAAGTGGTCAGTGCTCCTTGGGCACGCAGGCTCTTCATTCCTCACCCAGGTCACGTCATGGTTGGATGCGACCTTGAAGGGCTAGAGCTGAGATGCCTTGGGCATTTCCTACATCGCTTTGACAACGGAGCCTTTGCTGATGTCGTAATCAACGGCGATATCCACCAACAGAATGCTGATCGTGTGGGATGCACACGGAAGGAAGTGAAGACCCTTACCTACGCATTTATCTATGGGGCGGGCGATGTGAAGTTGGGTCATAGTCTTAGCCCTGAGCTATCTGATGCAGCCAAAAAACGTCTCGGCTCAGAGTTGCGTAAAAAGTTCTTGGAAGCGATTCCTGGCTTAGAACCTCTGATCGTTGCAGTCAAAGCTAAAGCCAACCGTACAGGGCGCTTACGTGGCTTAGATGGTCGTCCTGTGTTTGTACGCGCAGAACACGCTTCTTTGAATTTTTTACTTCAGAGTGCGGGTGCCGTACTGAGTAAGCGCTGGTGTGTTATCGCACAAGATATGATTAATAATTCAGGACTTGTTTATCACACAGACTATACACGTTGCGCATATGTACATGACGAACAGCAGTTCTCAGTCATTCCAAGCGAAGCTGATCGCGTTGCAAGAATCTTGGTTGAGGCAGCACCTCGTGCCGGTCAACACTACGACTTTAAAATACCCATCACCGCCTCGTCAGACGTAGGCAACTCATGGTCTGATACTCATTGATATGTTTGAATTTAGTGTTGATAAAGAAGGGCTCATTGTGCTTGTCCAAGCAATGGATATGTATCTTGAGCGATGGCCTGGTGGCGATGCTGAACAACAGCAGCAAATCAAAGATATGGGAGATGTTCTCCATCGTGCGTTGCTTGAAGCAGCTTTTTACGATGGATAGACATGAAAAACATGATCAAAATTACTCCTGAAACATACAAAAAAATGAATGAGAGCTTTAAAGAAGAAGCTCTACCTTTTCGTATTGAAGTTCCTACACAGGAGCAAATTGATAAGTGGCAACGAAAGCTCTAAATGTTCTCCGTGAACGATTAGCCGTTGCTACACTATAAATATACGTTCATCTCAACACATTGATTGTTGAGACGCAAGTAGGTCAGAGACCGAAGGAACGGGGAATTTCACCTCACTATGGAGTTTCCAATGACTACAGTACAACTAATGGGTCTTGTTCGCGCCCAGAAAAAAGCAAAGCGTTCAAACCTCGAACTCTCGCATCATCAAGAGCGTGAGCTTTCAACAGAGCAAAAAGCAGGTCGCTGCTACACCTATCGTGGAGTGGAGTATTGCTACCGCTAAAAACTAAATACACCTGCAAGTACAAAGACGGAACTGTCGTGAAAGACTTGTCTTATGACGACAGTTATTCTTTGTTTCAAGAAGCACTAGGTACAAGCAACACTTGCTCCGTGTACCCAATGAACACAAACTACAACAGATCATAAGCAGGCTAACGCCTGCTTTTTTTATTGCGTTCAATATATTCAAACATCACATGACTGCTAACTGCACATCTGCCTGGCTCGGCAACAACGAGGCTGCTTGGCATGGTATCGGAACCGTTACCGCAGGTAGTCTCCCAGCGCGAGAAGCTTTTGAAACAGCAGAAGCACTCTTCACTGTGGAAAAGCGAGAGCTTTCCTTCCCAAAAGAAAGCACTTTTACCGATCCAGCTACAGGATTCGTCAGTAACGTCACTATCCAAGAACCATCAGGTTCATTCGGAGTTGTCCGAACAGACACCCAAGCCTTGCTCGGTGTCGTCTCCAAGCAATACGAGCTTGTACAAAACGACAGCCTTCTACGTATGGCGGAGTTCATCCGCGAAGAAGTTGACATGGACTGCGTCATCGTTTTATCACACGGTGCCAAGATCTGCTTTACCGCCACACTCCGTGGTGCGTCGGCGGACATCGTCCCTGGCGACACAGTCAAACGCCGCATCGTGGGTTACTTGGGACACGACGGTAAAACTGGCTGCGGGGCAAAGTTCACCAATATCAGAGTTGTTTGTCAAAACACACTGACTGCCGCCTTTCGTGAGTCCGGTGCTCACAGCAGCATCACTCACAAGAATGGTGCTAATGCCAACTTTGATGCTCTTATCAACAGCATTGATGTAGCACGTCAGGACTTTGTCACTGAGTGCGATCTAATGCGTGAGTTCTCTCGTGCATCTATGGGTCCTAGCGCCTTCAATGACTTTGTTGACGAGGTCTACAACATTGACCAAGACCAAGTCTTCCGCAAGCGTGAGAAACTTGAGCGTGCTTTCCGTGACGGATATGGTGCTAGCTATGCACCTTCCTCTCTTTGGAATGGCATCAATGCTATTACACAAGTAGAAACAAGCACTCTTGCCGATACTAAATCTAAGCGTAACGCTCAGTTTGCTCGTGGCACCTTCGGTGTAGGTGCACAAATCAGCAAGCGTGCTTTCAAAGTAGCTGCTGAACTAGTTAACGCCTGATCACACTGATATTAGAGCTATATTAATAATAGTTAGGGAGCAGCCTAGCTGCTCCTCTATATCACTGATGGAGGTGTTATGTCTCATACAATTAGAAATGAGAAAACCAAAGGTTTTCTTGACAAACTTGCACAACGTCGCAAAGAACATAAACAAGCGCGTGAACAGAAAGCTCAAGAACTTAATTACCATTTTGAATTAGAACTTTTATTTGATCCGCTTTGATTTGATGACCTTATTGTGTATCTATAATCTTAAAGTTTAAGTACAAATACTACAACAGGCCTTGCATTGTGTCGTTTACAATACGCAATGTAGGCCATTTTTTATGGCTGAGTAATACCCGCTACACAAAATATCTGTCTTATTAATTAAATGTCTTCCATTACGAACCTCGCGGGTTCCCAGCGCGAATCAACCTGGGAAAATTTTTGCTCATGGGTAACTTCAACCAATAATCGTCTTTATGTCGGTTGGTTTGGTGTTCTCATGATTCCTACGCTGCTTGCAGCAACCATTTGTTTTATTACTGCTTTTGTAGCAGCCCCACCTGTAGATATCGATGGCATCCGAGAACCAGTCGCAGGATCGCTCCTGTATGGAAACAACATCATCTCAGGAGCAGTTGTTCCCTCAAGTAACGCAATCGGGCTCCATTTTTACCCAATCTGGGAAGCTGCAAGCCTTGACGAATGGCTCTACAACGGCGGACCGTATCAACTCGTCGTGTTCCACTTCCTCATCGGTATCTTCTCTTACCTGGGACGAGAGTGGGAACTTAGTTATCGACTAGGTATGCGTCCTTGGATCTGCGTTGCTTACAGCGCACCTGTGGCCGCAGCCTCTGCTGTTTTTCTGGTATATCCATTTGGACAAGGTAGCTTTTCTGATGGGATGCCCCTTGGTATCTCTGGAACTTTCAACTTTATGCTTGTCTTCCAAGCGGAGCACAATATCCTCATGCACCCGTTTCATATGCTGGGCGTTGCCGGCGTATTCGGTGGGTCTTTGTTTAGTGCTATGCACGGAAGTTTGGTTACTTCTTCTCTCGTTAGAGAAACAACTGAAACTGAGTCTCAGAACTATGGTTACAAGTTTGGACAAGAAGAAGAGACGTACAACATCGTAGCCGCACATGGTTACTTCGGTCGTTTGATCTTCCAATATGCATCCTTTAATAACAGCCGTTCACTTCACTTCTTCCTGGCTGCGTGGCCGGTCGTTGGTATCTGGTTTACCTCCCTCGGCGTCTCAACCATGGCATTCAACCTCAACGGATTCAACTTCAATCAATCCATTGTTGAAAGTCAAGGTCGTGTTGTAAACACCTGGGCTGACGTGCTTAACCGCGCTGGCCTTGGAATGGAAGTGATGCACGAGCGCAATGCTCACAACTTCCCCCTGGACCTGGCTGCTGCCGAGTCCACACCTGTTGCACTCACCGCTCCCTCGATCGGCTGATGCTCAGACAGGATGATTTCCTTGGACGCCTGGCTCTTGCACTACAAGAGCTGGGCTTTTCTTCTAGTGATGAACTAGAAGTAGTCACAGGCGGCTCCTCTGTCTACGAAATTGATGGAGCAGGAACAAAGTGGGCACCTGAAAAAGGCACACGCAAATATAACAAGGATGCATTCATCGTCATCCGCAGACCAGAACAAGTTGTTTCAAGTAAAGCAAATGAAGAGTATAGGGCTACTGATACTTAGAGTATCTATTGGCATGATGCTAATACATCATGGATATGAGAAACTTGCAAACATTGACAATTTTGCCGATGCCTTTGTTCGTCCTCTTCATCTTCCATTTCCTATTGCACTCTCGTATGCTGCTGCGTTCTCAGAAATCGTAGGCAGTTGGATGCTGATCACTGGATTCTTAACTAGAATCGGCGGTCTGCTAATTGCAAGCACAGCAAGTGTAGGTATATACCATGCACTTATGACCACCGGCTTTAATATTTACTTGTTAGAGTTACTCGTGCTCTACCTAGGTGGTGCACTTTGTATTGCTCTCACTGGTAGTGGGATGTTTGCAATCGATGAACTTATAAACAGACGTTTAGTAAAACAATGACAACATTATCAAATGGAACATTATCTGGAGACCGGCTCTCTGTCTTTGATCGACTTGATGACTGGCTCAAACGTGATCGATTTGTTTTTGTGGGTTGGTCTGGCCTCTTGCTGTTTCCAACTGCTTATATGGCTATTGGCGGATGGCTCACAGGAACCACCTTCGCCACCTCCTGGTACACCCATGGTCTCGCCAGTTCGTATCTCGAAGGAGCCAACTTCCTCACGTCAGCGGTAAGTACACCTGCTGACAGCATGGGTCATTCACTCTTGCTTTTGTGGGGACCTGAAGCTCAAGGCAGCTTTGTTCGCTGGATCCAACTTGGTGGCCTCTGGTGCTTTGTTGCATTGCATGGCGCATTTGCACTTATTGGATTCATGCTTAGGCAATTCGAAATCAGCAGACTTGTTGGCATACGTCCTTATAACGCAATTGCATTTAGTGGACCTATTGCTGTTTTTGTCAGTGTATTTCTTATTTATCCACTAGGACAAAGCAGCTGGTTTTTTGCACCGTCGTTTGGTGTTGCTGCAATCTTCCGGTTCTTACTTTTTCTGCAAGGTTTCCACAATTGGACTCTTAATCCATTCCATATGATGGGAGTAGCAGGAATCCTCGGTGGTGCTCTGCTTTGTGCAATTCATGGCGCAACTGTAGAAAACACTTTGTACGAAGATGGTGAACAATCAAACACATTTAAAGCATTCGAACCTACGCAAGAAGAAGAGACTTACTCGATGGTTACAGCCAATCGTTTCTGGTCTCAGATCTTTGGTGTGGCTTTTAGCAACAAGCGTTGGCTTCACTTTTTTATGCTGTTTGTACCTGTTATGGGTCTTTGGGTATCTAGTATTGGTATTATTGGCCTCGCCCTTAATCTACGTGCTTACGACTTTGTCTCGCAAGAGATAAGGGCAGCTGAAGATCCTGAGTTTGAAACCTTCTATACGAAGAATATCTTGCTCAATGAAGGACTACGTGCATGGCTTGCACCAGTTGATCAACCGCATGAAAACTTTGTCTTCCCTGAGGAAGTATTACCTAGAGGCAATGCTTTGTAAGTGATAAATGCTATATCATTTAGTTATTTGCAGATGACAAATGTCCTTGTCTAACGAAGAACTAAATGATATCAGGCAAGCCTTAAGTTACTACATGCGTATGCATATAAGCATTAATAACCCACGCTACAAACAATTTCAATTAATATTAGAAAAACTACAAGATATAAATGAGAATCTTTCTTGACACTGCAGATACCAGTATCATTCAAACTCACTTCGCAACAGGTTTAATTGATGGTGTTACTACTAATCCAACTTTAATCAGAAAATCAGGTCGTGATCCAATTGAAGTTTACACAGAACTTGCTCAACTTGGCGTACCTGACATCAGCATGGAAGTCTCTGGTAATACAATCGCCATGTATGAAGAGGGTAAAAAGCTTGCCAACCTATTCGGACATGTAGCAACTATTAAGGTCCCTATGACCAGAGACGGGTTGTTAGTTTGTCGCCAATTGAGCAATGAAGGCATTAAAACAAATGTCACACTGATCTTCACTATTCCTCAAGCAATTCTTGCTGCAAAAGCAGGTGCTACTTATGTCTCTCCTTTTGTAGGAAGGTTAGATGACCAGCAAATTGCTGGGTTGGAAGTTGTAAGAGGTATCACTAGCGTCTATGCATCTCAAGGAGTCAGCACACAAGTACTTGCTGCATCTATTCGAAATGTGCACCGCGCTGTCCGATCTTTCTACAACGGAGCACACGCAGTTACAATGCCTCCCAACGTATTTTCAGATATGTATAATCACATGTTGACAGATGCTGGACTTGATATTTTTGAAAAAGATTTAGCCGCAATGACTAAATAATATATTAGAATTTAAAGAGATTGTTAACAATTATGTCTGTTACAACTGAAGACGGTAATCGTCAAAACATTTTCGCTAAGGAACCTATCATGACTATTGAATCAGTAACTGTTAATCACAACGAGAAAGCAGAAAAGCTCAACGGACGTTTGGCTATGTTGGGCGTAATTGCCGCACTTGGTGCCTACGCTGTCACAGGGCAACTTATTCCTGGCATTTGGTGACAATAGCTACTTATATATAATAATTAGCTAGTATTAATTAGTTGGGCCGAAGAAGAACTCCGTCAGGCCCTTTAATTGAATAAAAGTTAGGGAGTTTTTTGGAGTTTCCATCCCTGTAATTGAAAGCCCTGCTGGATTGATCACCAGTGGGGCTTCCCTTTTAGAAGATATCTGGCAAAGGCTCTTTAGGCGGCCTCAGCTCCATATTCCTCGCCTTCTGGGCACTTAGCTCCTGCATACGCATTTGCTGCGCTCTGATGCCCGGTGCGAAGGCATTACGGCCTTTGTATCTAAGTGTCGTGTTTGGCTGACGATTGTTTTCATACGCAGCTTGTCCACGCCTCTGGCGTGCTCTAGCCAAAGCTTGTGTGCGTCTAGACGTATCGAAGCCTCGGTCTTCAGCCTTCAGACGTCGCTTGTCAATCGGTTTGTTTCTAAGATTGACTGCCACTTCTCATTTTCTGACCTTTCTTATTATACCCCTAGGGTTGTAGAAATATCTTTCACTTTTTTAATCAATGGTGTCATTGTCATAAGCATCTGCTGCGCTGCTTTCTTCTCAACATCAGCCTCAAGAGTTTCAATCCTTACAGTAAGATCCTTGATAGTCTGATTTTTTGTATAAGCAGTAAAACGCATGCCTAAAGCCAAAGCTAGTGCAGGCCCAATTACATATCCAATCATTGTTCTAGCTGATATTTAACGTAAGTCTAGTGTATTACTCAAAGGAACATGAGGTCGTCACCATCTAAATCTTCGTCTTCCCAGCCAGTGTCCTCAATATCAGGATTAATGGTGTCATCGTCCTGCATGCTCAAAATATCTACGAAAGTTTCTTCAGAAATAATCTCAGGTGCCGGACCCGCTTCTTCCTGAATTTTAAACAGAATGCCACTAGAGGCTAGCGTTTGCTGAATGTCATTCTTCTGCTCCATACGAGAACGAAGCAGTTTTATGACGGTCCTTTCAAGCGCACGACGGGACATACGACCCGCTTCGTATTGGGCTCTCTGTAATGCAAATCGTTGTTCGATCGATAGTTGATTCATCATCTTCCTCATGGCGGGGTCTGTGATTAGCAACCCACTCATCAATTAAATCGTGTGCTACACGGTTGTAAAAACTTTGAGTAGTAAACCACTCGTAAAAATCTCTACTTCCTTTTGACTGGTTACAGTCTACACAGCACGGAACTAAATTGGAGCGGAGATCTGAGCCTCCTCGACATCGTGGTTTCAAGTGATCAACAGTGGTGGCCCTTTCTTCTCTGCAGTAAGCACATAAACCTCCCCATGCTGTTTGGATTGCGTGACGGAACTGTCTTTTAGCAGAACCCTTTTGTAAGCAATTGAGCGAGAACATAAGTTCCCGCCAATCTTCTTGAATCCCCATCGTTGTTGTTAGCAACTTGCCTTAACTATAAAGGCATCACGAGTCCTTTTTGTGTCTGTAAGTAACCCCCATAGGACCTCCTAGTGGTGTTTCACCATCCTGCTTTTCCCAGTACTCCCACTCTTTTTCATAAGCTTCTTCTGTTACTTTGACATACTCGTCCACCTCTACCCCGAGCTTTCGAGGCAGAGTAACGTAGAACTTTTTAGATTGAATGGCTCTATTTAATTCATCTAATCGCGAATGGGACCTGTATTCACGGATCCAGTCCCCATCCTCAATCATCAGATCTTTTTTCCAGGCTTAAGTTGATACACGACACGCAGAACCATCTGAACAATACTATTATCTTTCAGTGGGCTGAGTGCAATAATTTCGCTGATAGCAGCGACAACTATCCAAAATTCAGCAGACGATAGAAATTCCATAAGTTTATATAACTCTCCGTATATTCTACTTGCTACACAACTACGTTAACTACCCCAAATTACTATAACCTCTATTTTTATTCCTCTATCTATATAAGACTTTTAAACAGGTTTATATATAGAGCAACGTAGTTAGCGTAGCTTTGTAGTTAAATTCCGTATTTACGCTTCATTTCATCGATACGTCGTCTATCACCACCAACATGAGCGTCAATTTTATCTTCTAGACGTTCTAGCACTCTGAACAGCTCTGAGAACTGCTCTTTAAACTCTTGTTTAGTCACGTAATTCTCAGCAACTTTAAGCTCTAAAGCGTCCATCCTTCGATCCGCATGATCGATCTTGCGAAAAGCCACACCAAACATTGATAGTAATGATGCGACTCCGGCAGCAATAAGGTAGTCAGGAAGCATGGTTTCCACTTTTTACTAAATATGTGCCTATAAAAAATGGCCCTTTCAAATTGTACCTTTTATACAACTTTCTATGTTGTGTGCCCCTTTATAAATGCAGCTCA
>Ga0181393_1000007_pt1 | contig 66185 bp, 127 predicted proteins | sample 16SPOviralmetaG_FD_130122 | JGI IMG/M metagenome (GOLD analysis project Ga0181393, IMG submission 130122) | Marine viral communities from the oligotrophic San Pedro Time Series (SPOT) site, San Pedro Channel, CA, USA - 16 SPOT_SRF_2010-10-21 | ecosystem: Environmental > Aquatic > Marine >...
CGCCTTGCTCTGTTGCTTGTTGAGCCATCGAGCGGAGTGTAGGGAGGTCAAGAGTTCCATACGGCATGTTCAGTGCTGCAACTCGAGGGCGCATGTTGTCCACCCTGTAGTCGTTGCCGATGTATTGTTGACGACCTGGGAGTGGAGTTGCGTAGATTTGGTCGAGAATGCCACTTGATGGCCGAATAGATGAATTAGGCCTGCTTCCCAAACTGTTCAGGATTTTGTTTGCTTCTCGCAAATCTGAAGCCATCTCGTATACCCCTTGCATTTCTGTCAATCGACCTTTCATGATTCTAGTGACGATATCTGCTGCTGCTTGTGGATCGTATCCCATTGCGGTGATTTTTGCGCCAGATGAAATCGCTAGAGAAATCAGTTCTGTTCTTGCGTTGGAGGGGGATGCTCCGTTCGCCACCCTTTCTCGAATCAATGTGTTGATTGATGTCGCTAGAGCCTGCACTGCTGCTTGGACCTGCGGATTTGTCTCGATGTTGTTGAGCACTTGATTGGAGTTTGTTGCACCAAGACCTGCGTTTAGACCGTTTGCATGACGGATTGCTTCATTGTAGTATGAGTTTGTTGCCTGTGCTTGGTTGGTTACTGGTGCGGCTTGCGCTTGCAATTTGTCCATGATGTTTCCACTGTTCCAGTATTCGTTAGTTGCTAGGTTCAACATTCCTTGGCGGACTTTGTTCATGTTGCTCCCGACTGAGGTTGGCGGTGCGATTGAATCTGTTGAGGCTTTTTGATTGAAACCAAAATAACCCACAGGTGCTGGTGAATTGTTGATTAGGTTCCTTGCAAACCAAGATCGAGTGTTGGTCTTAATCGGTGTATTCTCCGCAACTGGAAGGCTTAGAAGGTCATGAAGAGTTTCTCGCTGGGCGATATACAGCCCCCTTGTGATCTGTCCTTGCTTGAATCGGGCTTCAAGCCGGGCAAGAGCTTGCCTCGCTGTTTGTGCTTCTTTTCTTGAGATTTGCTTCATCATCATCGGTCACCGCCTTGGTATTGGAACTCTAAACCTGAATTAGCCAAGTGATTGACAAGCGTTTCAAGTTCATCAAGAGGTCGTGAGAAGTCAAATTTGAGTGAGAAGTTGCCGACTGAGAAATTTGCAGATAAGCCTGGTTCTTCTCTTGGCATAGCAGTCGCTCCGTTCGCAAGGATTTCCTCAATCATGTTACGGTAGGCAACGAGACGGTCGCTACGATTCATGTCAATCAAGGCCATTACACGGGCAGAACCTGGCACATAGGACTGTGAAGCACCAAACTTCGCAATCTTCTGCAACAGGTCGTATTCATCGTTGTCGATAGCATCTCCAATCATGTCTAAGGCAGACAAGAAGGCTTCGTAATCCCTCACTACCTCAGGGCTTACGACATAGGCTGCGTTCATTGCAGTTGGTGAGCTTGAGATTGCTGATTGTGCTGTTCGAAGATTTTCAAACAAGTATCGTTCGACATCCATTTGAACAGATGTCAAGTGATCTGCGAATACCTTGACAACATCTTCGGCATTGAATGTCATAGTGTTGGACGCAACCTTTCGAGCATTGTCCAATTTACGGGATGCTGCATCAGCGTCCATGGATTTCATTCGCAACATTTCTTGAGCATCAATAATCGCTGCTTCAATCATGCTTTTTTCGTTGAGGACGCGCCCCAATTCGTGTTCTAGTTGACCTAATTGATGACTTAGTGTGCGTAGTCGCTGTTCGCACATTCTCTGGGTTGTTTTGAGAGTAGATAGCAGTTGTTTCTGATCTCCTTCAGAATGTAGTCTTTCCAGGTGTAACCCAAGGTTGGAGATTCTTTGGTGAAGTTGCATGTTGCGGTTCGCCAAAGTTTGGGTTTCGTTGCGTAGGAACATCAAACCTTCAGTTTGTGCAGTAATCGCTGCCGCAGGGACTTTGTTTTCTAAGTTTTGAATCTGTCTCATTTTGTTTTGTATGTCTCGTCCAATCGTTTCTTTTTCTCGAACCATTTGATGCATCTCTGTCTTCAAACGAGCGTACTCGTTCATCCCTTTCGACAAAGATTCGTATGAGCTTGTGGCGTTGTCACATTCAACTCGGGCTTGATGAACATGAATCCTGTACCCTTTGATTGATGATTCCAGTTGCATGATTTGGTTTTGTGTCGGGAGTTTTCCTTGCAAAGCCATGATTTCGATGTTCAAACGGTTTACATCACCTGTTGAATCACGGACTACCTTGTCCAGATTCACTAGTGAAGCGGAAGTATTCGAGAGTTGGCGTGCCGTCTCAAGTACGATTTTAACTGGTTTCTCAAAGGTGTGTGCAGCAAACGCAAGACGCCCTCCGTCTGGACTGACAGGGACTTGTCTGATGCCGCCTCCATGTCGGCCTGATACGGAAATCATTGGATTTAGGTCGAGAGTTTGACCGATCCTCCAAATCTTGTCTGCGAGAAGTACCCGGTACGGACCATTTACAAGTTCAATGATTTGTGTTAGTGCAGCCGTTATGTCTCCTTGACTTGCACTGACGCTTCGTGAGATTTCTTTTGCAATTTGGCTTGAGTAGTTCGACCAAAATCCATAGTAAGGGTACTTCCCTTGTGCTGTTCCTTCTGGTACTTCGATAGTCAGGCCTGTTGCTTCGTCCATTTTCTTCATGCGTAATGCCCCCTGTTGTCTGAATGGGCTTTCAAAAATCCAAGATACGCTCCGCAGACCATAATTGTCGCAAAGTCCGACATGGCAACCGTACGCATCATGGACAATACTTGCATCAGTCATCCTCCAAATCTGGCATTACATCGTCGCCAACTGATTCAAAACCTCTGTTAGCAATCGCCTTTGAGGCGCGGTATGCTGCATAACCAAGTCCCAATGCGAGTACTCCCATTCCAACTTTCTTCACAGTCCCTCCCATTTTCGGCTTTGTCGCACCTAGAGAGTTTGAAACATGAGGCAGAACACTGCCCGTGGTGAAAGGTGGAGGTGGTGCGAAGTTTGGTGCTACTTGTGGAACAGGAGGTGCGCCAGTCAAGCCAGTAGGCATAGGCCCTGGGCTCATTGGTTGCATTGGCGGTGGAGTAGGTGAAGGTCGAGTCACATGGCCGAGTCCTGATCCGTCCGATGCCATGCCTGGTTTGTTTTCAATCAGTTCTTTGTACAATCTTGGGTCCATTTTTCTTCACCTGAATACCGTTGGGATGAGTCTGTTTTCTTGTGGCCGTAGATCATAGTCTCGGACAATCAGTGGAATATACTGCGTGATGTTGACTGAGTGACCAACAGCAAGAGGGTGTATCAATTCGATAGGAAACCAATTGTCACCATAGACTGAATTCGCCTGCATTGTTTTGGTTGCCAGCATTACATGGTTGAATTGCCCTGGAGAACCTTCATCTGCGTCAACAATCATCAGCATGGCTGGACGACCAGACGCTGCAATCACGCATGCGGCTGCAAGTGCGATATCATCACAATCAGCACCACTTTCACCGGCTTGGATGTCTCTGATGACTTTCGCAGGGCTTTGGAACAATTCTGTGTCGTAAGGATCGTATTGGTATCTGTAGGAACCTTTGTCGCCTTGAAGAAGAGGTTGCCCAACTTGCTCATTCGGTGTGTTCATCGTGAAGCTACCCTGGAAGTAGCGTGCAATTGCGGCAACTTCACCAAGTTCGTCGTAGTTTCTCACTGGACCGTAATCTCCTACTCTGCCGTTGAACAGACGGCGGGCCAAACGAACTACTTCTGGATCGTCTTTGTATTTCTCGCACATTTCTTGAAGAATAGCGATTGTTTGGTTGAAAGTTTGGTTGTTTGTAGGGTCGCCACTGAAGGTATATCGCAGTTGCTGATTTACACCGCCCCTCATTGGTCTCGAGTATTCGGTAGGGATGCCCCAGTTTGCATTTGCTAGGTTTCCCGGCGAAAACGCTGCTGTCGTGCGACCCGCCATGAGTCGGCCATGATTGTCCTGAGCATAAAGGGAACCCGTCACACCGTAACGGTTTAATCCTCCCAATCGAAGAGTGTCTGCTGTCCTTCTCGCAGTTCATCTGCATTACCACGGAGTCTTTCCTCGAAACGAACAATCACTCTGTTGATGCGTTCTTGTTGTTGTTGTGCAAATTGATCTAACCATTCGTTGAACCGTTGCTGCATCCTAACGATTGATTCTTCCATCGAGTATTGCAATTGTTGAACAATTGTGCCGAGTTGGTTTTCCAATTGCCCACTGATATTGTCTGTTGTCCTTACAGCATGTTCCTCAATCGCCTCCATCGAGTTATCTGTCATAGCCCTGAAAGTCTCCATCATGTCTGTCATTCGATTCATCGTGTGATCAATCGCTGCGATTGGTGCGGCTTGGGCTGCGGCTTGGGCAGGTGTTTCACAGTCAAGGTGGACGAAACCCTCTTTGAGAAGGTCATGTGAACCATCTGCCGTTATTCCATCAGCCACTTCAAGCATCTTTGGGTTTGTTTTCCTTCTTTCCTCAATCGTCTTTGCTAGTTCGGGGTCGTGGATTAACACCCCGTATTCAGGTTTCTGGCGATGCATTGGTAAGCCAAGTGTGAATCCAAGCTCACTTGTGATTTTTGAAACAATCTTGACGACCTCGGAACCAACTGGCCCTTCTGGGTTGTCAAGCGTCAATGCCTCCTGGACAGTGAGATGGACTCTTGGACCGGTAATACGGACTGTAGGAGACCAATCTTCCCAATTGATGCCCAGTTCTATGTTGTCTTCATCACAAATGGATCTCCATCTTCGCTTGAAGTGGACTTTGAATGTACCAAGGTCTGTTTCAATCGGTTCCCACTCCCAATGTCCCCAGTTCGAACGATGTTCTGGCCTCCCCATTAAGGAGAATCCTTGCCTTCGCCCAGGTTTCGGTTTCAATCCCCTCTGTTCCCAGTCCTCCATGGAGCGCTCTGCTGGCTGTTTGTATCCTCCCTGTGGATTTGGGATGAGTTTGACTTGGAAATCAAGGCGATGCAGGTCAATTGTGGGCTCTACCCCTGCTGGGAGCCGGGTAGCCTCTGGAGGCTTGGCGGTGGCGGCAGTTCCACTTACCCCCATGCTGGAGATTAAATGCTTGATACGCTCTTGTGCGACTTGAGATTTGGGCCCTGGAATGTACGCCTTGTGAGCACCCGTCACAGAACCATTCTTGACTTGATCATAGTGGGCTTCGAGACCTGTGGCTCTTGCAATAAATCTGTCTCGCAGTAGCGACTTGATGTGTTTTGAGACAGCAGGCCTTCCTACTTCCATCATCTCTGCAATCCTAACTGCAATGAGTCGTTCGTTGATGAGCAAGTCGTAAACAATCCAACGGGCGTTACCTCTCCGAGGAACCGAACCTGACTGCCACCACCGTGTTTCCTTAGATGTTTCCTTAACCACTCATTCACCCCCCTTTCTCTTCGCTGGAGTTGGTCGTGAACACTTCACCTTCTTGAACTATCCCCCTAATTTTCACCATGTTTCCCCATGTTTCCCCATGGTGTTGGACATGGTCGGCCCCCAAGGTTGGTGTATTCAACCTCCTATGGTCGTGTTTTTTGCATCATAACATCAAAAAAACGCTAATTTTTTTTCAAAACTCTGATTTTTATCCCGTTAAAACCAAGCTACTGCAAACCATGTCCATGTTTTTCATGTGTTTTGCGATGCAACCTCGTGTGCTAACCATGGTTCATGGTGAAAATTACGCCATAACATCTAAACTTCAACTGCACTTAACACGAATCCTTCATACGGTTGATGCGGGGTAGTCCTGTTCATGCTGAAGGTCAAGACTCTCACACTCCTCGATGGAACGCAAATTGAAGAAATTGATATGCTCCCTGGTTTGGGCTCATACTACATCCTGAAAGAAGAGGGTTCGATTTTGGAAATCCCGAGAGAAAGGGTGGCTTCAATTGAGTACTCTGACAAAAGAACTGTTGAGTTGGTAAAAGGGCTAACTCTTGTACCAATCGTTGATGATCTTGACACTCTCGAGGAACTTTACGATGATTACGAATCGCTCAACGCCCTCATGGCAGAAGTACACCAAGAAGACGACATGCCTGAGAAGGGTTCAGAGACCTCGTCTCAGTCAAGTCCGCTTACAAAGAACCCTTACAGTAGTGAGTGATTTACAATGCAACCCGATGTAGACATCCTGGACGGAGAAACGCTCCGTGAAGTTCAGCAGGGTAGCCTAAGGATTATGCAGATGCTCTCAAAGTTTCTTCAATGGCCTACCACAAAGATGGGGCTATTGGACGAGATTCAAGACGAGCTTGACGGACTTCGTGAACTACTCGACGAAAACATACCTCAAGACGATGATCAGTTGCCTGCACTAGCACAAGCATCCCAACCGATGAACTTTGAACAGATGGCCGTTGCCACGGCTTGGACTGGTGTGCGTCAAATGATGGATGGGTTCTTTGGAGAAGAATGGAGGAATTAAAAATGGCAAGATATGAACCGGAAGAACTCAAAGCAATGTTGAACAAATATTTCACGAAAGTGTATACGGAACAACACATCGAGCAAGGTTATGATGCGAGGGTTGGACAACCAGTCTGGTACAACCCTGATGGGCATCCGAAGTACGAACAAATCGGTCAAAGACTCGGCATCAGTGCCGATAAGGTCAAAATGTCCTTTGAATCATGGCTATCAGCAGGTAACACGCCACCTGGCGGAAGTCCAAAGAAAGAAGTTCAACCTGTTCAGCCATTGCTGATGCAAGCGAGCGACCGCAACCCGACCAACTCCAGTACGACTGCAGGTGGGTTGGCTGATACAGTGAACACATTGAACCAGGTTGCAAGTTTGAAACAGGCTCAACATCAGATTAGCCAAATCGACCAAGCATCAATGGGGCAAGGAAACAATGGTGATCTGGGTTCAGTTGTCGGGGCTCTTGCTTCTGCCCTTGCAAAACCGCGTGATGATACTTCTTCGATGGCGATGATGATGCAGATGAACCAACAAGCACAACAGACTGCTGCATCAGCGAGAGATTCACAAGACCAGCGATTTACTGCTTTGTTGAACATCATGTTTCAACAACAAGCACAAAGTCAGACAATGATGATGGAAGCTATGCGTGGCGGTGGCAGTCGCAGTGCCCTTGAAGAAAGAATCCTCAACAAATCTGTCGATCAAATGTTGACTGGAGGGCAGACCGCAGAAGATACAATTCTCACGCAACTTGTTCAATCGGGACAGTTGCCTGAAATCGGCAAGGGGTTGCTCGACGGTGTTGCCAATGTTTTAGCGGCAAGGCAACCACCATCTACTGAACAACCTTCGTACATGGCTCAACCGCAAGCACAGCCACAGTTAGCACCGCCACAGCAAGCAGTTGCCAACCCTCAAGCCATGGAAATGCAACCTCAGCAGCAGGCGGCTCCTATTCAACTTTCATTTGAACAAAAATGTGATGTCGTCATGGAGGGTTTCCACACAAACCTACCAGACACTTACAAGGATGACCTTGCGTACATTGGCGTGTTGAAGCGTCAAGTAGAGATTGCAGTGAAAAGGGCCGAGGATTTCAATCCAAATGACATCAGGCAGCAACTGATTGCTGCCGACAAAGAGATGCACTTGATTGTGAATTTGCGTTCTATCGCCGTAAACATCAACAGGGTAGTCAGTGGAGAGGTCAGCACAGAGATTGCTGCCCAAGTTCTGCAAGGACTACCGATCTTCAACGACCATTTCCGTGGGGAGACCTTTGAATCTTTGATTGCAAAGGTTGAGCCGTATGCCGCAGCAGACCCACCAGGGCAGAAAATGTTTGCTTGGGACATTGATTTCCTAAAGCAAGAAAACGCAGCAACGGTTATTCGGCAGATCCTCATGGTAGCAAACAGGTGAAAACAATGGCAGACGACAAACAATACTGGACATACGAACTAGACAAACCAATGCTCGGCAGATTTGCTGGCAAGACCGTGGGCATTCGCCCATCTTGGATCCGCAGGTGTCAGCGATACGCTGGCGCTACCGGATTGAACATTCGAAGCGTGTATCGCTTCATCAACAACGGTTTGATTGACCGTGGAAAAGAAGGATTTGACGATGAAGGACTTGATGGAAAATTATCCGACGCTCAAAAGTGGGTGCTGATGTACCTTTTCCTGAAGACTGGCGTTCCTGAGTACATTCAGGACCATGAAGCCGATGAAAACCTACCAAATCTCATCAACGCTGAACCAGAGGCTGAAAAGAGCGTTCTCGGCAAGGTGACTGGAACGGTTGCTGATACTATGGCAACTGCTTCAAGTGCAGTCACTACCCCTGTCAAGTCGTTGACGGACATGGTTACTGGAAAGAAGACTACAGAGAAGGACGGCGAGTGAGGATGCATCCCTGGCTGGCCTCTATTTTCATGGGTGCAGCCTGCCTTGGAATCAGTTTGTTCGATGGGGCGGTTGCCGTTGGCGCCTTAGGCGCCTTACTTGGCTGGTCAATTTCATCTACATCAAACGACGCCACGGAAGTACTCGATGAACTTGATAGGATCAGAAAGACTCAACTTGTTCAAGTATACGACGGGGGTGAAAACGATGAAGTTGGTTCGAGCCTCTGATTTAGAGTGGGAAGAACAATGGGCTGAAGAGACTGAAGCTTTAGAGCACCGTCTTGGAACACCAATCATCGTTGAAGATAGCAAGTCCCAAATGGTAAGACAAAGGTCGCTGTTGATTGCATTCACAGTACTCCTGGTTGCTACTATGCCGGCATTGCATCATTTCTTTCCGGTTTTCAACTCTTACCTGTTGTCGGCAGCGATGGCTTTCACTATTGGCACGAACCTTACCATCTTCATCATCTCTACTCAAATCGAAGACAAGGCAGACCAGATGGAAAGGAAGATGGAGTCTTTGCTTGACGAATTAGATCGTGCTGCTACTGGTTTGGACAATTTCCATGGCGAACTATCGAGTGTAAACATCCCTGCGATTGTTGAAGGCATTGAGCGAGCCAGAGAAGAAATGAAACCTAGCATGGAGCGTCTGCAAGGCGTTTCATGGGAGCAACTGAGTGAGGCTATGGACAATCTCTTCGATTTCTGGGAACGGGTTGACAAAGACAAGTTAAACGGTTTCATTGACCCATTCATAGCATCGGGTGGTTTGGTTCCTTCATCAGGGCGAACTTTTGACGAATTCGACGAGTATTTACCGGATTTGGAGCCTCTTGACAACGAAGAAGACGAATTCATGCCGCCGAGGAAAATCAATTGGGAGGGGCAGTAATCAATGGAAGAAGATGATGCAAAGGAAATTCTAGTTCCGGTGCAAACCTGCTACATCGTCTGTCGAGATATTCCAGTAGATATCAAGGATCAACTTGTCCGAATCCGTAGGAAAAGAGGATGGGGTTCTTGGAAAGATATGGTTCTTGAAGTTGTGAAATTGTTGGGTGATCATGATGATGTTTGAATTGAAGATTCCTGGTAATCCTGTTTCTCAACCAAGAGCAAGAGCAGCCTCAATCAATGGTAAAGCGAGGATGTATCAACCAAAGACTGCGGCTGACAACAAAGCCATGGTGATGAGTCTAGCAAAATACGCAATCGAACGGGACAAGCGAGAAGATTTGCCGTTCAAAGGACCTGTCGCCGTAAGAATCGTCGCTTGTTTCCCTTGTCCAAAGTCTCAGGAAAGGAAACGAACCCCTAGTAAGGCAAAGTGGAAGTCAAATGGTTCAGATATCGACAACATCGCAAAGCATTACATGGACGCGTTGTGTGCTTCAGGCGTACTCACACTTGATGATCGTCAAATCAGTTCCCTTCAAGTACTGAAAATTCAACTTGAACAAGGCGAGTCCCCCTATACTCTGTTTGAAATCAGTCCATTGGGGGAGTCTGATGAGGCCTGACCACATAGATCAAGTTCTAGGAGTCCTCGAGAGGCTTTACAGAGAGATTCCCCAAGAACATAGACTCCGGACTATGCTTGCTAACCTCGAGCTTACAAGAGGTCGCCCCAAAAAAAGGAATAGTGGCCCCAGAGAACAATGGATTGAACAGGCCAGGGCATTCGCAAGGCAATACATCAGACAACACGGGGTAGTTGACATCCATATCATTCGTGAACATGTGCCGTTGCCATCCAGTGTAGACGAAAGAGCAACTGGAGGCGTATTGAAGCATCCTGATTTCATCAAAATTCGTGATAAACCTGTTCGAAAGACTGGTGGCCGCATCAAAACCATCGGTGAATACTCGCTGGCAGAACAGCACGATGAAGTTGAGGATGACGACTACGGATTCGTTCAGTTTTGAGCGTAAGACTCAATGCTTCGAACCCTTTCCCTTTGCATATGTCGGACTTCATGTACCCTCCTGGTGCTATTCTCCGACGAGGTCTTTCATTGGGTGGAAAGATGGAGACCGGCCAATACTGGCACTATGGCGTTGCAAGCCAATACATCGATGCTAATGGCGAACAATTGATATTTCAATTCGGTGGACCATTCCCCGGAGAAAAACCTTACAGTTCAAAGGTCACAAGTATTCTCAACAAGCTTTGGCCCACTCAAAACGGCTATACTGGAGTTCATATCGGTTTGACTCCATTCTCTTACTTTCAAGAAAACAAACCTGTCGAGGTTGAAACGGTGCCGGAAAATCCAGTGCCAGTGTTAAGACGAGCAGAACAACTCATGAATCATGGAGGATACAACCCTGCAATCAACAACTGTGAGCATTACGCTAGGTATTGTTTGACAGGATCATGGAAAAGTCTCCAAGCACAGGGCACTGCGATGAAAGGCGGCATGATTGCTTCATTGTTTCTCGTTGCAGGCGTTTTCACCTTGCTACGAAGGGGTAGGACAAGTAAGGTGTAGCAGTCTTTAAGGAGTGGAACCGTTTCCACCTGACTATGCCCCGCAGAGTATCAACACAAATGAAGTTCAACGGTGAAGCCGACCTGAACATAGCAATGAATCAAGATGAAGTAGCCGCATGGAACCGCCTTACAAGACAAGGGCGTCAAAACATCGTGCAGAACATGTTCAACCGTTTGTTGAACGGCAATCGCCCTGGAATGCTGACCGATGCCATGTTGTCGAGAGAACAACCGATTGGACCTGATTCTATGAGTCAAAACGCTGCTGAAAAAGCAAAGCCTTCCTACACACAAGCCTGCCGTCGCATTCTTCGAATGCTGAATCAAGCAGGTGATGATGGATCCACAGATGAAGAGGGTCAAGAAATGTTGCACATGGCTGGTAATTCTTACCGACCGGCTCGAGTCGCTTTGGTGAAACTCGGGTACGCCGGAAAAAGTGGAAAGTCAAGAAAGACCCGAAGTGGCCGGGCTGCAAACATTTGGGTTGCATTGATGAGCCCAGAGCAAGCAGAACTTGAATGGACTGTTGAACAGGATGAGGAGGACTCTGAATGTTGAGCCAGGCGTTGGTCGCAATCGGTCTTTCATTGGGCATCTTCGCTATTTACGAATTGATTTGCTACTTTTTCGACTGTGGTCGAGATATTCAGGAGGAGTCGTGATGAATGATTTTCAACTTTTTGAGGACTTTGTTCCTACTTGCGATGCCGAAGTGGACATCGGGCAAGTGGTTTTTGACGCAACTACGAAAACTGACTACAAAATCACCGCCCTAACTGGTAGGACGATACTCGTTGATGATTTCTCCTATCCCATCGAAGGCCCCAAGGCTATGAAGAAAGCAAATCTGCATTGGGTCGGCACTCATTGGGTTCACTTGCCTAGACCTTGGATTCTTACTGTGGAGGAATGGGATGGGAAGACATTCATTGCTCAATTCCACGATACTCAAGCAGAGATGATGGTTGAAGGAGATCCGTCTTTGCTTTCACCAGAGAAAGGGGTCATCATGAAGTTTCCAAACCAAGGTCAAGTCACCCTGTTTAAGCTCCGAAGGATGATAATTCGTCTTGATGCCGTGGCATTGGTAAACGGCTTGAAATCAGATTTGGGTGAAAACGGTCCATTTGGATCTACACTGGACCTGGTTATGTCTCAAGCGACACTACGGGAAACACTTTCCCCCACAATCAAGAACACTTTGATTGATGAGTTGGAAAAGGCTTGGGATAGGGCAGCCCCTGAAGGCGTCTGGTGGGCGATTGGTGGTCACGGTGAAACATGGTGTTCTGGATGCGCCAAGCAACTGTTTGGGTGCTTTTGCGGGGACTCCGCATGAAACAACGGCTGGAAGTACGATGCTTATGCGGCAGATTCGGAAGATTGACTTGGACTGGTCGTTTGGACGATGATGGCAAGAGGATCTGCACATTTACTTGCTCATGTGATGAGCCAAAGGTTGACTTTGACGACCCTTTTCGAGACTATATCCCTTAACGGTAGAATTAACCGATAAGCCACGCGTGCGTGTAACATGGGGAAATTCCACATTTGGACAGACGGGTCGAGTTATGGCAACCCAGGACCAGCAGGCTACGGCTATCGATTAGACATGAATGGCAAGACTTTGCGCCTTGGTTATGGGCCACTGGGCAAGATGACAAACAATGAAGCAGAATACATTGCTGTTCAGAAAGCACTTGAGGAAGCCTTGGTTCTGGCGGATTCTCCGGAAACTGCCAAAGTCATCGTGAACACAGATAGTGAGTTGCTTGTGCGACACAACCAGGGCAAGTACAATGTCACGAAAAAGAGTCTCGTTAAGATCATGAAAGATATCTTCGAGCTTCAAAAGGGTTTCAAGGATGTAGTCATCAGACACATTGGCCGCAAAAACAACACAATCGCAGATTTCCTCGCCAACCAAGGTTCAACCGCTTCTCGTGAGCAGGCTTCAAACGACTGAACAGGTTGGTAGTCGCATGAGCGATGATTGGGCGAACCGATTTATGCCAGGCAATAAGCCATCCATGAGTCCTGAAGACATTGAGATTGAGGCTGAACCTGAGCCTATTGCGACACCTGTCGAAGAATTCGTCGAGCAACCAACTATTGCTGATGTAAATGAAATCTTGATTTCACTCAAGAACATTCACGACATGGTGATCCAAGAGAACATCGTTTTGATGTCTGCTCTGGACATCATTCGACAAGACCAGAGACTTGTTGCAAACGAAAACAAGCAGATTCTCTTGGCTTTGACTGAAGTGGTAGGGCAATTGAATCAACGCATGGATTCACTTGAGGGTGCGATTGTCAGGAAAATGGGGCAGTTGGAATTCGCCATCAGCAAACCACCTCCAGAACCAATGACAAATGTCATGGAGTTTGACCCAGCCTTCGTCAAGAAGATTCGGGAAGATGCGTATGTTCCAAAGATGCCCAATGACTTGCCTCCTCAGCCTGATGAGTATTCTCAAGACCCGACAATCCACGACCTCGTCGAAGGTGTTCCCGCAGAAGTGTTGGACGCTTATCACGATTGGAAGCATGGTGAACACACTGGCTCATCTGGATGGCACGCTTTCATGCGTGTTTGCAAGGGTGCAAAGGAAGCAAAAGCGTTCAGAGATGAAATCGAGCGTCAACTTGGCGATTGATTCTGAAACGGTTCGATTAAACGGTTGGCCTACCTACGCTTGCTCATGGCGGAGGATCTGGTTCAGTACCATTTGGACACATTGAGACTCCACCGTAAGGACGACCTTCATTCTCTCGTCAATGAGCGTACGCTGCTCATCGTAGCAGAAATGTTGGGGAGCATTGATCCACTGACCCAAGAACCGCTCGGAAAGCGATACACTAGCAAGAACTTGACAGAGGATCAGGCTACACAAATTCTTGACAGCCTGCAAAATCAAATCGAGACCACTCGAATCAGTCCAGGTGAAGCCGTAGGAGTAATTGCAGGGCAATCAATTGGAGAACCGTTTACTCAGGCCATTTTGAGGACATTTCACTATGCAGGTGTCGCCACGACGATATCTCCGGAACAAAGTCTCACAGATGCAGTAGGGCACCATGAAAACCACTACCACTCCATCTGTCTAGCCCTGAAAGGTGATCATGGCATGGACAGGACTCTAGCCGAAAGGTTTGAGCGCAAATTGAACAGATTTGATTTGGGTCAATTCGTTACTGTTTCTATCGAATATGACAACAGGAATCTTGAATCTCGATTGGGCGAGCTTGAGAAACAGATTCATGAATACGAAGGCCAGAGGTACGAAATCAGCGAAAAGTTCAGCCCTTTGCTTGATGAAATGGTCGAAATCACAGGTGAAGCCCTCCCTGAGTTCAAAGCACTTCTTGACGAGGCACAGTCCATCAGAATGAGGCTTCGTGAACAATATGAGACCTTGACAGATTCTCGAACGCTTCGACTTTCACTCAAGGAGAAGTTGTCGTATGTGGCTCCAAAGAATCCGGGCCCTCGAATAATAGTGTCAAAAGTCAATTCATTGTTGATGGAAATTGAAAAGGGCTACAGGGAAAAGGAAGAGGGTTCGATTCGTTCATGGAGAGTTGGCGATGAAATTCCGAAAATTGTTCCAGAATTGACGATATCTGATTTGAGAGGCATCATGACAAGAATTATGATGACGACTAGGGGCAAGTACAAGTCTGTCACCGACTTGCCTGGATTTTACGAGTCAGTCCGTTTCTTCGATGCACCCAATGGAGATTTGCTTGTTCGTTATCCACAAGTCAGTTACAGACACATTACCGATTTGATTAACCTGTTACCTACTTTGGAGATTTGTGGTGGTTGCTTTGGCGCTCTCAAGTCATTCAAGCTCGAACAGAACAGAGACATTTCTGCAAAGAGTGGAAAGGTCATTGGAGACTTGTCAAGCGACATGGAGTTTGATGCGACTAAGGTTGAGAAGTACTTGCGTGAAATCCTTGATGACCCAACATCCAAAACAGACATCAAGCAAAACCCGCCCGGTGAAGGTGCAAAAGGTGTTGACAAGAAGCGCTTCACCTTCCAAGAGATAAGTTACGATCGTTGTTGTCAAGAATGTGGAGGCGGTTGGTGGAACATTTCCACTGCCTTGATGCAGGTTGGTGGTTCTGATTACACACAGGACTGGGCGGAGACAATTAAGATACCGGAACAGCACGATTATTCGATTATGACGGACAACCACATCAAGTTCATGGGAGATGATGTTACTGACCCTGCGAACTGGGACCTTTCTGAGCGTATGGCTCAAATTATGGTTCCTTGGCCGTATAGTCGCCCAGGAGCGGTTTCAGATATGCCGATGGTGTACAACCACTCTGGACTCATTCCTATGGTTCCTGACCGTGGAGAGTACTTCCTTGTGGCAAGATACGCAGATCCGCAGTTGTTGAAAGAGACCAAATGGGCTCCATCAAAAAAAGGTGACAAACCGCCGGGGCATTTTGCAAATGCCAAGGAGCTTCCTGAAGTTGATTTCTATCGTTCATCGACTAACGATGTTCATCAAACACATTCCAATCTTGGTATCGAGGCTGCCAGAACAGTTCTTCTTCAAAATCTGTACGCTACGCTTTCTGGCGGGAAGAAATTGGCTGGTTCGGATGCTCACATCGATCTCGCCCACTACACTCTGCTTGCAGACACCATGACTCACGGACCGACTATCCAAGGCGCACCTACTGGTACTGCCAGTCGCAAGGGTGCTGCTGCTACGAAAGGTGGTGGGAAAGCGGTACTGGCTGTTGCGTACGAGCAAGAAGTCAAAGTCATCTATGACGCTGCTGTAAGAGTCATCACTGATCCATTGGATTCTCCAAAGAGTGCCCAAATAGCAGGTGTGGCCCCACGCATGGGCAGTGGTATGAGGACTACTCATGGTCGTTTTTCAGAAACGAAAAGTCTTGACATTGAGGACGCGAAGCGAGTTTTACAGACGCGTTCAGATTCTTTACAGTATATTGCGGTGAACCTTGGATATGCGTACTTCACTACTGAAGAACAACTTGGGATTCTGCAATTGGATATTGTAGGCGATATTGCGATGCCCGAGGTGACGAGAAAGCAGTTGCAGTCGAGGAAAGATGAGTTGATGCTAGAACCTACTTTCACACAAGCCTTGGAGGAATATCAGCAAGCCCTTGCTGACTTGGAGTCGTTGATGGAGGACACTTTTGACGAACGAGGTATTCCTGTTCAGGAATCAACGCATTTCAAAGAAGACCGCGCTTTGTGAGTTTCTTCAAGGTATTTTCCTTGGCGTTCTTTGACTTCTTAGGGAGTGCTTTCTTCTCTTTCTTTTGTCGTGGCATCTCAACGGTTTCTTTACCGTCTTCACCATCGACATTTCGAGGAACCTCGTACTCTCCAGCCTTGTACTTGGCCCAGAGTTCAGAGATTTCAGATTGCTTTCTGCCCGCATGGGCTTTTCGGAAGGCGTTCCAGCGCATGACCCGTACAGAGGGTTCTGCCGTTTAACCGCTCTGCAAGATGGAGGAGGCAAAATGGGGGACGCGCCCTGACGGGCGTTGCAAGATGGTTTGAGCCGCAAAGCGACCCCCCGAGCAGGTTTGCATCGGGGGGTGAGCGGTCATTCTTCAAGGACAAGGACGATCTCGTAAATCTCGCCATCATCGTCTAGGTAAGCCATCACAGGCGTTGCTTCTCCATGTATTGTTTGCATGAGCGGTTTATTCCTCTTCATGGATGACGAACCCGTCATAACCATGAAATTCTCCCAACCTAGCCATTAGGTCGCACCAATCGCGCCACCCTGGGTGTTCAAACGCCCAATCAGCAATGTATTGGGCTAAACCTGGATTCATCCGATGGATTCGGTTGTCTCCATTCCCGTACACGGGGAAGAAGGGATCTCTGCCTAAAGCTCGTTGTACTTCGTGCGGCAGTCGGCGGTAAGTTCTTACAAATCGAATTTTCAATGCGCGTAGTACATTGTGTCCACGAACGCCGTTCGGTTCCATGTTGATTGCTATCACAAGCCATTCTTGGCGGATTCCGCCGAGACCATACAGTGATGCTATTGCAATGTTGGGGATGGCAATCAATGTGTCCCTTGTCAAAGGGTTATTTTCGTAGCCATCAGTAATTTCGTTCATCATGTTGTAAATGATTTCTCGCATGAGCGGTTCACGGCTTGTGATTCGGATTCAGGTGTTCATCATCCCAAATGAATGCTTCAAGGTGATTCCTGAAGTCCCACGATGCCCAACTCAACGCTGTGAAAGCCATTGTTCGTGCATCATCGAGGTCTTCATTGTCGGCTGAGTACATTCGACTCAGGGCGTGGAACAGAACGCAGATCATCATGAGGTACGACCGACTGGAGTTGTCTGGATCGTTGTAGGCATCAAGGTCTCTGTATTGGAGCACCGTGTTTTCGGTTTCATTCAAGAGGCGAACCAGGTTGAACTCGTCTTCGTCCCAAATCAGGGATTGCCGAGGGGCTTGATTCGTTGGTACCTTCTGGTCTTCAGGAAGGAAGTCGAAATCAGGTTTCGAGTCTTTTCCTTCCATTGATTCTGCTAGTCTGTTAAGTGCTTTCGTTAAGTCGGGAATTGTTCTCATAGAGAAATCCCGACCTGCTCTTGTGTTAAGCCAATTGTCTGTCATGAGCGGTGTTTATGCCTCTTCCATTTGTTGGATTTGGAGTGCCTTGTGTATAGCCTCAAGGATAACAGATGTCCCTGCGGCCACTAGTTCGGTGCGTGAAGCACCCCACTGTTCCCACATTTGTTCGTCCATCGTAAACTCGATAACCAAGGGATCTTGGATTGGTTCACGCTTCAGGTATATTTTTCCTTCAATTCTGTCTAGTTGCATGAGCGGTTTTCAGCACCAAAGAGCCCTTCCGTTCGAAGGCATACCACGAACTGTTGTCGCGGCTGCGCTTGGAGAGGAGAAGGTTACATCTCTTTGGAATCTTAACTTGTTTTCGACTTGATCAACAGCACCTTCTTCAAGAAGTTGGTTTCTCATCTTTTTCGTTGAGTCGTTGCAAGACGGTCTTGGTTCTGCATTTGCTGTTGAACCAGCCATCACAACGAATCTGTCGTTGTCAATGAAGTAGCCTTGTGCGTTGACGCCATTCCGTAGTTGTAGTGAAAGCAGTTTCCTGTCCCACACCTCTTCGGAAAGCCATTCTCCCTTGTTAGACATGGTTAGCAGTTGCGTGCTTGCACCACTCCACACCTTTGACCAGATTACGGCCACAGAAGCTTGCCTGGATGCTCCACCAGTTCTTTGATACGGTCCGCCAAAGTCAAGGCGGTATCGAAAGAACACCAAATGTGAAGCATACGGGAAAATCTCGGTGTGCCAATATCCGTTCGAGGTGTAGGCGGGGATTAGCATCACAATTCTGTGTGCATCTCCGTTAATCACTGATTCTCGGGCTTTGGTAACCCAATCTTTCAGGGAGGTTTTGTCTTCTTGCTTAACATAGGGTGGGTTGCACCAGGCGACCCTGTCCCATTCTTGTTGTAAGGCATTTTCGTCAGTTGTGAAGTAGGTGTCAACGAGGTGATTTTCATCACTCGCTGCCAAATCTACTTCAAAAGGACCAAATCTCTCAGAGAGGGCATCAAAAACTTCCTTCGGTGTCCAAAAGTCATTCTTTTGGCTGAATTTAGTCATTCTGCCTTTATTCCAGTTTTGAAACTGTCTTTTCAAGTCGTCATTTTCCTTTGTTGTCATGAGCGGTGTTCAAATTAAATCGAACTTTTTCCAGCCTCTGTTTTGGCAGTATAGGAATTTCCTGACTGTGACTGGACCGTCTGTTGAGTCAACAGGCAATTCAATCATCACCATATCTCCCATTGACATGCTAGTGTGACTGACATCATTCTCATCTAACCAATCCTGTCCCTTACGATCCAAAACGCCTCTCTGAGCTTGGTGGAACTCAGGGGCAAGTGGATTTGTCGGGTAATAGTTCAGTAATTTGTAAATGTCGTCAGCAAACACTTGGTCGTACTCATCGGTCCACAAACCTTGGTCGAGGTCAAAATACCTCTCTAGTTCGGTCTGGGTCTGCACCAAATCTTCATTCACCCAGTCTGGGAGTTTCTTGTAGTACTTCTCAATGAGTTCTTCGGTCAAGGGTTCATTCCATTCCTCTCCAATGTTTGAGAACTGGTATGGGTGTCTGTCTTTATGCCTATCAAGTTCATGATAGGATGCATAGTAAATAGCAAAGCCATATTTTTCTGTCATGAGCGGTGACCTGAATCATTCAAGGTCTTCCATTCCTTTGGGTGCAACTTCCTCACGGTATGTGAAGAAGTCTGTTCCCTCTTGTGTTAGGTAGAGCCAAAGGACAATCTTGTTTTCTTTTGCAAGTGCCATTGCGGTGACGAACTCAAAAGATTCTCTGTCCATTTCAAACAGGTCTTTACCGTGGGGGTAGTATGCAGCCTCGTCAAAAAGGACTTCATAGTGTTCTGCAATTCCCTCTTCAACGAGGATTTGTCCGGCAACACTAGCGTCACCCGCATTATTGCACCAACACATGTGCGTCATATCGTTGTTTGATGTTTCCATTTCGATCATGTAGGCTGATTTTGCCTTACAGTGTTCCTTTAGAGTCACATTCTTGTCGAGATATGCGCTCCAGTTCTTTGTCATATGGTTGTTCATTTCTCCAAAGGAGAACCTGTCTTGTTGTTTTCTGTAGAATGCCTTCATCGATGTGTGCCACATCGAACATGCAATTCCTAGTTTGGAAATTTTGTCCATGAGCGGTTCAAGCCACATCAATGTGGGCTTGAGTGATTGTTCCTTTGCACCCATCTCTGTGGCATGGCTGCTTAAATCCATCAATATCGGTGGGCAACCCTGGGACGATGTTTTCTGCGAAGAAAAGGTCACAGGTGTCGCATGTTCCAAAAAGCACCTTCTTGAGTCGGGCACTTTTTCCGTAGCCGATGGCTAGTTTCATTTGGTCTGCGTAGTTCTCGTTGGTTCGTAGAGCCATGAGCGGTATTCAGATGTCTAAGTATTGGGGGTATTCCTCTCTAAACATTTGATATAGCAATTTTTCTGCCTTTGCCTCATCGTAATGGTATTGCCCCCACAGGTTGAGTATCGTATAGAAGTTCTCGCCATCGTTCCAATTCCCATCCTCATCACAATGTTCGGGTCTTTTCTCTTCATTAATAGCATACATTTGTCCGAGTTCAATCTGCCTGTCTATATCTGTACGGCAATTGTGCAAGAACTGTTCATCAGTATCGTAGTCATCCATGAGCGGTATTCAGATGTGTACATCCAAACGCCATGCGAAACATTTCCCATGTTGGGCTTTGATCGCTGCGTAAAGTTGCTTCCATTCTGATTGTTGGATTATTTCTTGAGAAGAACCAAACCAACCGACTTCTTCTGCTCGGTGAAACAGACCATCGGGGGTCACCACCTGAGTAGGTATGTACGATTTTGAATCGGTCCAATCGAGTAGGTTCCAATCCACTTCCTTTAACGGTAGGCAGGCTAACTCCTTCCATGCTTCTTTCCAAAACCCACGAGCGGGGTTTCCTCGAGTCATGATTGTGTAGTAGTCGTAATAGCCCTGTTCGTTGGTTGTTGCAACCTTGTAGAGTCCGTTTTTGTCGTAGCCTCCATCACAGCCAGTCCAATCTTGCATCTTGGATGCAAGGAACCGGTATTGTCCCATCTTGTGAACACTCAAACCGATTTCTTTCGCCTCCTCCTTTGTAGGGATAACGAACGGAACTGGTTCGAATTGAATGTAGGTCTCTTCCATTTGTGAGATTTCTTTCTTGTTCAAGTAAATCTTCCTGGGTGTGATGTCCTCTCGTTGTTCGTCAAACGGCTTCATGAGGTCATGTACTTCATCTTGTTCTTCGGTCTTTGTCAAGACCATCAATGCGTAGTGCGTCATGAGCGGTATCGATACTGAGGGTGTCCTCGTAGTTCGCTTGGAAGCCAATCAATCGTTGCTTCTTCCAACTCGTCTAGCAGTCCCCTCGGGTATTGTTCTCGATATTCTTCCCTGATGTGATTCACGCACTCCTTACAGCCGCCTCTTTCTCCGTTCGAGGAGTAGAAGCCGCCGCCGCAGTATCCGCAGTCATCGTCTTCAGGGATTACATCTTCGTGTCCGAACCAAGCCTTGTCCATTGCGAGGCCCCTTTGGTTCGGTTCGAACACTTCTTCACTTGGCGAATAGCCAGGTTCTTTCCATGATTTCACGATGTCCTCGTATGGGTCGCCTTCTCTTCGAAAGAGCAAGGTTTTGCGGGTTCTGTCTTCATCATGATCTTCACCAGGAGGCCATGTGTCGCCTTCGTCGTGATATTTGTCGAAGCAATCACCGCAAAGAGGGTGCTTGAAATCAATCGAGTAAAACACCGGCTTCCCCAATCGGGTTCCGCAAGTGTTTGCGAAGACAATCCATTCGTGTCTTGAACAACGGGAGCATTCAGGCCAATTCGTTTCACCCCCTTTCTCAATGACTTTCACAGGATCGTGCATCGGACATGTTGAGCCACACCTTGCGTTGCAAGTGTGGTATTCCATTCCAGGTACAACTGTGTAAGCCATGGTTACAGCCCGAATGTCGATGTTGAAATCGAGATTTTCAGGTGGGCCGAAGCGGAGTTGGTAAATTGCTGCTGCATATTGCTTGTGTGGACCCTTCATCGGGGGCACCAAGCATTCGTTCAAGTTGAATCGATTGTCGTCAAGTCGTATTTGTTCAAATCTTTTCATGAGCGGTTCAGGAAGGTCCTGTTTTGTCTCCGTAGGCTCCCTGTGGCGTCAGCCACACACCAGTCGTGATTTTGCCGTTGAAACGACCATAACCAGCAGACTGTCGGAAGTCGTACGGAGTTCCTTCCTCAATCAGTGTTGGAACTGATTTGTTTCGTTTGATTGTCGTACCGAACTCTCGTTCGTACTTGATGATTTCAGCAACCATGTCAGGTCGCAATGCATGAGCGCTTGCCCATTGGTCTGCGTTGCCGAAGATGCAGGTAAAACACGACAGTCGCCCCCAACCCAGGTAGTATGCTGGGTGAGGTACGATTCCGTGTCTTTCGATGATGTCCCACACCATTTTTTCCGACCAATCAAGGATCGGTCGACTGTGTAAGATAATTCTGCCCTTCTTTCCTCCAGACCAACAGCGATGTCGCTCATATCTTGAGTAGTTCTTGCGATTCGCACTTTCCTCTCCTCGTTCTCCTGTGATTACGAGGGTTCGGCTGTTGTTGAATCGGTCTTGGTTGTTGATTGCGATACTCATCACATCAATTTTGAGTGCTGCACTACACCATCTGGTGCGGAGGCTTGCTGATACTTGAGGGAACTTCCTTCGCGTACTCATCGGACCACGCTTGCCTCCGGCTGTCCCGATTGTTCCATCGGGGTTTTGCCAGCTCACAGGCGCCGTCCTTTCATTTTCACGAAGCATCTCTTTTTTGAATCCACCATGTCGCCAACTGTAGTAGATTGGGACATTGAAGTGGTTTGCGAAAGAGTCGCAGTATTCCTCGGTCTCAGGCCAATCCATGAAAGGAACGCTTCCTGGCTCTCCATCAATTAGGTGATGCCACAATTCAATGCGTTCCGGATCAACTCCTTCTTCCAAAAGGTGTAGGAAACAAGCTGTTGAGTCTTTGCCACCGCTAAAGGCGACAATGATTCGGTCGTAGGTTTCGTAGTTCATGAGCGGTTTCAATCGTAGTCAGTTTGGGTTCCTTCTTCTTGGATTGTATAGCGGATTGTATTCGGTAATGTAAATCTGAATCTCTTTTTCATCCAAGGCTTCCAATGTATCATCAAAGCCGAGGTATGTGAAATTCAGTTCTCGGGATAATTCAATCATCATGGCTTGCATGCATTCATGTGCGATTGCATCTGAATTAAATGTCCAATCCATGTCTCGCTGTCCAAATCCGAATCCAGAACCTCCATCGGTCATGAAATCCTTGTATTTGTCAGCGCACTGGTCCATTCTTTGGCTTCGGTCTTTGAAAAGTGAGGCATCATCATCAGCCGTCATCTTCCAAGATAGGTTTATTCTCCATTCCATGAGCGGTGCGTCAACCTTCCTGTCCAGGAAGTGCGCCTAATTGAATCAGTACGGCCATGATCGCTGCACGCTTACTGACGACTGATTTCGATACAAAATTGTCTCGGTCAAAACGCCAATACTTACCGTCACGGTGCTTGGTGACGATTGTGTTCTTGCCGTGTTTGTAGTATGCCATCCATTCTTCGTTTCCCTGTAGGTGTCCAGTCGCAATCAATTGCATTTCTGCGTCACCTGATAGGGCTTTGATTTTCAAAACGGCAACCATGTCGTTGTTTACGGCAAGTTTGACGACATCGAGTAGATTTACTTCGTCTGTCAATGTTTCTGTGATTCCGGGTATATTCATTCCTCTTTCATCTTTCATGAGCGGTATTGGGTGCATCACCCATTCAAGTGCTTCGTTACCACAAGTGGTTGTTTGAAGCATTGATGAGAGTCAAAATCTCCCACCTGCTAAATTTGATGCCGTTTACTTCTAGGAAGAAGTCATCGTCGTCTGGTATCTTGGACATATCGGGACGAGGCACTGGGATACGACCTGTACCATGTTGAGCAGTCGCCAAAAAATGGCTGAAGTGCTCTGAGGTGAAGTCGCGTCGAATAGATCCTGACCGAGATGATGAGTAGAACAGTTTCTTGTCTGCGTCTCGCATCTTTCCCATCAGAACCATCCAGGTTTCCTTTTCGTCCCAAACGCTGATGTCCATTCCATCGTCTCTATTTGGGTGCATGAGCGGTTTTAATCTTGTTTGTGCAATTCCTTTTTGGTTGGTACTACAATGTATTTTGCGTACCCACTGCTTCTTGGTGAAAAAAAGGATGCTGGCCCTTCGGGGTCGTCAATATACGACCTAATCCCAGGTATATCGTGATAAACAAGCGTTGCGAGAACACTTTCTAGGTCTTCTCCATGCGCTTTGCTCCATACGATGAAACCTGCAATTCCATCTATCCATCTCTCTAACTTTTCGTTATCCATAGTCATGAGCGGTTCATTCGATGAACTTGTAAGTCAACATCAGTGTGTTCTTGTCATTGTCAGGATCTATCCACAAGATTCTGAAACCATCGCCCCAGTAATCAAGCTCGCTTGCTTTTGGGAAGTCCAATCTACTGCCGTCAATCAACACATGATTGGACTTGACTTCTGTGATTGTTCTGATACTCCCAATCAGGCGGTGTCCGTTTGGATTGTCCATGGTCTGATACTCCCAAATCGTTTCTTCGGTGTGATCGACCTTCGGGATTGGGGGGTTTGCATCGTAGTCCCAGTTTTCATTTTTGAATGGAACCAAAACTGTTCTTGACCTGATGTCATCAGTCAACATGATTTTTGTTCCAACAGACATTCTGTCTTTCCATGTTTTCAAGTTGTATTTCATGAGCGGTTTCATCCGATGATTTCTGGTTCAAACGAATGGAAGTTCAAGAATTCATCTGCTGTCGATGCTCCCTTACGGGACTCATACGCCTTTTGCAGTACCTTCTTGTTTAGACTGTGGTGGTAGCCTGTTCCATTCCACTGATTGAGAATGTGTCGGTTGAGACGATCGGGGTCGTCAGCCATTTCACTGAGTTCCTTTGCATCACGGTCAAGCTCCCAAATGTTGTGGATTCCTCGAGCCGTTGTTGCGTTTGCCCCGTCTGCACTCAGAAGTGCAAGCATTTCATCGTAGGTGTAGCCAGATGCTTGACCGAAGGGGTAGTCGTCTTCCATGTGGACTGAACTAAGGTGGGCTGATGCCCATTCTTTATGTACAGTCGAGGTTCGACCGACCTTGATGAATCGTCCATGTTTGGCATCCATCAGTCTTCGGGTCATGGCATTTAGGCGCCAACTGGTTGCATCAACGCACTCAGCGCCGAGCATAGTTGCTACCTTTGCGGCATTCATGCCGCCTGCACCAAGGAGGAAGAACTTCCGATCTTCTCGGAGGAGTCCTTCACTAGTATCGATGATAACTCGCCAAAGGTCTTCTTTGCGTACGAGGGGGTTTGTTGAGTCAGCCTTTGCTGCCCCGATTCTAGACATCACGCGATGGGTTGCTTGAGCCAGGTTTGAACCAAAGCCCACCATTCCATCAACTTGATAATCATTCAGGTGGTTAAGAACCTCAACGGCATTCCGTCCGTGAATCACAGGAATTGTTTGGGGGATTTCTTGTTTCATCCTATTGAACCAGTCAATGCTTGTTTGCTGACGGATAGCGACATCTGTATCGCTTAAGTCTGCAAATCGAGGCACAGGAAAGTCGCCTGAGATGATGATGTCATCGTCGTTCACACCGATTCTACGATGGGTTTCGATTAGGGTGTTGACATCAAAGTCTGCTGCGGCATCTGGGTTCTGTAGGAAATGAAAGCCTCCCGAGTCCTTTGCGACACGGTTGCGGGCGAGCTTGTTGCTGTAGCCGTCTTCCAGTTTCTTGTCCACACTGATGAGGATCGTATCCGTTTGTTCTCGGATGTCCATTGGACGCTTGCCAATCAGGCAAGCAGTTTCACTTGTGTAGTTTTCCATGAGCGGTTCAGTCTTCGAGGTCTGAGTTCGAGCGCCACTTGGCAATGGTCGCATTCAATTCTCTAAGTCGATTGGATTTTTCAGATTCTTCGATTGCCTTTTCGATGCGCACTAGCCTGTAAGTCATGTAAATCCAAATCATTGAAGATAGTATCAAAAAGTATGGGACCAGTTGCCATTGTATTGTTTCATTCATGAGCGGTTTTCTTTTTCTTCATTCCGTTGAAGCAGAAGTATTTTGAATGACTGTTGTAACAGCGCGTTCACCATTAAGTACTAGTTCCAATGCGTGCCTACTGACAACCAAAGGGATGTATGTTTGTCCATCCGAGGTTGTGTATGTTTCACAGTTTTTCATTTCTTCAACATTGATGGAGAGTCTTACTGTTGCACCACCGTTGCTTCTTCGGGCGTAGCCCACCAGTCTGTTTTGTTCGGTCATGAGCGGTTCATCCGACTTGAGCGAGGATCGCTTGCATCATCGGTGGGCAAACAGCGTTGCCGATACCTTTGATTGCTTTTGTCCTCGACATGTTCTCTGGAATTTTGAAGGAGGCAGGGAATCCCATACCTCGCATGAGTTCTTTGACAGTCAACTTTCTGATTCTGTCTCCATCGACCAACTTCCAGTGATCCATTGTCGTGATTGTTCTGATAGGCTCGCTAAGGGGTACACCCTTGTGTCCTGTTGTTTGTTGCAACAGGAAGCGCTCGCCACATTTCTTGCGCCCAGCAGCAATCCTTATCAGATCGCCAGCGCAAGCATCTTCGGTCTTGGTCCAACCTTCCTCGGTGTCTTCAATGACAGCCTCAAACGGAGTCCATTCCTGTTTTTGGAAGTCAAGTTGAACTTCGCGCCCTCGAGTGGCAACCACAAACAAACGACGCCTTAACTGCGGAACTCCAAAGTCCGCAGCGTTAAGCAGGTGTGTTTGAATGTTGTAGCCAAAGCTCTCGATGGCATTGGTCCAAGCGTCGTAGCCATCCCACCTAAGGAATCCCGGTGTGTTCTCAATGATCACAGTAGGGGGTCGTTTTGCATCAATGGCTTGAATGACTGCCCAGGCAGATGCCCTGCTCTCTTCGTGGTAGCGCCTTCGTTTTGGTTGCGAGGCTGTTGAATGCCCCTGACACGCAGGGGAGGCCAACATGAAGTCGCAATCTGGCACATCGTCGAAGTAGTTGGTGAGCAAAGCATCCTCACAGGCATGAGTCGTATCAGGATGGTTTAGTTCGTGGACATTGATGGCGACAGGGTCGTGATTGCACGCCCATGCGATTTCAAAGCCTGCGAGTTCTGCACCCGCAGACGATCCACCAATTCCACAGAATAGGTCAATTCCTTGTTTCATGAGCGGTGTTAATCATTTATTGAACTGCTTTACTTCTTGGACAATTCATATGATGATTGTGTGGTTTTACCCATTTCATTTCACAACCCCTACAATAATACCACTCGCCTTGTTCATGTGAATTAACAGAACGCACTAAGTATTGGTCTGTATGGTTGTCATACTTCGCTTTTTTCATGAGCGGTTATTCCTCTTCGGATTCACCTGGGCGTAGAACCCAATGGTATGTTCCATCGCGCATGGTATCTCGGTGCGAACGGCTGTTCCGACCTACTTCATTACAGATAGAGCATCTGTTCTTGAATTTGGTTGGAGCGCCTGCCTCATCCATGCAGATTGGTATTTTTTCATTTAAGATTGGTTCCTCGACCTCAGCGAGAACTGGTTCGGTCTTGTTGAAGTCCGACATGTTCTCTTTTGTGGGCACGAGTATTGGTCTTGGGTCCATCCGAATCTTGTTTAATAGGCGTTCGACTAGAGGGAAGATTTTGTCATCGTCTATTTCTATTGTTATTTTCATGAGCGGTGCTCAACTTGACTTACCTCTCGAAGCTTCCAGTTTCAGGATAGCCTTGATTGTGTTATGTAGAGTCTTCTTTTTGGCTTCGTCGAGTTCATTTGAACGCAAGACTTCATACTTGATTTGAAGATCAAAGAGTTTCTTTTGTTCTGGAACTGACATCGGCTGAAAGTTTCCTCCCTGTCTGTTGATGATGAGAGATTCAATCCGACGCATTTCTTGACGATGCTCGTGGTTGAGTGTTTGGTACCATTGCTTGGCCTCTTGACGCCACTTTTTGCGAAGTGAAATCAATGCGCCAGCCTTTATGCGTGTTCTTTTGAGCATGAGCGGTCTTTTCATAGTCCTTTAACATAGTAAGCGAACTTTGTCTTGCATTTGGCGTGAACCCACAGGTTCTTTTGAATTGACAATGATGAACCAGGGTGGTTCTTCAAGATCACAGCCTCTTGACCCTTTACCATGGTCTTACCACAGTAAATGCAAATTTGAGACTGAGTCATTGGCTTCTTCATCTTCACTCGTTCTTTTAGTGTCATGAGCGGTTTCAACCCCATTCTTCAGGGTTCTTGTAGCCACAAGCCTTCAATGCTTCAGCAAGGCCTTCTCTTGAGAAGACGAAGTGCCCCAGTCTGGGGGCGGATTTTCCGGGTCGAAGCCATATCGGCCCGCTATTGCCTTGACTGTTTTTCACTTTGTATTGGGGCTCAATTTCGTCGAACACTGTCAACACCATGTCTTTTTCTGGAACGCTACTGAATTCCCAGTAGTAATTGTCGCTCCAGTATTTTATGTTGGGGAACATTGGTGCAATCAGTTGTTCTACAATTGCTTTCAAGCAATTGTCATCTTGATGTTCTATCATCGAGTATGCTGTTTTTCCATTAGTCATGAGCGGTTTTCAGTATGCGTCTTCGTGAGCTACTGCAACTACACGCCATTTGTTGCCGTTGCTGTTGCTGCCCATGCCCCATGACTCTTGACTGATGACTTTGTTGTAAAGTGTAGTGTAGCACATGCGGGCAAATTCAAGACTCTCCTCTGGGGAGACATCTTCAACAAACAACTCAAAGAAATCCTTCCATTTTGTATGGAGGAAATATCCACGGTATTGGCGCATTTCTGTTTGGTGTTCTCGAAGTTTATGTCCTTTCAAGACTTCTTCCTCAGTGTAATCGTCTCCATAAATAATTGTAGCCATGAGCGGTTTCAAAGTGCATCCAAGGTTGCTGCCATGAAAATGAGTTCAGGCGTGCCTGAACGGTGTTTGATGGTAAGTTTCTCTTGGGACACTAGCAGTTCGAGTTCCCCCTTTCTGCATGTTGGTTGTAGTATCTTGTTAAGGTAAAGCGTGTCAAATGAGGGACTTTGTTCCTCACGATCGATATTTGAGTTAATCTCGACTTCGTTTTTGTCGTAAATGACCCTGAACACCTCACTTTTCAATCCACCATTGTAAGCAATCATCACGAGTTTACCGTTCTGTTCAGTGAACTTGACTCGAGAGGAGGTTGCTGAGGCGGTCTTAAGGTTCTTCATGAACACCACGGGTTTCGTGATGGTGAAGGTGGTGTCTTCGGGCCATAAATCTTCGACATCAACCGATTCTGCCTTGAAACGCGATAATTCGCTGCTCTTGATTAGGGCTCGGTTCTTGTCTGCATCGACATCATCTCTTTGGATACAGTGTCCACTGATGGGTCCGTCAAAGGTTGATGCTTTGATTCGGACGCACCGATACGGGCTGTGTTCGAATCGAGGGTTGAAGTCGAAGCCGATTCCATTCGCGTTTACGATAAGGTCCGAGCCGTATTCTGACGCCCACGGGTTTGTCATCGTTATGAAACGCTTGTAGGATGCTCCATCGATTGACAGCGAAAAATCTTCATCTTGAATTGTTATTCTCACCTCATCGTCTGGTTCAACTTCCTCAAAGACCTCGTCCATGATTAGGCCGAGTTCTTCTTCAGTGATTCTCAAACGAAGGGCGATGATGGGTCTTGCTTCAATCCATTCCATGAGCGGTTTCAGTCGGACTCCCCATTGAAAAATTTTATTTGATCCTCTTGGGAAAGACCCACACCGAGTTCTAGGGTGTATTTTGCAGATTTAGCATAATCTGACGCAAAACGCCAGTCTGTTGTTAAATCAGTATAATCCACTGAACGCATAGCGCCTTCCGAATCAACAATGTTAATCGGCCAGCCTTCATCCTTGTATGCAATGTTTTCCATTGTCCAAAACGGTCTTGAATACGGGCAAAATGTCGAATGCGAATGTTGTCCGAGTATGCCTTTAGGATGTTTTTTGTTTGCTCTTCGTAGTAGCCATACAATCTGGCCTTTCTTTTGGCATTCCGTAAAGGTTTGCGCCTTCTCCAATTCGTAGTCGAAATCCGACCACTTTCCGTTGTACTTGTGTCTTTGTGACATGAGCGGTTTCGTCAATCAAAGTTGACGAAGTTCAGATGAATGGGGCTTTGGATAGACCCATTGGTACAATCTGAGGAAGGAGAACATCACATTCTCTGTAGGGTTTTCCGGATCGTAGGTCGAAGTGCCTGTGAGTCCGAAGTATGCCTTGACATCCTTAATGCTCCAACTGCTGTTGGGGCGTATGTGGGGGCCGCCAGGCCGGATTTCTCCTGTTTGCTGGCTGTAACCCGTCCACATGCACATGTCTCTCATGGAGATTTGTAAGTTCCACATGGCTCGTCCCATTGATTTTCCATTGACATTAAGAATGTCCTCTCCTTTTTGCAGAGCTTCCATCTCGTCAGTGTATTCCTTCATGAACGGACTCACACGCATGGCATGAGTCAGTGGTTGTTCGTCATCCTTTTCACGGGGATCGTTTCCGTTGAACTCATACTTGATGTGATCTTCGTCAAACTCTCCGTAGAATTCGTATGTTCTCCAGGTTGGGTAAAGCAGATTCCCTACAACTTGTTCGTCATTGTGCCATCCTGTGCATTCATGCACCTTGATGAGACCTTTTTGGATCAAGCCAAGCAAAGTCGGTTCCATTTGTGATTCTGGAACCTCCATCTTTTCTGGGACTTCAAATCCCATGATGCTGCTGTAGTAAGGCTCCCCATGTTTCCAGCCCCAGTGTGTCCAGCCCGTTTCTCTGAGCCAGTCTAGGGTCTTGCGTTCCATTCCTGTTAGGTGTATAGTCATGAGCGGTTTAGAACCATCGGATGTTGAGTTTTCTTACTGTGTAGAAGTCTTGTTCAATCAGGTAGTTCAATGTTTTATCGTAATCAAAATTGCCTAATCGCGTATAACTGCCTTGGCAATTGCCGTTGTGCCATACATTCTTAGGGATGTAATCAGACCATATCCATGAGTCATAACCATTGAATGCACATACTGGACAATGATGAAGGTATTTCATGAGCGGTTGACTACTGCCACAACGAAGGTCGCTTACGAGCCAGATGAGTCCAGTACTCTAGGAAGTGGTGTGTAGCAGTATCAGACCGGCATTGGTTTTTGATAGCCTCGCCAAGTTTCATTGCTGCGACATCAAAATCAACACCGTGTTTTTCACAGTACTTCTTGAGTTCACCAAAGACCTTCTCGATGGGACCGATTGCGTCATAGCCCTTCAAGTACTTCATTGTCTTTTTTTCATCTTTCATGAGCGGTGTTCATCCATCCTACTGAGAGGAATGAATGTTCGGAAATGGACCAATCGGGAATTCTTGGCTCTCTGAACTGTTAGATTGAGTTCAAGCGCATTTTCCCATACGGTCAATTCCATTTTACCCTTCTTCAGGATTCCTTTTCCAAGACGGCCAAGGTTCTCAATCAAGACTGATGTACCTCCATACCCGTTTGTTGTTTTTCCATTCCAAGGATGTGAGATTTCATCAACTTCAAAATAGGCAGTGATCGCATCCATGATGTTTCCATCATAGATTGATTTGGCCCATTTCATTTTCAATTCGTCTTTGGTGTAGTGAAGTTCAACAGGATAATCGTAGTTTTTCATAAGGCGCAAGGCCTTGAAGCATTGCCACAAGTTACCTCCCAGTTCAGTGCTTTCAATGAGCGCACCTTTGAACCAGTTTAGGGTCTTGGGGTCAAGGCAACCAACCATGCGAACCTTCGTGTCATCGTACTGTTCCTTTGCAAAGGAAAAGTCCCAATTCAAATCATCTTCGTCTAGTGGCCGGATTTCCATTTCTCTGGTTATGATTCCGGCTTTGATGTGCAAACTGTTTCCCTTGATTGACAGTTGGATTTCTTTTTCCTTGAACGCAGCAATTGTTTGCCTGAGGCGTTTCATGTCTAGGGTTCCAGCGACTTTTTGCATTTGGTTTGAGTCCCATTGATACGATTTTACCTGTTCGTTGTTATCTAGTCTCACCCAGGTGGGGCTATCAGTAGGGTGCTGAATCGCTACGAATTCTAGCGATTCACCCCCATCGAGGATCATTACCTCATCTGATTGAGTTTGATTTTTGATTAGGTCAAGCGCGAGCTTGACATTCAATCTTTCGTATTTCATGAGCGGTTCAGTCTGATAGAAACTCATCAAGTTCTTCACTGAGCAGTGCTTCTTTGCGCCTCTCGATGTGTTCTTTTACTGTCATTCTCACCTTGCCTTTCGCAAACGGCTGGCTACCGTTGTTTGGGTAGCGTAGCGAAATCAATGTTGCCTTTCCATGTTTATTGGAATCGGAACACTTTGGTTTATCGCAGTAACCTGTTGCGTAGGGTTGTCGGTGGTGACCTGCGAAGCAGGTTCCGTTTGATTTGACTGGCTCGCCATCAGCGTGCCATTGTGCGTGTTTATCTTTTTGATAGAAGTTCTCCTCGATGGCAAGAGCCTCTTGGAGTCCTCGTCCGTTTGCATCAACAAGTCGGTCCACTTCCCATTCTTTTACGAAGGGACACCACATGCATGACGACTTTTGGACTGGGGATCCATCTCCCCTGTAGTCCCAACCAAGGACTTCAAGCATTTCCAGACATTCTTTCCGGCTCATCCCCAAATCCATAAGGGGATAACCGTAGGTGTGTCCAAGGATTTGCTTGCCCTTGATGTCGTTCTTTCTGCGGTTTGCTGTGAACCTATCAGAACGCCCTGCCTCCTCCGCCTCAATGCCGAGGAGCCAGTGCTTGGTGCATACTTCGTGGTTCCCGTAGGTTTCGTCAGCCCATTTCTGTTGGACTTGACCTTTGAACCTCATGGAGCAGATGTGTCCACTTCCACCAGGAATCACAGGAAAACTCGCCCCATCCATCAGCCACTCGAAAATTTTGTACACTCGTGGTGTCTTCTCGTAGTCGGCCTTCAACTCCTTGTCCAGTTTTTTCCACTGGGTATATCGGAGTTCTTCGCCGGTCTCACGATGAAGGTAAACATTGATCGTGTGGCGGACTGTTTGTAGGGGGAGCCCAATTTCAGCGCAACGCTTCTCTGCGTAGGCAATGTTCTCGTAAGTCTCCGGCCACTCAGAGCCGGGGTCGGAGAATACTGCCGCAACGATAGGCGGTAATGCTTCATCGAGTTTTTCTCTTGTAATCCCAAGGTGTTTAGCAGCACGGTCTCGGTTGAGAACCATTGCGAGGAGAGCCGATGAATCGACTCCTCCACCATAAGATAGAAAATTCACTATTTTGGTCATGAGCGGTTCATTCGTCTTTGTAGACGCAATTGTCCATCTTTCCAGATTGATATTCTTCAATCAAGAGAAAGGTTGCTTCGTAAAGGACAAAATGATCCATCATCTCCCAGCACATCTCATTCATCTGAATGATGTTGCTGGCAAGTTTTTCTGGAAGACCTTTTGTAATGTCTAGCAGTTGTTCATACCAGTCAGGGTCTCGTTTTTGGATTGGTTCGACTTCCCAGCCGTTGATTACCATATTCATGAGCGGATTAGGCTGCAAGCAGTTTCTCTAGTTCCTGGTCGGCAAGGTTTCGCCAATGTTCTGTGTTGATGACGAAAGTACGAATCGTTGAGTCGGGGTAGTCCTCAATAGGAACTATCTTCCACGAGCCAGGAGCCCAGAAAGCCGCTTGTTCAGCATCTTGCTTGGTTTTGATGAATGTTCCATCAGGCAAGGTCATGATGACCTGCTTCCCATTGGTGATGCACCAGTGTAGGCGTTTCATGAGCGGTTGTTCAAGCACCGTTGCGTTGAACTTGCTTGAGGGCAAGCCAGTTTAGGAGCTTGAGCCTTGTTGGTTTGTCCATCTTGGTGTAAAAGTTCCAGAAACGGTCTCCTTTGGAGAACCAAATCTGCGTGTATTCTTCAACCCAAGAGTCGTTTCCAACAGAGTCGTCAATATCAAGTGGGTCAGTCATTGGGTCGTATTTTTCAACCATACTCCTTAATTTCTCTTCATCGTGCTTTTGCATGTGATCAAGAGTACCAAGGAACTCAACGAGTCCATCTACTCCGTTGTTGTTGTACCAAGAGTTTCCGACAAGGTCGAAAGCTTGGCGAATCAAATTGTCAAGTGCTTCTGAGATTGTTTCCATGAGCGGTTTGAATCAGTTCAAGTACATCATCTTAGCGAAGAAAAGGTACTTTGAGCCATTCAGTTGGACGCCACCCCACGGGGGGAAAGCGTTCTCTAGGCGTGCAATGACGGTAATCTCTGTGTTGTCGTCTGCAACAACGCAGATGTGACCCGTTTCCTCGCAACGGACATAATCCAAAGTGACTGGAGTTCCATTGTGTTGTATTTGTTCTGTTCGTTCAACGATTCCAATACAGGGTTCTTGTTTCATGAGCGGTTCATCAGGGCGACGGTATATCAGGTAACAGTTTGCTCTCCTCGAGTGCTTGGATCATTACCTTCAGCACAGCATAGTGAGCTTTCATCTTATGTTGTAATTCCTTCACCAAATGCTTCCCTTGCGGCATATTTACCGCAAGTATGTTTTCTAGCAAGTTCTTTTCATCCGACCATTTACCTTCATAGAGCAATTTGAGGTCTTTCTCAAGTTGAACTAGGTCAAGGCCGAAGATTGGGTGTTCGTAGTCATCTAGTAGCATGAGCGGTTCATTCGTGAACGGCACCGAAGTCTACCTTACCGTAGTCTTCGTCTTGCCATTCCAAATTCTTGTGTCCTCTTTTCCAGTTTACTTGTTCCCAAGTTGCTTCGGTTTCTTGTTCATAGATCTTGCCGTCATTCATCTCGATGAAAAGAATGCCATATTTGACCCACCATCGCTTTACTTCCTTGAGATCAATTTCCTCATCAATCGTAATCGTGTAGTATAGGGTATATTCCATGCTCAACTGGCGAGCTCCTTCTGGGATTTTGGTTTTGTCCATGAGCGGTGCTTTTCGACGCTATTCGTTCAAAATTCGTTTGAGTTCCTTAATCCAGCAATTCACCAGATACAGTTGCTCTTCTGTCCTGAAGACGCCAATGTTGAGTTCCATGTCCTCAATTACTGTTTCCATGAGCGGTCTCAAGCAAGTAGATCGTCGTTCTTGTGTATGATTTCAACAAGGATGTACTGGTGCTTGTTAAGCATAGGACCGTCGTTTACCAAAGGCTCCCAATGTGGCGCCTTCATCAATTCCCGGTTACCCATGCAAATATCGGTGGGTTCATTAGACCATGTTTCGAGTTGTTGTTTTGTGGTGTATCCTTCTTCAGGGAAGATTTTGCGTGAACCACAAAACTTGCACTCGAAAAGGCCCTTGTATGCTCCTTTGTCAGTCATGAGCGGTGAGGTTGCCCTCAATTTGAATCGTAGGTAACAAAGACCAACGAAAGGTCTGGTTGCGAGTCATTGGTCTTGTCCTGGCGGAAAGCAAGAATCTTCGTGTTCTCAGGGATCACGACTTCTTCCTTGGCATATCCATTATACGCAACCTTGCCTCCTTCTTGAGCCCAAAGTCCACTGATGCTGTTGTAGACTGGCTTTCCTTCGTTTAGGCGGCTGACAAGTTCGGAAGTGAGGTTCTTCCATGCTTGACTGATGAGTTCAGGAGAAGCGGGTGTGCCGAAGTCTCCTTGTTCCATCATTTCGTTGATCTTTTGGTTAATCTGTTCCAGTTCGTTCATGAGCGGTCTATGGGGTTCTGCTATATCAGCATCACATCGGCATCACAAGATACCAGTCGCACCCAACAGCATGAGCCATGCTGAACAGGTGGCCGTAGTCAGGTTCTCGCCAATCTTTTGGGTGGTTTTCATCCCCCATCATCATTCGATGCCATGCATCAAACCTAGCCCAACTTGACTGCCTTACCGGATTCAAATCACGGTGAGGAAGAAGTTCTGGGGCATATTCCCCGAGCGCTGCTTTGTTGATTGTCATGTTCTGTGCTTCCATTCTTGCCTTGATGAGAGTCATCAAGTCGAGTTTTGAAGGTATCAAAATGTCTGTCATGAGCGGTATCACAGTGTTTTTTCTGTACCACACTGGTTCGGACAGACCGTGCATTTGGTTACACATCCGATTGCCCAGGTGTCTTTCTCTGTTTCAGGATTACCTGTGAAGTAGAGAGCCCCCGCAGTTTGCTTCCTACCGACTTTGTCCCAGTCCGCATAGGAATGCGCCTTGTGGTACTCTTCGCGGTCGACGAACTCCCATCTGGGGTCGTTGGCCTCCATCTTCCATGGCGTCTCAATGATGCGCCATCCGTGTCTTTTGGCCTCTTCAGCGAAGTAGTCTTGGGCTTCCCACAGGAGTGCGCCATCTGCATGGCTGCGATCCCAGAGAAATGTGCATAGTCGAATGAAGATGTTTTCTAAATCCGACATTTGGTGCAACTTGTACAGCATATCGAGGATGCGGCGTGACCTAACGCTTCGCTTCGGGTGTTCGTCATAACCTGGAATTACACTCCAGTGAATGACTGCACCTGCGAGTGCGAGTCGTGTCAGTTCTGCATGCGTAGGCATCCTCCAAAACTTTGTGATGATAACCGGAGTGAGTCCGGTTTCTGCAATTACTTCTGCGGTTTCCACCGTAAGGGGCCAGTCGAAGCTAGGGTCGCCCATGACACCAATGCGTACCCAACGCAAGTCGGGTCGGGTGAACATGAGGTTCATGCAGTCCCATCTCAGTGAGGCTTTGTCAAGGATTTGAGACACTGGTGTGTCGAAATCAATCCGTTGAAAGAGAACTCCTGGAGAGTGTCTGGCATAACAACCCCAACAGCGTCCAGCGCAACCTTTTACGGTGTCGCAGATGTTTGGATCAGTCTTGGTGTTCCCGTGAATCTTGATGATTTGCGAGTCGTAAGGCTTCAGTGGAATCCCGTTTGTAGTGTGGGTCTTCCTGATAGCCCTAGGAATCTTTGGGCCAAGTCTTTGTTCTTGCTGTTGCATGAGCGGTTTCAATCTTCATCGAAGATATGGTCTGTGTAGTGGTCAAGGTCGCCTTCTTGGTATGGCACGGATGCAATGAAAATGTATCCAGTTGCATTTACGGTCGCTATACCCTTGACGATGTCAACTCCAGAACCGTAGTCGATTTCCGACCAAATGTATTCTATGTGGTCTGTGATTACACTTCGGTCGAAGTAAGGACTGTCTCGGCCTTCCGTCTTTTGCAAAGACGCTTGGGTCTTACCAGTCAATTTGGAGATTACCTTGGCAATTCTTCCGTAACTTGTGTTAAACATGAAGTATGCCCCTTGAGGCATTCCAGGGTACCATGCTTTACCAAGGTACTTTCCCCGATCTGTAAAATTGTTCCACATCGGTTTGTACTTCTCGTAAAACAGGTGACTGTTTTCAGTGTTTTGTTCCATGAGCGGTTCAAAGAGCCTTCCGTGTAGGCCAAACGGCATCCTTGCTTTTCGGGTAGTCTCGTGAAGGTTTGAATCGTGTCTCCGTATTCTTCCTTACCTTCCTGTTCCCGACAGCCCATGCGTAGGCATGGTTGCCTGGGTGTTTGAGAGTCCTGAGTTCTGCAATCATCCGTTCGATGTAGGCTCTGTTGCTTTCCTCCGCGTGTTGAACGAGTCCAGTGTGGGTTTCGCACCATTTTCGTGCGTAGTCTTGCCCGGACTCGGCGTTGCGGAGCTTGGATAGCATCCTTTGGTTGACGGACTTTCCGTTTGCCGTCAAGACCATTCGCTTAGGATGGCTTCTTCCAAGGTATTGCCCATTGTGGGCTTGATAGATCGTTCCAATGTGTCCTGGCATGACTGTATCTCCGAGAGTCGTCGTTCGCTTCACAGGATCAGAGAAGGCAAGTACGCTCGAAATGTCCGGTAAGGACTCTCCGAGGATGCCTCCTGATTTACCGAAGGACTGGCTCAAGAACCAAGTCTCTCCGTTCGCAGGCACATCATCAAGAAGCACAAAGCGCGACAGTTCGATGCTGTCGTAAATCGTGGCTTCGTCGATGTAGCGTGCGAATACTGCGTTGCTCATCGGGACTCCGAAGGCAGCCACACCGCACAGTTCATGCCCTCCATCGTCTCCATCACGGTAAAGTCCGATTTGAAGTCGAGTCGAAGGGTATGTTCCACTGTAGTGGTGTCCTTGGACGAACTGTTTACCGATTTTGAAAGGAACGATTTCAGCGAAGTAGCCGTCTTGCTGTACTTGGATTGTCTCCCCAGCAGGTCGGTACGATTCTGACTTGTTCCTCCATCGTTGGCATTGTTCTGTAATCATGAGCGGTGATTTCACCATTGAGCAATCACATCTCCGTCGTCCGGAAATTCTTCGTTTGCTCCGTATTCCATCAAAACCATGTGTTCGATGACACCTGGTTCCTCATCGGCTGAAACCTGTTCATCAAATTTCAACAATGCTGTTCTCTTGTTTGAGAACTCGAGGACTCTGTTAGGAATTCCTAATGCAATAAGTTCAGGCATATCACCAATCTCTGTGTGGTCCCAGATCTGTAATTCGTATTTAATTGTCATGAGCGGTTTAGATTTTGAGTGGTATCGCAAGTGTTTCCTTCGCCCGCATGTGTTCAAAGAAGCACTTTGAAACATGCTCGGTGTAGGCTGGCGGAAGTGCTTGACACAGGTTGCGCCAAGTGGAGATGTGTTGAATCCCCATGGCTTGCTGTGCTTCTTCAACGGACTCTGCCGTCCATCCGCCTTCTTGCATTTTTCCACTTTTGTGGCACATTCCCTTGATTTTGTCCCCTTTGCTACCGTACACCCCGATAGGTTTCGGTTTTCCTTTCGGGCCGATAGGCCATGCGGGCGTGTTGTGGTCGCATTTGAGTTGCTTCATCGGGAAACTCGCTTCGAAATACCTGTGTCTTTGAACACCGAGGTCGAAGTGGCTCCCACAGGAGAATGTGATTTGTTTCCGTTCTTCTTTGTTCCAAGCTTCAGGAACATTCTCTATCACATACGGGACATCCAATGACCTGAGGAATCCTCGGATCATCGGCAAGTGGTCCACATCTGAGGGCAGGTTGCCCTGTGCGATAGCCAAGTGTTTGGTCTTGGAGTGAAATTGACACGGTGGTGATGCATGGATCAAGTCAAAAGACTGGAACCATTCAATTGGTTGTTGAAAGAGGAAGTCCTCAATGTCAGCCTGGATGAACTCGTATGGATATTCCTTCTTCCACACTTTGTCCACGCCGACGATTTCATCGAATCCCCCTAGTTCATACCCTCTTGCCGCACCACCAGCGCAACAATACAGGTCCAAGACTCTCCATTTCTTTGTCTTGGTCATGAGCGGTAATTTTGTTTGCATAACCCGACAGATGTCTAAGCTATTTCAACTCAGTCCAACAGCATCTTGCGCCATTCGACAATCCCGAGGTCAGCAATTATGGGCATTTGGGATGCAAAGTCTCGGTTGCTTTCCATGCGGTCGTTGTATTCCTCGATTGTGTAGGTCTCTCCTGGAGTTCCCCAACCACTTTCAAAGCAGTAGCATGGCGTTGAAACAACCTCAATCGTCTCTCCATCTTCAGTTTCGATGTTGTAGCACAACCAAGGGTCGTAGTCTGGATCGTCTTCGGTCATGATGAGTACGCCCCATTGACCGTCCTCTTCAACAAATTTCCAAGTGTCTACATTCTCACCTTCGTACAATCTCCAATTTTGAAGTTTGATGAAGTCAAGTAGTTGCTGTTTGCTTAGGACTGGGCATTCCCAGCCATTCCATGTGTTGTTTCGTGTTCGTGGTTCGTCCTCTCCCCTGGAGAGATATCCCCAGAAGTCAGTACCACTACAATGCAATTTTGCTAATCGGTATTTCATGAGCGGTTTCATTCCTCGGGGAACTCCTCTCCTTCTCCAATTGCTTCATCAAACAATCCGGCTTCTTTCCAGTATTTGTTAATGGCTGCGATGGTTTCAGGAGTTTCTGCGGGAAGTGGCAAGTCTGCGACGATGTATTTGACATGGTCTGGTCGGAAAAGTACGATATCTCCCCAAAACGGGCTGTTGATGATCACATCTTTTCCTCCTGTCAATTCATAATCTGCTTGAAAGTGCATTTCTTCATCATCTGGTCGTTTCAACCAACCATTGATGAAATAGCCGTACAATGAACTGTCTGGTCCCAACAGTCCCCCGGAATCAAATCCGTAGACAAAGCTCCATCGGCCTTTCTTGTATTGGTTATCATGCTGGCTCCAAGCCCTTACATCGTCTTGCGTATATCCGTTAAATCTGGTCATGAGCGGTTGAGGATTTCATTCCTCTTCTTTTGTTGCGTATCGTTCATCGTGACCTTCAATCACCCATGCACCTACGCCGTTTCCATTGAGGTCTTGAATCAATCCTCCGAGCGAGCCATTACGAATGCACTCTAAGATTTCATTCAAGATTCTCTTTGTTTCGGGTAGTGGGGTTTCGTCAAACGATGCGTTGTCGATCTGGTACTGTATGCGTATCTGGGCCATGAGCGGTGCTTCAATCTCTTGTAGGAAAGTAGCGTCTGTGAGGTGAGTAGGTTCCATATTTCAGGGAATTTCCCTCAAGGGTCACGAAGAAGCCGAATCCGTCAATCACTTGCTTTACCATCTTCTCATCGAGAGGAAGTGGTTCGCAAAAGTCATCGCCTCCGGCTGCTTCTCTGGTTCTTTCCCACAAATCTTCTGTCCCTGGTTCAAAACCCGTAGCATAGGCTACAAGGTTTACTTCACCATCAGGTCCACGCAGGCGTTCTGAAGCTCCGGACATGATGTAAATTCCAGAGTCCTTCACAAAGTCGATGTGCATTTGATTCTCCATTTCTGGCATAATTCCATACGGATTCGACCATTTTTCTGCTTCCTTCGTGTGTTCGAAGATTCGTGCTAGTGTTTCGCTTGGAGCGAATACAATTTGTGTCATGAGCGGTTCAGAATTCGTTTGTAGTTCCTGTTTTGAGTAATGAGATGATTATCCGATTAACGGCAATCATCCTATTTGTAATCTCCTCATCGTTATGATTCTCAAAGTGAGCCATGAGCATTTCATAGTGAGGCATGTTCCATTGATGTGTCGGTAAAACAAGTTTTTCAACTGCTTCTACATCTATTGGTTTCAAATTAATTCTAGGGTCTTTTAGATTTCCAATGTGGTTAAAACCCCATGTTGCTTCAAGCATATCTCGAATCCATGTATCTTCTTTCATGAGCGGTTTTCGTCAGAAATCAAACATTCACTTTGAAAGTGATAAAGGTGTCTCCAACGGCTAATTCTGTGCCAGCAGAATGTCCTACTTGGTCTTCGGGGAGCAGGAATTGTTTGTAAAGAGTCCATTCGACTCTTTCTGTTAATTCAATTTCACCTTCTGGCGTTCCGTCTTTGTTGGCATTGTATTCTCTGCCTTCAAGTTTCTTTTCCGATTCAGGGGTTTTCTTGTAATTCCATGTACGGATTGTGTAATCCCCCACGCAATCGTCAATTTCATGTCCGTCTGCAATCAGATAAACTCTTTTCCCAGAATAATCGTATATTCTCATTGTGTCGTGCTCAGTAATCTCAGCCGACTGCAATACTTCTGTCACAAACTGAACAAGCCATTGTTCAGTATCTCCGTTAAGGACTGTATCATCTATTGATATTTCCATGAGCGGTGATTGCGCCAAATGCGTTCGTAAAACGAGTAAATCGGAATGAACACAATGGTACTGTAAATGATGAATGGACCGACCATCGTCAGGTAATCCATGTCTGCGATCCAGCACCAAATCAATGCAAAGGGCTGGAAGACTACGGTTCCGTAGATTGGTCGGAAGAAATCCTTCCAAAAATCTGGTCTCATGAGCGGTTCAACCCTGATACGGTTCGTATTCTTGGGTCTGTGAGTTCCATTGGAAGTATTGTCCGTATCCTTGAATGAACCACTGGCCTGAGCCTGGTGGCATTTCAAAGGGTTCTCCCCATCCAGTCGCGCCCTGCTGCATCGGTTCCTCAAAAGCAGAGGCTACCGGTGTCAAATTCACCTGTCTGCGGCTAGGAATCGCCACAAGCACAGGGAGCCAACACCACGCAAGCACACAAAGGTATCCAGCGTAGAAGGCAGGGGTATGAACGAAGGCGGGTAAATCCATCTGGGGCAGATCGTATTCCATGTAGGTGGCGCCGGCGTAGACAAGGGCTCCAAGGAGCATCAATAGTCCAACAACCCGGCGAGTCGCCATTGTAACAATGTTCGTCATGAGCGGTTTGAATGGGTTCACCTAGATGATTGTGTCCGTAAGGAACTCTTCCATCAATTCGATTCGTTTGACTTGGTCAATTCGAGCATCAAGGTCAATGATCGTGTTTACTACTTGGGTCCCGTCTGGCGTTGATACTGTGCATCGAGAGCGTGGTTTGAGGTATGTCCTTACTCCATCATCTTCTGCAATTGCAAAATCGCCTGATTTTGTCAAGCGACACTCAAGCCTTTGGTCCCCATTCTTCTTCGTGATTGCGATGTCTGGACCGCAATCATCGAGAAGGAACACCTTTAGTGCTGCTTCTTCCAAGACCCAGGCAATCCTTTGGTCGTCAATTGTCATGTAACTCAGTTTCATGAGCGGTTTAGTTGCCAATGACTCCATCGCACTTGCAACATGTCATTGGATGTACCCCCGAATGACGGGGATGGGGTTGAGGACAAATACAGTCGTCATCTCGGTCGGTCATCATGAGCGGAGTTGGGTCACACGATTTAAGCATCACTGCGTACATAGGCTGTAGAGTATCCAATCATAAGGTCCCAAGCCTCGACATAGCGCTCTACGCCAGGCGAGAGTTCTAAGCGGAGGCGAAGTGATTCGTCTTCGGCCAAAGAACTAGATGGGAGTACAATAATCCAGTCTTCAAGTTCTGGTATCCATTGTAGCACCTTCGCCAAGAGTTTCGACGAATCTCTGATGAATTCGTCTCCCATTTCCCAAAAATCTTCCAATTCTTGTTGAAGAATTTGGTCGAGTGCGTTGTGTGCTTCTGTCTCTGTTGTGTAAAACGACAGACCTCGGAGGAATCCGGGCTGCGGTTCGTTTGGTGAGTCGTATGACCCGCCGTCTCGAATACAGACGACATGTACTGTTCCTTTTCCAGTGTTCATGAGCGGTAGTCACCTGAAACCCCCATCTTCGGGTTGTTCGTTCCAGGCACTTCGGCATTCACTACAGACATGTTCTCCACGAATCCATCCAGTAGCTCTCTTGTCTTTGCACCATACGCATTTCGACATGAGCGGTTCAATCAAATCTGCAGCGAGGGCAACTGAAAGTTGTTCCATCTCCTTGTGCAAAGTGTTCAGCGACTGGACATTCTGCCATCATTCGTTGTTCGTCTGCGTTGAGGTTACCCCAACAATGGTCTTCTGCGTAGTCAATCTGTTCTTGGCTGTGTGTCAAGTGTACAGACAGCAACGGACTCCATTCCCATGGGTCTTTGTCCAAAATGTTGGTCTGTTGCAAAACGAAAGTGTTGCAACCGTCGCGTCCTGATTCAAGATCTGTAATCCAATACTCGTCTCCAATGTGAAGAATCAACTCTTCGCCATGTTTGTTCGTGATTGCGAACGCACGACCCCGTAGTTTGAACGGGCCAATGCCCACTGGCATGTCAACTGATTCTTCTTCAAAGTGAAATTCTTTGGTCATGAGCGGTTCATTTCTTCTTTTTGGGCTTAGGCTTTCGCTTCTTGCCCCATTTCAGGATTTCAAATTCTGTCGCCTCAACAATAAAACCTGATCTTGATGAGGTTTGAACCTCTAGGGTTTTGAAAGGTGCAAGTTCCTTAGGCAATTCAACTGTTCCCACATTTCGTAGTCTTTCTTTCAGACTTTCTTTGAGGTCGTCGATTTTGCTTTTTATTCTGTTATGTTCATCCATCAGACGGCGTAGTTCCGTGATGTCCTCTATTTCGAGTTTTGCGAGCATGAGCGGTTTAATCAGTTATCTCTCTGAAGGCATCCTCAGTGATGTATTTGAACAGGTTCTCTTTCAACTTCGGAGACCTTTGTGCCTTCTCCCATAAGAGTCGGAGAACTTCGGCGTTCTCTTCTGCTGAATGTTCTATGCAGCCGTCGAATGTTCGACCACCACAGCGCATGTTCTGTTTTATTTTGTTTTGTCTGATTATGCGAGCCATGTAATTGGCTCTCTCTTTCGTTGTCCATTTCGACATGAGCGGTTTCACAAAGCCTCTACAGACCAACGGTTCACCTGGATTTTCACATCCGGGTAGTAGTGGTCGTGGCATTGCTGTACTTGGTAGGCAAGCATTCCATCTGGTTCTGAGTCGTAAGCTCCGTAGCGGCTAAACAAACTCATCACGACTCTCATGTCATGCTTCAACTTTTCAGCGAAATCAATTGCGTCTTGTTGCCCGAAGGGTACTCCGGGCTTCTTGGTCGCACCGTACATGTCCCGAGCCATCAAATTGAATGATATGTTCAGGATTTCAGCAACCTCATCACAGTTCATCGTGCTTGAGTATAGTTGCCATGTTTGAGCGTCCATTTTGCATTGGTAGTGTTCCATGAGCGGTTCAAAGGAGAGACACACCTACATCCTCGTCGGGATCGTTGCCTCCTTCGTCTGTTCCAACACCCTTCACGGTGATTTCGACGACAGGTTCGCCATCCCAATCTGTGAACAGGACAGTTTCAATCTCCATTGCTTGGAGGTCATAGCCCTTCAGGTGATAGAATTGTAACCGAGTTTTAGGATTTACCTGGTCACTGCTGTACAGCATGTTGTTTACATGTTTAGATGGTTCTGAAACCAACATGTCTATGAGTTTCCTTATCGTAAGGTGTTCTATTGTCATGAGCGGTGTTAGTCGTGAAACCACATTCGGATGCGAATGTGTTCATCGTCGGAGTCAAAAGGCACAAGGAAAATCCTGGTGATGTTTACTTTCTTTCTCACTCTCGTTTTCCTAACTGCTGGATAAATCTCTGATTCACCCTCGAGGATATCCTCAACGATCCACTTGTTGTGTCTCTTGAGAAGGTCTGTGGAGTCTCCAAGGATGTCTTTGACTCGGTTTGATGAAAGGACTTCACCAATCTTCATCTGCATCTTCTTGATCCTCGGCATGAGCGGTTGTAGTTGCGCTACCATTTCAGTATTGCGCGAATATCCAGAGTAGGGCTCTAGGTCTATCATTGCACGCTTCTTTGATTGATTCAACGGAGTAGTACCCGTCATCGTCAGTAAAGTCGTAGGTGAAAAGATTGACTGGGGCGAGTTTCAAATCGTCATAACTAGGGCTCTGTTCAAACTCATAAGCGTGTACAGTGACATTCTCGAAAAGGTGGTCGTCTGCTGCTAGAGCTTCGATTTCGTCCTGAACGACATGTGCTAGGTAGTTTGTGTCGACGATGGCTACTTGCCTTGCAATTTCAGGCCAAGGGTCCCAAGTATCCAAATCTTCGAACAACGAATTGAGCATATCCCAGCCTCCAGCGTTTCCTCTATGGTAATCGTATCTGATTTGGCATGCAATCGTTTCAATCACGCCATCCATGAAATCTTCTTCACATGGACGGTCGAATGTGTCTTTGAGGCGTGCTCGATTGGGGGTGTTCCAATCCACGCTTTCGATTCGGATCACAACCTGCTGAATTGTTTGTTCTGTCCAGGGGCATATGGATTCAATAAAAATGTCCACATAGCAAGCCCCTGATTCGTATTCAAAGTCAGAATCTGAGTTCAATTCAACGGTGATCTGAACTTGGGGCATTTTGATGTCAAGTTGGTCGTGAAGCGTCTTTGCACATTCTGGACCAACACCCAAGTAAATCGACACAGGGTCGGTGAGTTTTCGATTGCATACCCGACAGTTTTGGTGCTTGAAGTCTTTCATCAAGAAAGACGACAGCATTTCGTCGAGCATATTCATGAGCGGTTTTTGGAAACTAGCGGTGCATTCACAGATACCTAGTCTGTCCGAAGACGCAAACTAAGCGCAGGGCTGGACGCGAGCCTACCGGATTCGTCTCCATGTTTATCGTAGAAGGCAATCATCGACCACGCCATAGCAACTTCGTAGATGGTCTAAACCAGTTGCAGGGTCGGCAATATTCTTCAGTAGATGCAAGGAGATTCCCCCCGATGTGGCCCTGCGTTATTCGTCTATTCTAGCAAATCATCTTATGGGTGCTTTTGCCCTTTTTCCAAAAAGCAATCACCCCTGATTTGACTTCGCTGAATCCCTATGTTGCTTCTGGACACTTTTCCGGCTAGGCCTTGACCTGCCATACTTGAGTCGCGGAGCGGAGGTAAATACAGTCCTGTCTTTGGGGTGAGTGAGCGGTTCATTCGTGGGATTTCCATTCAGAAGATTCCGAAGAAGGTTTAGCATTTACCCGTTGTTCGAGGAACAAATTACATTGCTCAACAAGCATTTCGATCATTTCGTATTCGGAACGGGAAAACTCGTAGCCATTGTACAATTCTGCATTCAATTGTTCAAGTGCGGCTAAAGTGTTCGTCACCATGCAATATCGCATATTTGGGGTATCCATGAGCGGTTCAAAGGTGGAAATCATTCAAGGGTTCTGGCGAAGGCGGTTGCCTTCGCTTTCCTAAGTCAATGAAGTCCTTCCCTTCTTCAAGGTCTTGATACCTCAAGAGTGGTTGCCAGATGTCGTCGGCAACCTTTGAGGCCCAGTTGTCTTTTTGTGTCATTTGAAATCCAGAAATGTGACTCAATCGAGCGCCATCTTTGTCCATCTTGGCGAGCAACCGTAGCGCTCGCTCCCTTAGGTCCGGGGCCCGCCAGCGTCGTGGTATTCGCCCTTCGGGACAATCCGAACTACATGTTCGAACCAAGACTCCTCTGCTCAATGCATACTCCAAATCCATGATGAAATCCATCATTTCGTTCGCGTGTGCCATGGCAACTGCGTTTGATATGGTTTCGTCATCAACTAAGTTTTGGTCTTTCTTGGATGCCTTCACAAAGGTTGCCTCGTTGGCGCCCTTGACGATTCTTGCTACAGGTCTTGCGTGTGGACCGTCAATTGGCCCAGTTCCAGGTTCTTCCTGATAAATCGTCAAAGGTTGTCCTTTTCTGTGGATTCCTTCCACTGTGTAATTCAAGTACATGAGCGGTTCAGTTGAATGGAGCTTGTTTCCATGGTCGGGGTTCGCTGTGCTTTCCCGACTTCGCGTTTCGTACCATCCATGACTTAGTTTCAACCATCGAGGAGATCCAGTCCTTCGGAGTCGGTATGAAACCGAAGTCCTCAAGCATGTGTTGTTCCCCGATCCATTGGGTCGGAATGGTTTCTCCATCACTGTTTGTCAATGAGGGTCCGAAAAGTTCGCACATCAGTTTGATTCCCTGGCTGTGATGCCGGAACATTCGATGGCGAAAGTCATGGTGATGCTCTTTTGGAGCATCGAACCATTCGTGGATATGCAGGTAGTCCTCTACCTTTCCTCCGTATTGCTTGACGGAACCCATAGCATGATGTAATGCGTGACTCATGAGCGGTGTTCAAGTATTGCATGGTGGCAACCCAAGTTCCTTTGCAGCGAGTTCAATCGCCACATCAAGAGGAATTACATTGCCACCTTTTGCGTTTCTGTTGTAATGCATGTAAATCTTTACAGTACGCTGTGAATGTTCTTGATTGTGGATTTTCATGAGCGGTTCACCCTTCAAGTGTGGCTTTTCGACTACCTTTCACCCATTTGAATTCATTCCTTAGGTGTTTTAGGTTGTGTTCGATGTTCCACATCTCATCTTTTGTCCAAGTTTCTCTTGCAGGCAGTTTCTTTGCGATGCTTGGGACTACTCGGTTCATCAGGTATTCCATTGTGTTAGCGTACGAGGTCCTGTCAGAACCCATGTAATGGTTTTGTATTGCTACTGGCCCATGCCATGTCGCTGCCATACCTGCCGCAAAGAGTTCAACCTCTGTGGGCGGGTCTAGGTCTTCATCCTCACGGATTCGTACGATTAACTCACGGTAGTGATGGCGTAGGGCTTCTTTGTGCTTTGATAGATCTTGAACCCCTCCACCAAGAATTCCACCTCTCGTAAGCCGTAGCATCGAGAGTGGAGCTTCTTTGAGTCGTTTGTAGGCCATGGATGATTTCCTGTGGCGATTCATTTCATCGTCAGTCATTTTCCAGGCCATTTCAATCGTTTCCATGGCTTTAGCGAATTCGCTTAAGAACGGAAAGTGTTCGACCATTAACTCGGTTTTTAGTTCATTCTGTATGTGTTCTAAAAGTTGCATGAGCGGTTCAGCGCGATATTCCCCCATATTGGGCTTTTCCAATACCTCGGTTGCGCATCTTGTAGGTTTTTTGGTAATCGAAAGTGGGCCTGTACGAGTTTGGCCCCAAGTAGTTAACTGTCTTGACGCCATCGCCATCTGTAGTTATCAGTCCTAAAGTGTAGGAGCCGTTGGAGAGTTTTCTCACTCCTTCTGCATCACCCATCAGTCCGTAAAATTCAACTTCATCGTGATGCATGTGAGATACATACTTACCTTCGATTTTTTGCGGTTTATGTTCTCCGCGTTCTGCGAGTTCTTCTGTAAGTTTCAAACCTCGTTCTTCAAGCCAAAGCATCAATGCTTCTTGTGTTCTAAACGCTGTGTGACTCATTGAGCCGTGGGTTACAATGAACCAGTAGTTGAGTCTCTTTTTGCTTTGCTCAAGATCTATTTGGCAGAGTCTGAGCTTGTCATAAATTCGTTTCATGAGCGGTGCGACCCCTCAATTGGGTCGGTAGCAGTTTGATGCGTCCGTTTGGACGCGGATTCTCGCATCTGCCATTGACTCTAGTGTCACATTTTCTCCGTTGATCTCAACCACTGTTGCAAATTCACCTGCATTCAGTGTCTTGTATCCATTTGTAACGGTAGAGTAGACAGTGACGAAATCTCCTTCGTCCAGGTCGTAGGTGTTCTGCGTGTAGGTCTGTTGCGCTGCTGCATCCACCAACTTTCGTAGGTGGGAGTTCACTCTTGTTCCCATGAGCGGTTGGCTTCAAAAGCCGTCTTGGACAACTATCCAGTTGATTTCAGCCTCAGTCAAGGCTGCAAAACCATCAGGGTCGTCCTTCTTGAAGCGAATCTTCGTCTCTTCGGAGTTGAGTTCCCAGTCGACCTTCTTTCGTGGGTCTTCATCTGGAAGTTCATCCCATTCTCCGTAGGTGAGACCATGGCGATCTACTCGCCAATCAGGTTCGCCTCCAGGGCCATCTCCACCGTACATATCACCTTCTCGGACATCCCAAAAGTTACTGCCTAACTCAATGCATACATTTCTTACAGTATATGCTTGTCCTCGTTCACTGGCGAGATATTCAAGCCATTCTGAGTCAGGTGTCCATTTTGTAGCCCAGTACAAAATCAAGGTATTGTCGTCGGGTCGTTCTACTTCCATGTAGTAACCCCTTGGTTCCTTGTTGCATGTATTTTCAAGATTGGTGATTGCCAGGGCGCTTGTAGCAATCCCTGTGTGGGTTATTGTTGTGTAATTGTGACACCAGTTCGCCATGAGAGGTGCTCTCCACCACCTAAAATGGTGGGAGTTCAAACCGCATTCCGTTTGGTCCAGGGCGGCATCTGGAGAGCGAGCGGTAATCAGTCTTCGTACTCGAGTTCGAGGTACGAGGCGACGGCCTTCAGGCCTTCTTCGATTGAAGGAGCATCAATGATTTCAAACAAGCAAAACATCGATTCGTCTTCAAGCGCCATCAGCATGATTGTGTAAATCATGCCCGTCGGGGTTGCCGTTGGGTGAATCCGTAGGTGGCCGAGTTCAAGCCGGCTGATTTCCTCCATGATTCTGTTGCTTGGTCCGAGACTAGGGTTCAACTTGTCCCATACGACCTTCTTAACAGTCATGCGTAGGTCTTGGTCTGCATCGAAGATTTCTGTTTCATCTCCGTTGGTAGTGACTTCAGCGTGAGGCGTTAGGTCTTCATCTTCAATCTTCCATTGGTCGTTGAGAGTTTCAAAGAAGTGCCCTGCCATAGATCCGTCATATCCGTATTTAATGTGCATGAGCGGTGTCATTCATCTGACTCGTATTGTGGATATTGCCATCCCGTTTTTCTGCTGAACTTCCAACCACCATCACAAGCGGCTGGCTGTGGGTCGTCGTTGTCGTTGTCGTCGTCTGCTCCCTCTAGGGGAAGTTTGTCGAAACTTTCGGCCACTGCCGAAACGATGTCCGTTATGACTTCCAGTACTTCATGTTCATCGGAAACATAGTCGAAAGGTACTCCATCAAGGTGTTCCGGTATTTGTTCCGGGATTTTCACAAATTTTGCCACAGTGGTTCGTTCGTAAGTGATTTCAAATCCACACGAAGGACAGCCAAGTGTCCACATGTCGTATTCCACATCGACATCCTCCAATTGTGGCTCGTCGCCGTATTTGTAGGAAGGGTGGTGTACTTCGGTGGATTCCGAAGAACAGAGCGGGCAGGCTTGGTATGCATCATACTTGTCGATGATATCTCCCTCTTTTGTGAGGTTCTCACAGAGGTATTCCCATTTTGTTTTCATGAGCGGTTCAGCCGTACTCCCAATACCAGGTGTCGCCTGATCCAAGAGTTTCTGCTGCACGAACAACAAGATCAAACTTGCGTTCTAGTGCGATAATTCGTTCTTCGAGTTGTTTGATGTAAGCCAGACCTTTGTCTGCATCCCATACCTTTTCAAGAGCTTGGAGTTTTCTTGCCATCTCAATCATTCGGTACTCAAGGTCTTCAATGACTTGAGTATCAGTTCTGGTTGTCATGAGAGGTTGTCCAAACACGGACTTCATAGCGGCCTCCCATGATGCTTCTTGTCCATGTCGTGCCGTATTCCTGTATTTCCTTATTCTTTGCTAGGACATTTCCTAGTTCGTTCATCGTAGTTCCGTGCCTCGTAGTGGTGTTCACGAGTTCAAGAATCGAAGGTGTGCTCATTGGTCCATTTTCTTCCAGAGTTTGTACAATAAGCTTCAGTAGTTTCACATGTCGGTTCGCCATAAATGAGGCAGGGATGGGAGCGGTATATGAGTTAATCTCATGCTGGAGATTGAAATCCAAGTGTGTTCTTCAGCCGTTCAAATCCAGCATCAAGAAATTCTTTAGATAGTTCAATTCCGACAGCGTATCGTCCTGTGAGCATCGCTGCCATGCCGAGACTGAAAGACCCTGCAAATGGATCAAGTACTGTGTCTCCAGGGTTAGTGGAGAACTTCAGCAAATCCATCAAAAGTTCCACTGGCTTCTCAGTCTGGTGTACCTTCTTCTTGCCCATAAGCCGGGCATGTGTAAGTACATCTGGGATTGAGTTGTTTATCCTTCGCCTCTTCCCTTTCGAGAAAAACAGGATAAGTTCGTGGCGTGGTCTTCCATTGTAGCCTAGCGAAATCACCTTCTTATCCCATACCCACTGCGAGTTGAATGTAAATCCAGCGTCTTTAGCAAGTTGGATTTGGGAATAGATGTAGTCGATGGTGTCGGCTTTGGCTGACGGCATGAAGCAGAAAAAGTGCCCATGCGGTTTGAGGACGCGGTGCATTTGTGCAAAAAAGTCCGAGTCTAGGTCTTTTGTTTCAAAGTCCCATCCCTTGTTTAAGTTGCGTTTGCGTGTCGTTCCTCGTTGCATTTGAGCATTCAGGATGGCGTAAGGAGGATCGGTGATGACTGCGTCAAACGAGTCGTCTTCAAAGTCCTTCAGTGCTTCCCATGCGTCTCCCTCGATGAGGGCGCATTGCGAATCACCAACGGTAGCGATGTAAACACCGCGCCCTATGCGCCTGAAGCATGATTCAATGTTCTCATTGAGTCTACCTCTGATGGTAGACTCCTTTTCTCCTGGAAACGCTTCGTAAATCTCCGATAGGTGATGTGCGTTTTCCAACAGAAAGTCAATCAGTTGTTGTTTCAATGACATGAGCGGTTCATTGTTGAAGTTCCTTGATAGCATTAAGGGCCTTTCTGATTTCCTTGCGGAGTTCTGGTTCAAATGACGAAGACTCTGCATCTATGTGCAAAGTTTCCATTAGGGTATCGTAAGCCCATTCGGGCATGACAAGATATACTTCTCTTTCCATGAGCGGTAGGCTTGTTCACCCGTAGGTGATTTTGCCCAACACGATGTACTGAAGTAGTACATCGGCAGTAATGGCATCGCCACTTTGACTGATGAAGTCATCGAAATGACGACGACCTACTTCAGCAAAGAGATCTATGCCTTCTTTGATAGTCTGTGAATTGATTACGCCGAGTTTGTCTCGTTCGTAGTCCTCAATTTCTTCATTCCAAACACCAGATTCACTGTCGTACACGGTTAGTTCGCCTCCAAGGAGGGGAATCTGCGACATGTAACGGTAGCCTTTCATAGCGTTCAGTGCGACCAAAGAGTCTGTCATACTTGTTTTGTACGGCATGTTTTGTTTCGATACTTCACTGTAGGTTTGGAAGTTTTCTATTCCTCCGTTTTCGTTGATGTAATTTCGAATTTCATCTCTGGTGACATGGCGTAGTCCGTTATATTCAGACACTTCGATGTGCGCCCAGTAACCGGCGTACCCGAATGCATCGACTAGGGAGTACCAAATGTCGTGCGGTATGATCTTAATTGGTCTGAGGACTTCAACTTCTGTAATTGGTTCCATGAGCGGTTGAGGAAATCATTCCTCTTCTTTTTCAACAACTGGACCTTTTGAGAGGACCGAGCCGTTTGTTAGGCCTTTTGCGAACATTTCAGCAAAGGCACGCATTCCTCGTTCGTCGAATTCATCGTCGAGACAATCTTGCGGCCCGAATCCGACATATGCACTCTCCTCGCCACTAAGAGTGACGGTTGAATTTACACAGTCGTATTTCAAAACCCCTGAAACGGAAAAGTCACCGGCAAAACTGCCGTACTTGCTCCAAATAGGGTCAACAAGTGCCTCCTCGAAGCGGATATTCTTTCGGCAGAAATCGTGATCAGGGCGTTCGCCTTGCTTTTTCTGATAGCCAATGTCGATGTCTGAAAATAAGTCTTTGTACGCAAATTCATGCGTAAAGTTGTCTCTATCAATGTAAACACTGATTTCCTCAACATCTCCATTGTCGTGGCCTCCATAAAATCGGATTTCAAGTGTCGTCACTCCAACAACCTTCAGCATCTCAAGTGCCTGTTGTGTTGTCGGTTTGTGCGTGATGTACCTTGTTCGTTCCTGGTCGAACGCCGTGTAGGTTTCCGTTGTCATGTAGAATAGCTCCTTGGCATTCTCCATCACTTGGGTAAAGTTGGTTCGCATTTCTTCTTTCAAAGTTTCTTGGTTGTTCATGAGCGGTTCCAATCACATGTGATTGGCGTAGTCTGCATCAAAGTCGTAGTCGGACCACAAGGCGAAACCGAAGTTGTTGTTGCCTTCCTTTTCGATGAGTCCGTGTTCGACGACAGCATCCTTGTTTTCACACAAGTAGGTATACACCTGCTGGACATTGGTGAGTCCCCAGTTTGGGGCATCGTCACCGTCATTGAGCCACCTTCGCACGAAAAGTGCTGCTAGTGTCCATTGTTGTGCTGCTTGTCCCTCTTCTACGGTTAGAGCAGGTTCATCGTCGCTGGTGTAGTTCTCTTGCAGAAACGCAAGGATATCTTCTTTGGTAGTCATGAGCGGTTCAGAGTCTGCGACGGACTGAATCTCGTAGGGCGGTAAGCCTCTGACGGTATTCGTTCAAGTCCGCAAGCGTCTCTTCGTAGAGTTCCACAATTTGTTCGATTTGCCTCTCGACCTGCTTCTCTTTCACAAAGATGGAAGTCATGTTTTGAGGTTCGCTGTGGATCACAGGTACAGGACCACTGTAGCGTTTCGGCGTGGGTTGGATGGTGAGACCATCTGTGTCCACAAGTTCCGTTTGGCGTTCCAGTGGTTCAAGCAACTTCTCGGCATCGGCCTGGTTAGACCATCGCACTTCAATCTCGGAGATTGCATCAAGGCGTTCGTCGTTCACAGGTTCAACCTTAGGTTCAGGCTCAGGCGTTTCAGGCTCTGGCTGTGGTTCTTCGGTTGCAGGTTGGATGAAATCCATTGGGTCGAACTCTGGCATCTCAGGCTCAGGCTCGGTTTCTGGTTCTGTTTCAGGTTCTGGCATCTCAGGCTCAGGTTCTGGAACAGGTGTAAGTTTCTCCAACACATCTGCGACAACTTCTGCTTCGAGTTCAGTGAGGTCTGAAACCACAGGGGTCTCTTCATCACCGTCATCTCCAAGGAGTTCTTGCCATTCTTCGGTTGCCTCGTCTTGAGCAGGCTCAATTCCGAGGACCAAATCCATGGCTGCGATTGGGTCTTTGTCGTTTTCAAGTGCTTTTTCTGCTGCTTCCCAAAGGTCTTCACCAAGTAGGCGTTCCTCGTCATTGCACTTCTCAAGGTATGAGGTTACGATGTCTAGGAGGTCTTCAACTGGTTGATTAGGTTCTGGGATTTGATTACGACTTGTATCGTCATAGTCCTTCAGCCGTTCGTTAAGTACACGAGCCATCTCGATTTGACGGTTTGTTCCAGATTCAAAACCTTCGAAACAACCTTCTGCGATGGCGTCGTCAAGCACAAGATTGGCAAGTTTGATTTTTTTGCCTAGTTGGCCTTTTTCATTCCTTTCGGGTTCAGCCATGTCTTGATTTTCTGCATGCACCTCCTTCATCCTATTGATAAGGTAGTCCATGTCATCTTGTAGTGTGTTCATGAGCGGTCCTACTGTGGAATCACCCAACCCTCGGAGTCGTACTCCTTTGGATCGATGGTGACCTTTTCGTAGGCTTTGTGTGGGTTGATGTACCAGAATCTCTCTTTGTTGATGTTAATCACGGCTTCTTCTAGTTGCTCTCCTTTCCTCGAGTTTCCTCGTAGGATTTCTTGGGGCCTCCAAGGGTATCCGTGTTCATCAACCATTGAAGCATCGTTGTATTTGACGACATGGTCTGACAGTAGGTGGTAGCTCAGGTTGATTGCGAATTGCATCTCGCTGTGCCAACCTGCGGCATTTGTCGACCACCCTGCTTCTTTCATCCTTTCAATCAATTCTAAATTGACGAATTCTGGTAGTTTGAGCCCTTCACCTTTGGTCGGTGAGTTCTCATCGTAGTCTTTGTTGAAGAGAGGCCAAACAATCTTGAGTCTGTTCAAGAACACAAGGGGATCTCGGCAATCTCCACAACCTGTTACTGCACTTGCACTTCCAAGTGAATATCCGCAAGCGAATTCCAATTCTTGTTCTGTGAAGTTTTCTTTTTTCATGTAGTATCCAACTAGTAGGGGCATGAGCGGTTCATTGGTCGTAAAGTCCTGATTGGTTGAGGAGTTTTGATGCCTTGATGGCGTTAGGGCCAGTGAAGTGCGGATTATGTGTTCCCTGCGCTTCTATGGCAGTAATCAAAAGTCCAATCAAAATGTTCTGGTGCTTTTGGACCGTAAGTTGTTGTCGAGTCAAAGCAATCTCAAGCGGTTTCGTGTCTTCCTTCTCAGGAGTCTCAGGTTGCTGAGTTTCTTCAAGTACTCGTTTAGCGGTCTTGATCCATACTGGTTCTGCAGTCATGAGCGGTTAGTCGGGAATCAGAGTGGGTATCCGTCGCTGTCATCGAAGTAATCGGGAACGCAGCAAAGGCCACGGTTAGTTCCATCGCCAATGATGTCGTTTTCATCTATCGATTTGTTACAAGATGCACAAGTAGTCTTGAGTTCTTTCATGAGCGGTTCAGGGCCATTGATGGCTGATGAAGTCTGGATTCACTGTTCCGTCCTCCTCAATTTCTGGCCCATGGTAGTCCGAACTGGCTTCATATGGCGTTGGCTCTGCATCAGCGATTTCCTCATCGAGAACTTTGGTGAGTTCTTCGAGGGCAATCGCTGAACGAGCTCCAATATGGAAGCAGTAATCACCCTTGTAATCGTACAGGGTGAACACTTGTCCTTCATAGGTGCCGTGAAAGTCAACTGAGCATTTGTACCCATCAACTATTGGTTTCTGCCCTGAGACAGTGATCAGTCGTGCTACCGTCTCCACAAAGGTGTAAGGGGAGTCCCAGTAGCCTTGAAGATGGGTTCCGTTGATTTCTCCATCACGCCATTTGATTTCTTTTTGTTCTCGTCCCGTAACTGGGTCGATTTCAATTTCTTCGGTCATGAGCGGTTCATTGCAAATCATCAAGGTTGTCGATGATTTTCATGTTGTGTTTCTCTTGGAGGTCGATGTAGACTGCTTCCTCGCAATAATCCCAGTACTTGCAGGCATACCTGTCAATGTCTGAGAAGGCAACGATTTCTCGCCCATCCCAGTCAAGTACACCCCAGTTGAAGTAGTTCTTCGTCCCATCGGGTCGGACGGGATTTTCTTGCTCAAACGCATCTATCTTCTTTTGGGCCTCATCGGAGATGGAACAGTTGTAGTTCATTCCCTCAATCGTTTCCGGGGGAAGGTCGTCTGTTAAAGGAAATACATCGCTATTCTTGGATGCGATCCAATTCCGTATCAGTCCGTCATTCCAGTCTTGTGTAACTGCTTCGCCAACAAGCAACGCAGTTTCATCAATGAGGAGTTCTGTTATGTCATCTCGAAGAACATAACGCTGCCCGTTATCGGCAGTTTGTACTAGTTCTTCGATCCATTCTTCTGTTTTCATGAGCGGTTAATCAAATGATGAGTTGCGCGACTTCCATGATTGTGGCCTCCAAAAAAGATTCTTGAGAGGGAACACAATTCATCAAAATGTCGTCAGTCTTTGCCTTTAATTCTTGAAGTGATTTGTCTGCTAAAATTAGACCAATCTTCAAAGCGTCTTTTTCCTTCATACCATTTTTGATGAGGTAGTCAACAATCCATAAGACGCTACGATTCAAATCGTGGTTCAATGAATTGCAGTAAACATTTTCGGCATAAGTCTCCATTGCTAATTCAAAAGCTTCGCTCCTGGTCAATTGTGTGTTCCTCAGGAGTGTCATGTTCCAGAATTCGTCGTATGTTTCATCCTCGAATAAGTTCATCCTTTTGCATTCGGCTTCAGTAGGTTTCATGAGCGGTTCAAGGTAGTTTGATGAATGCAAACCAGTAGGTGCCTCCGTCATTCACACTTTTTTTGGTTCGTGTACCAACAATTGGTGTTTCGGGGAACTGAGCCAGCATCTTTGTGACGCTGATGTCTAGGTCTGCATATTTGAACAGAAGGACTCCATGCGGCTGGAGGACTCTCCAGCATTCTGCAAATCCTTTCTGCACATCCTCTTGCCAGGTAGATCCAAGCTTGCCGTACTTTTGGAGCATGATGCCACTCTTTGCTTCAAGGATGTGGGGAATGTCCCACACTAAAAGGTGAAAGTGTTCATCTGGGAATACCATGTCCCGGTAATCTCCAATGATGTCGGGCTTTACACACCAGTTCGGTTGAAGGCTGATTGTTCCAGGCGCTTCTTCTCGAATGTCCATGTAAATTGCGTTGGGGTGGCTTTTGTCCCACCAAATCGAACGGCTTCCGCAGCATAAATCTGCGAGAATCTTTCCGTCCAAATTGACTTGGACTCGCCAATATCCTTTGTTTAATCCAGTTTTGTGGATGCGTCCCTTACCCTTAAGGGTTTGAAGGGCGTTTCTTACCTTGTGTTTCCATTCAGGCGAATCAGTCCACCCAGTAGTGCAGATTTGTTCATCAAGACACTCTTGTGGATAGGTTTCCTGAACGAAGTCATAGATGACCTCCAAATGATGAAGTCCGTCAGGAACGCACTTCATATTCGTTTGGGTCAAAATTTGTTGTAGGCTTGTCATGAGCGGTTGAGGAGTTTCATTCCTCATCAAGAACGGCCATGCCAGTGACGATCACATTGGTGTAATCACCAGACATCATGTGCGATGTGACCTGGTTGATGTCGGTTCGAGGCCAACCAGCACGCTTCAGTTGTCTGGACACATAGCCCATTACACTCATTGCGTTTCCATCGACTCCGATAAGAGTACCAGTTGCTTTTCCGTTCTTTTCTATCAATTCTTCAATTTTATCTAGAGGCATGAGCGGTTCATTCAATGATTTCAGTTCCATTCCAGTAGGAACCGTATACCTCAATCTTGATGTCATCAATTTTGAAGTGCTTGAGGTTCGCCTGGACACACCAGACACCTTCTAGCCCCATGTTTTGATTGACACTGACTCTCCACAATTTGTTGCGGAGTTTCACGATGTATTCATAGGATTCTGCAATTGAGTCCTCAGTAGGTGGCAAGTGGTCGGTGCTTGTGAACGAGAGAACTTCTCCGTCAAGCGTGTGATCGTTCCAAAGATTCCATGCCGTGTACAATACGAGGAATTTCTCCTCGTTGATACCTTCATGGCTTGAGAAAGTCCACGGTATAAGCTCGTCGTGTTCATGTCCTTCCCATTCCCATTCTTCTGGCTCTCCATCTCCCCACTTACACCCCTGCCTTTCTTCTCCGGGGTAGTAATTGTCAAGGATTTCGTTTTCTTTTTCTGTAAATTGCATGAGCGGTGCAAGATGGTTCTTGCCGAAAAACGAACCCAGTCGGCGTTCCGACTGGGTCCAATAAGGTGAGCGGTCTCAGTAAAATGAGTCTTGAAATGCGTAGCGTTCATTGAGGCTCTTTGTCAATTCTTCGGACTGTGCGATTTTTTCAATCCTCTCGATGATTTCATCCCAGCAGTCTTGAATTGCAGGAGAATTGTAGACCCCGTTGACGAGTTTGTATTGTGTTGTCTTCTCTCTGACGGTCTCTAGAAGATCAAGCAAGTATTCGGGATTAGTGGCTTCAGTGAGTTCTCTTCGTCTCCAATTTTTCATGAGCGGTTTCACACGACTGCGTCTTTGCGACAAAAACCAATTCCGCACCTGTGGCATTCCGCAGGGTCATTGGGGTAGGGTTCTTGTGTTCCCTTGGGAACAAACGGGTCATCATCGTTGTGAATTGTGATGTTTGTTGTTCCACAGGCAGGGCAGCGAAGTCGAGGTGGTTCGATGTTCAGTATGATCATGTTCATGAGCGGTTCAGTAATCGGGACTGTCCCTGTGACCCAGAAACCAAAGCATGGCCGCTTCTACCCCCCGAAGGGCGTTGTAGTTGCGAATCGCATTTTTGAAATCTGGATGGTGCAGGGCCATGTGCCGTTGTCCCTTCCATTGAGAAAGAACCACCTCCCATTGATGCATCCGGTGGCGGATGTCATTTAGGGATTCAATTACTTCCTCTCGGGACCTTGACTTTGGAATTGTAAGCATGAGCGGTTTGTCCATGAGGAGGGCGCTTGGCCTCACCTACATGAATATGCTGTCACCATAGAATCTCGCGGGGATCGTCTTCCCATCGTGTCCTCATACGCTCGATACCTTCTGCTGGAACGCCGTGCTTGTTTCTGTCTGCAAGCTCCTGGTCTGTCCAGTCTTGGTTGAAGTTGAGGACTTCGACTTCGTAATCCATCAAGATTGCGAGTTTGATGTAGTTTTGATATTCCCACTTCATTGTGTTGGTGTTGTCCACGATGATGTGCGCTGCTTGTCCAACAGGGTTCATTGCATCGATGAATTTTCCAAAACACCATTGATGGGAAATAGGGACTTTCCAACCTACGAATTCGTATTTGCCGTCCACCATGAAGTAGTCGTCTGCGGAACAGATTGCTGCATGGGGGTACTTCGAAGCGAAGGTGGATTTACCTGTGCTAGGCAGTCCTCTAAGGATAGTTACTTTTCTTTTCATGAGCGGTGGGCGAGTTCATTCCTCAAAGTACTCTTCGTAGATGTACTCCTCGGTCTCGATGCGAATTTTTAGGTTTGAATCCATGAGCGGTGTTTAGCCTCAATAAGGGCTAATGAAGTATCTCTGTTCCTTTGGGAAGTAAAACTTGACGGGGTTCAAGTATGTCGCCTTCAGTTCCTTGAGTCTCATGGATTCGTCGGCTTCCGCACGCTCTTCTGGCGTGAGGTCGCTTTCGAAAGGATTCGGTCCTGTGTATTGGCGATCCAGCGTCACTGTCATTCTTGAACTGCTTCGAGACACTTCGAGTTTGCGCATGCAAAACCAAGCGTCAACGAGTTCGTCGGGACTTGCTTCCAGTTGGGTTGCAAGTTCAGACAGAAATTTTTGGTCTACATAATCGGGGTGTAATCGTACACTCCAGTAACCCGTGAAGGTTCCCATTTTGCAGCCAAAGGCGTCGATGATAGATTCATAATCATTGTTCATGAGCGGTGTCAGCGAATAATCGGAACAAGTTTGAACTTGCAACCAATCATCCATTCGTACATCAAGCCCCACTGAGGAAGAATGCGACGAATAAGCCATGGACTTGAGTGTGTAAGTCCAAGTGGTTCAACTCCCTGTGAATCAAGCCACTTCATTGCGGCTTTTCGATTCTTGAATTTCGGGGATTTGAACCGAATTCTCTCGCTGCCTCGGTAAAGGTGCAGTGTGTATCTGTGTTCTGACATGAGCGGTATGGGGATTTCACTCCCCGAACAGGTTGAACCTGTCGCTACGGACTCGCTTGTCCTTGAAGGCCACGCCACGCCCGGATGTTTCCGGTGTCGGGACAGTGGACACTACTGGATAGCCGTATGCCTGTGCGGCGATGGCTGAAGCGAGAACTAATACATCAGCAGGTAAGCGTACAAGGAAGACAAGTCCTTCCTCCAAGGTCTCCCAAGTGGATGTTTGAAACGGTTCACCTCTCGGGTGTTCCATTTCAAATGCACTTGCGTTGAGTCCGTTGCGCTCACCAGTCACCAAGTCGGGAATAGGATTCACGACTGTTCCATCATCAAAGATGAAGGGATGAGGGCTGGTGTTGATTACTTTGATTCCGTTTGATAGGGTCACAATATGATTTTCGTAGTTCATGAGCGGTCTCCATCATCAACAGATGGAGTTCCATGCTTCTGCAATGTCGATTGCTTCGTCATTGCTTACTTTGATTGTTTTGCCGTGATGAGATACCCCAATGAGGGTGCCTCCTCGAGACCAGCGATTTGCTTGATCTCTTGCGAATTTTTGATATTTCTTGCGCTTTTGTGGATTTCCTGAATCACACATTCGAGCGGCGTGTTCAAATGTTCCTGTAGTTCTTAGGTAGTCAATCGTACCAGTTTTCTGGTTGACTTTCCATGGTAGCTTTCGGCTCATGAGCGGTTGTTGCAATCACACTCCGAATGTGACAAGCATTTCCTTCCAATTGACTGTTGCATCTTGTTCGGCATACAGTCGGGTACGAATTGCTCGGTCCAATGAACGGAATGTGACAGGGTCCTCCTCTGATGCCACCGTTTTCAGATGCGATAAGACTTCCATCTTCATCGGCATCGGAACCTTTGGGTGAATGTTCGGGAGAACCTTTTGCATTCGTGCAAGAATCTCGGTTCCTGTCAGGACGACAGGCACGAAGAAACTACGGTCGATAAGGGGTTGCGGCATATCCTTTTCCTCCTTGTTGGTGATAAAAATCACCTGTCCTTTGAAATCGAACTTTCGTGGAAGTCCATTCTGGTCTGCCCAGGTGGAGTTCCAACTGATTGTTCGTTCGGAGTAGGAGTCGAGTGCTGCTTTACACAGTTCCATCATGGTCTCGTTTGACCAGATGTCTACATCGTCAAGGACAAGCACACCCCCTTCTTTGCGTTCATGCATAGCGGTGTAAAGTCCTGTGGCGGCCATGTGACCTGCTACCCAAGTGAACCCTGTTGGGCCTTTCTTGTCTTCAGTCAGGTTTGCTTTCTTCAGGATTTGCTTGACCGTGTAGGTCTTTCCGAGTCCACCCGTTCCACAAATAATCATGGATGGGACGAACTTCTTGACGACCATTTTGATGATCTGTTCCATCAATTCGAATCGTTTGTTAACTTCGAGTTCAGCCATCCTTTTGGTTACTACCTCATTTCTGGCTTTGCTCTTGGCTTTCTTTCTTCGGCGCTTTTGCGCTTCAACAGCATCAATCACCTCCTTTTCAGGGATTGGCGTTGCCGGCAATTGAGCCGGTTCTTGCGTTGTCTCCGGCTTTGACGCCGGTTTGTTATCGAGTTGCATGAGTGGTGCAAGATGGCGTAGAACGAACGAAAGCCCCACACCGCAGATGCGGTATGGGGCTTTCGAAACACGCTTGCGTGAGTGGTAAGTGCTTTTTGGGATCGCCTTCCTTCCTGCTTTCCCTGGCTGCACTAGAGCCTGTTTGTAGTTCATTTTTTATTGAACCCCCCTTTCCATTTCGGGGTCATCTCCAATCCGTAGTGAACGGATTTGTTGAAGGATTCGCGGATCCAACTAACGGGAGATGATTAACATTCGACCTGGTTCTGTCGTAGATCACCATGAGCGGTATGTGAGCGTAATTCGTGCAGGGACTACCCCCCCTCGCCCGAGCAATTAGGGGTCATTGGGGGGGAGTATGCGATGAGTTACCAAAACGCGAGTTTCAGGCATCTACGACCACAAGGGTCGGTAGGCCGTCGGCTGCGATGGTAAGGTCGACGAAGTACTGCCTGATGCGAGCATTGCAGTCCAGCGCTCGCCTCCAAACACCCTTTCCAGGGTAAGCGGCGACGGGGAACCCAGTGATGCCAGCGTCGATGAGCTTCTGATGAGCTTCGTTGTCGCTGGTGTTCGGCGTGGTTCCACGACCGGTTAGGAGGTAGCCAGGGTTAACACCTTGACCGTCAGATTTCTTCAGGGACATCTTGCGGTTGTCGCCGTTGATGTCTGCAAGAATCTGAATCAGTCCGTGCTGTGCATGGCCTTTCTTGCTGTTCTTTGCTTCTTGACCCTCTTTGGTGTAAGGGATGCTTCGGAAGCGAAGTGCTGCGTTGATCAGTTGGCAGTATCCATTGACCAAAACCTTGTCGCGGCTGCTGTGAAGTTGCCACTTGTTCAGTCCGGTGTAATCCGGGGCAGGCCAATGGGTTAGGCCATTGCCATCTTCGGATTCCGGTACTGGAAGCATCTCCAAGTAAAGGGCGGCGTTGCCGTCCTCGTCGTTGCCGAGATGTGCCTTGAGCATTCCGTTTTCCTTCAAAGGAGCGATGGTTGCCTGAAACGATTTGATGTCGTCTTGGGTCAGGTCAGCCTTCACGGTCTTGCCGTCGTTGTTGGTTTCCTTCATCATGTAGATTGGATTGTTGTCCTTTGTCTGCGTGATGTAAGCAAAGCGAATTCCGCCAGTCGTCTTAAAGACTGGGAAACGCTTGCCCTTGCGGAAGACCGTTTCGACGGATACACCGTTAAGGTGCTCCTCAGCCGTAAGGATGCTCTGTGAGAACTCCTCTACGGTGATGTCGGTCTGCGTCATTTCTGTTTTGGTTTGTTTTATTGCGGTTTGCATGAGCGGTGTTTGGAACGAGTCCAAATCATCGGTAAGCGCCCATTGCTAGGCCAGGGAGGTCCGAGGACAATCCCTTGGCAGAGCGTTGACGAAGTGAGAACAGGATGCTGTGAAGCACTCGGTTCCCATCGAAACTGATGTTGCCATCGGCTTCGATCTCCGACTCGAAGTCGAAGCAACCCGTTTCTCGTAGGTCGTTCTCGCAGAGCGAGCAGACGAACTCAGGGGCACGGGCAATCGTCAACACCTTGCGATGACCCACCCCCTGGAACTCAGGAGCATTTAGGTCGGCTTGGCAGATGGCGCATGTACAATTTTTAGTTTGCATGAGCGGATTGTTTGGAAAGACTGAATCAAAGTTCAACCATGTCGTTGAGAGACGACATGAGGTTTTCCGTCTTGATTGCGTTGCGGCGGGAAGCCACTCGGCGGTCGTTCGGGAATGCCTCAGGGCAGTACCTTGAGACCAAGTCTTTCATCATCAGAACCGTGTTCAGATGGCCGAGGCTTGCGCCCGTGACCTCTTCTTCTCCGTCCCAATGCTCAAAGAAACTGGTTAGTGCTTTCTTTGTGCGATTGGCGAGTCGAGGAGGCGCACGGGAACGAACCTGGCCGATCCAGCCCTCCCACGAGAGAACCCATAGTGGGACGCTCGTTGAGTCGGCGGTCATAATCTGATTGTCGGTCGGCATGATTTGTCTTGCGTAAAACATGAGAGGTTCGTAGGTATCCGCCTACGAGCGGAACAGCACTCCGAGGCTGTCTTCCGTACAGCATTCCGGGGCTGTGGTAACCGTCGTCGACGCAATGAGAAAAATCACAGTTCGGTCAATTTAGCGACGACCTTCTTGCGCTTGTTGTTGCGCTTCTTGGTCTGCTTCATCGACTTCGCCTTCTTGGACTTCGTGTTCTGAGCCTTGTGTTGTGCGACCATCTCGCTCTTGATTGCGGCGAGGAAGTCGGACTCAAAGTCTCCAGAGAAATGGAAAGCCCCGATTTGGACCGAATCGTCTTCGGTCTTTGGGCGTGGCGTGCGGTCTTTCTTGTTGCGGTTTAGATTAAATTGTCTTTTGGACATGAGAGGTGCCCCCCGTCCGTGTTGAAACGGAGGCGGGGGGCGGCCCGTTGGTCGTATAACCCGAGCAGTGGGCGATTCTGCCGCATCTTTCTGACGCTTCTCAGTAGGTCCAGCCATTGTAGTGGCTGTGGTCGTACTCGTCGGAATCCTGGATGAGGACATCTTCGACTAGATCCTCTTCGGGCTCGGAGATAGGTCCGTTGCCGAAGGAGGCAATTGTCGTGGTTCCGACGCGGTCTCGGCTGTGCCCGTTGAGTTCGCTATCCTCGATTGACCAGCCAAAGGTGGCTGCGAGTGCAAGGATGTGTTCTGGGGCTTGAGACCATCGACCGTCGTAGATGATGTTCGCCATGTTCAAGGCTTCAAGCAGGTCACGCTCGACCATTTGAGAGGTCGTGTTAGCGTAGACTGATGCTGCTTCAAGTGCCTTTGGCATGTCAAGGTCAATCAAAAGCTCAAGAAAAGCGATGATTGTCCCTTGCATGAGGGCGAGTGTTCGTTCGGCGGTCAGGCTGATGGGGTTAGCAAAATTAGGTTGCATGAGTGGTTTTGAGGGTGTTCCATCTTCCCTCATAGTAAAGGCCCATAGGGGCCTTAAGGCATGTTTCGTGTGTGGTGTGTGCGGTTGCTGATTTTCCAGAGCCATCGGCTTCCTTGCGCTCCATTCTGTTGTCTTGCTGTTTAGGCGACATCCGGATGCTCTGGCATCCTACTGTCCTACAGACTGGACTCGGCAACATCAATCCAAAGTGTCCGTCATAGACTTCGAGTTTGAATTGAATCGGCTTTGTCCCAGTTTGGGTTGCTTGGTTTTGACTTGAGCCACCTCTCGGTGACTACGCTGTAAACAGCGTATTGCAAGTCGTTTTGAGTCAAACCAAGGGCCGACACAAATTCCTCTCGGAATAGGTGTCTCGATCTTGCCTAAGTATCTCAGGCGTGCCTTGGTTTGATTCGGCTTGAATGCTGCGACCTGGGCAGGGTTCCTCGCTTTTTAGGCGGGAGCCGTTGCCAATCAAGGCCACAAGCATTCGGTTAATACGAGTGGTTGGGAGGTTTCTTCCTCCCTCATAGTAAAGGCCCATAGGGGCCTTAGGGCGTGTTGTGTGTGGTAATGTGTGAGGTAACTCCGATTCCAGTCCATACTGACGAACTTCCTCGGATGCTGATTCTGGCCTGTTTCCAGGCACGCTCGGCAACCGTAGAAGAGCGGGATCTTGACCCAAAGGGCTGTAGATCCTCGTAGCTCGCCTTCTGTTCATCAGACAATCATTGCTGACTGCTGATGCTCTTCCATAACTAGTGGCAGGGTCGATTTGCAAACGCATTCGACCAATCCTGTTCAACACGGCACAAGGCCATGTATCACTTCGTTGGTGTCATTGCGTAGCGTAGTATCGAATCCCATGCTCATTCAGGGGTGTCCTTCACCGTCAAGCGGTGTCGGTAACGCTGTTTTCCTTTCTTTCCCCTCTTCCCAGCACTGGAATCGTTTGGTTTGAGTTTCTCTATTTAGCGTACGAGCCCTGGACTACCTCATGTCCGGCGGGCTAACCCGTACTGCCCTTTCGGGACGCAGAACCATTTGCAAGGCAACCAGCCTCGGTTTTCACTTCAATCTCGAAAGATTTCAGTGGTTTCAATGGAACTGCATTGAACAAACGAGGCGGATGAGCCTCGATTGTCGAATCAGTTTGGGTCCGTTCACCGGAAAGGGCTGGAGGCGTTAGCCATCCAGGGGTATCCCTGTTCTCCGGTGCTGGTCTCGGTGGGATCCTCAAAAAGAGGACACGACACCCCACATCCTCTGTCTCCAGAGCTTGGGGGTCATCCCGTGAAGGCCCGTAGGCCAACCGAGTGAGGGCTCTTGTCCCTCATAGTGAGGGGCCATTGGAGCCCTAAGGCCTGCAACAATGTGCAGGTTGGTGAGTGGTTTATGTTGCTCGTAGCATAATGCCACAGGAGGTATATGAACGAGCCTCCTGAGGGGCTTCGAGCTTCTAACAGATCCACATCCTGCTCCTGGCCTAAGGCATAGGTGCAAGTAGTGTATGTGTTCCTC
>Ga0181393_1000009_pt1 | contig 57769 bp, 51 predicted proteins | sample 16SPOviralmetaG_FD_130122 | JGI IMG/M metagenome (GOLD analysis project Ga0181393, IMG submission 130122) | Marine viral communities from the oligotrophic San Pedro Time Series (SPOT) site, San Pedro Channel, CA, USA - 16 SPOT_SRF_2010-10-21 | ecosystem: Environmental > Aquatic > Marine > Strait...
ACAATACAGAACAATCTATTCAATTACACAAGTTTAGAAAAATGTGCTGTATAACCGCTCATGCCAGTAAGTAGGCCGACAAAAGATAGAGCAACATTGAAATTAGAAATAGATGCTCTATTGACATGGGAAGAATATACAGATGAGAACGGAGATAGCTTAAACGACCCAAAGACGGGAGACTTAAGAATTAGTTTTGCTCCTTTTTGGCAGAACGATAGTTTCAAGCAACAAGTATTGAAGCAATTCAAAAAGATAAAGCTAAAGCAAAATCAAAAACTAGAGAGAGCCGAATTAGGTATGCAATCTATAAATGAAGTTGTCTTTGAAGGCGTAAGATTACGCTGAACCGCTCATGCGAAATAATAGCAAAACATTAGAAGATATAAGAAAATTAGATATTAGCCAACTAAATGCTGAAACATTTATGGATTTATCAGGTTACAAGGATTGGACTTACACAATCTCGGTTGCAAGACAACTAATATCAGACTACGAAGATGGAATTGATATGTGTAAAGAGACAGTTCTTTGGGCTTTTGATTATGCAACAACAACTTGGGAATTTGACCGAGGTTGTTACGAGATATTAGCACATGCATGGCTAAATTAAACCGCTCATGGAAAAAGATACGAACTATAGTGAAATAAAACACTATGAAATGTTTTTGACATTTGTACGAAATTTCAGAAAGGAAGCCGATGATTTTAAGAAATCTGTAAAAGAATACGCCGAGGCACCAATCCCAAAAGGAGTTGGTCGGGGCTGTGAAAGAGAAGCAAAGAAAGATGCAGAACTAATTGTGAAAGCATTACAAGAAATTGATTGGGATTACATGACAGATCGTTCGCAATCAAACTCGGACAATCAGCATAGGATAGACATGGAAAATTGGGGAAATCCTTGGTGAACCGCTCATGGTAAAACAGCCAAAAATTGAAAAACAAATCTGCGTCAAATTAATACAAAGATTAGATGTAGAAATACCAGTAACTAAAGAAGGATTATTACATGGAAGTCTAATAAGAGATATTTTAGAGGATCTCAAAGAAGATTGGTATGATCCGAAATACAATTACGATGGCACAGGAACAGATGGAAGATATTACGAAATGTTTTGGTTTCCAAATAAAATGGAAGATGCAACTGAACTGATAGGTAAGATGTATGATTCATGCGAAGAAGAACTTTTCATGAATTGTAGGTTTGAATTGTCGTGCTATGCTGTATGAATAAACCGCTCATGAGTAAAATGATACCAACATTTGAAGAAGTAATGGAAGATTACCAAATTAAAAAAGAATTGAAGAGTTTGTATACGCACCTTGTAATCGCAGGGTTGAGAGCAGACCAGGAGATGTTTGACTTTAATTTACAAAACATAGACGATTGGGAATGTAGATTAGCGGCCAGAATGGCAGATCTGGTGACAAACTCATGAAACCGCTCAATACCCAACGCTGCAAACAAAGCAAGCGTTGGGCAAAATTTAGGCGATTGTCTACTCACATACCCCGAAAGGGGTCTTTTTTTTGGCTTTTGTCTACTCACATAGTTTCAAACGGCTAATACACTTCGGATGTGTATGGCAGTTTCATGGAATGAGTTTAGAAAAAGGCACAAAGGCATAGGAAAAGAAGAAATTTCATCATTATGGAAGCAATACAAAGATGGCGCATATGACATACCACCGCTAGATGAGCAAAACAATGAATCTGGCGAAGTGCCTAGAAATGCAAAGGAAAAGAAAGTGCTAAAAAATCTAAAATCTAATGTTTCAAAGAGTAATCACAGAATGTTTCTGTTTCTTTGATTCTATTCATTGGCCAATGGTGTACCTTTATCGGTGAACCAATTAGCGAGTATTTCGTCTAGTTCACTAACCGCATCGTTGTAGTCTTGTAGTAGGCCTTGTAAGACAACATCTTCAAGCATTTCTTTTCTTTTTGCATGAAATAAGTCATATAGAGGATTTTCTGCACCATCCAATTTAGATGGATATTTGATTATTTTTGAAGCGTCAGCCATTCCACTTTCTGTACTTTCTCCAAACCATAATTTACCATGTGTTGTTGACGCATAGGTGTCGATTTCCTTTACTAACTCAGAAACTTTCTTTTTTGCATAAACTAACTGCTTTGTCGGATGACCAGCAAAGCGACCAGTTTCGGGTGACAGAGCAGAGCCAAGGTGTTTTGGATTACCAACTACTAATTGTGCGCTTTTTGGGTTAGTAAGAGGGTCTCTCATTCCTTTTTGAGCTGCGCTGTATACTACTCTCATCGCACTCTCATAAGAAGCTACAGCGACAACATCGCCCTGAATGCCACGATTACCTTTTCTTCCAGCAACTCCATCAAAAGCAGCCCTGCCAGAAGGGCCTCCCTTGATATCAGGTCCAAAACACATTTGATCTGCAAGTAATTGAAAATGCTTAAAATCTATCTCTTGGCCTGTACCTGATAATAATTCTGGCCCCGCCAAAGAAGCATATAGATTCAAACTTAATACATGTCTTGCAGCCTCTAAACCCAAGACACGATGAATTTGCATAACATCATCTGTTGATGACCTGCTAAAATCAGCTTCTTGCAAATCCACGATATTTCTAAAATGGCCCCCGCCGTATTGAGGGTGGTCTTTGGGTGGTTTCCACTTAGCACTATCACTATCCTTCTCATCCAGCCATGCAATTATAAAAAATTCGAGGGGTTCTGGATTAATCGGCAATTTTCCTGTGTGCATGTAGTTAACCATATAATCTGATTCTGCGCCAGGTCTGCTGTAAGGTAACATAGTCATAGGACTGAACAAGTTTTGGTTATCTATATACAATGGATCAGTTTGAGTATTCTTACCTTCTAGAACTTTCACTAATTTATTATCGGTCAATGAACCGTAATCAAACATGTTTGGTAAAGGTAGACCCTCTTCCCAGCCCATCTCATATGTACGTGAGCCAACTTGAACTACATCAAAGTCAGAATTCCACCAACCGCCTCCGCACTCTTGACAAGTTCTAGTTTTTATGTATTTTTCAGTCAAATTGAAGAAATATTTTGATGAACTACTCATGTCAACTTCTTTTAAACCGACAGATTTCATTCTCCACTCTTCAATTTCCTTTTTTGTAGGTGGATTGGCTTTTATCTCAAACTCTTCCAAATTTTGAACTTCCGCAATTAAGTTACCAACCTCCTTTTCATATTTTTCAGCATCAGTCAAGAAATAATCTAACAGTTCCTCATCTACTTCCTCGACAAACTGCACATCTTTTTCTTTTTGGTTTGGCTTTTTGAATTGTAAATGCTTTAAAGTATTATTACAACCATTACAGATCTCCAAATCTGGCATGATTTGTAACAAATCTAACAACATTCGAGAATCGGCACTATACCAAATCATAACTACACTATCCTCATCATAGTCAACTAGAACATTATTGAACAAATTTTCAAATCCTTTCGTTTTTTTGCGCTTACCTCTAAGGTCTTGTATTGAATTATACAATATATCTACTAATTTTTCCTTACTTATTAGGGATGAAACTTTACTTTGTTCACTCGGCTGTTTTAATGTAAACCTAAGTCGGTTCGATGGGGCTTTTGTTAACAGACTTTCAATCAAATCTTTACGCAATTTCAAATACTCATCATGTAGTTTCTTAAAACTTGGAGTCATGTCTCCTTCAGACTCTAAAATTTCTCCTGGTATGACCTTAGATTCTTTGAAGGTGGTTTGATACCGGTCATTCATAGGAAAACTGTCCATCTTTTCTTTGATTTCCTTAGCTTGTACCTCTATTTCTTCTGCCAAAGTTGGAATTTCGATATCGCATATTTCTCCTAATTTATATCTTCTTAGCTTTGAAGCAATATCGCGCACTTTGAATTCGTTAAATTTGTATTCCGGCTTGATTGCAATTGCTAATTTGTGGTAAACATTAGGTTTTAAGTCGAAATTCAGCTCTAATTTGTTGAAACCGAACTCTTTTGGTTCTAAAACAATAGGTCCAGCGACTCCAGCATAGTGAAAAGACCTCAAAATAGCCTGTGTAGCTGGTTCTGCTATAGAATGTGCAGCAACAACACCCACAGCCTCACCTGGGCTAATTAAATCGCCTTTTTTGCTATCTTCTACAACATCTAATATTTTATTAATCTCGTTTTTAGTGAATGTACCCTTTTTTTTGTAATTTGGCCCAGGTTCTCCGGTGTAAGGGTCTACAGCGCCGAACTCTTCGGCTATCAGCAACAAATTCTTGTCCGTTATATTGCGTTTTTTAACATTTTTTCTTAATATTTCGAGCCAATATAAAACTATGTCCGGTTGGGTCGCCATGTACAGCGTAAGTACGCCAGTCGTTTAATCGATGCGATTAGTTTTCAATTAATGTTCGATACTTTTTAGCGTTTTTAACCCCGCCAGCAGCTTTGACATACTGTTGATATGTTCCATTGCCTTCTTTCCATTGCCAGTAAGCAGTTTTGATATCTGTCGGCACTTTTATTTCATTTTCTGAAACGTGATTTAGACTATATTCTTCATTTTCTTCTAAATCTTCGTAAGAATTTGGTATCTCAAGTATTCCTGGTGCAAGTTCATCAACTACTTCTGCAAGATTGTTCACAGAAATTTGAAGTTCGTTAATATCTGCAATTGTCGGTACATCTTCGAGTTCAAGTAATTCTGGCATGAAATCAGGTTCTTCGGCTACTTCTTCATCTAAGTTACCTCTAATTTCTTCTGCGAGTTTAGGATCTAAATTATCTATATTTGTGATAGGCAACTCACCGTTTTCGTTAATCATGCGCTCGATTTCATCGAATTTCCTAGCAATCAACAACCCCTGTTGCTCTTGTGATTCGATAATTGATACTAAAGACTCTCTCGTTCTTTGTTCTAATAACATGAACATCTCAGCAATCGAAGATAGCATGGTTTCCGCCATGTTAGTTTCGATATTCGAAGGGGTTGGCTGCTGAGCTAAATTGTTTCTTGGTAATTCTTGTGGTGCGGTAGGCTCGACCAGTGGGGTATTACTTGTTTGTGTTGTATTTGGTCTAAACACTGCAGCCCAATCATCTTCCGCCATATTAATGCCGATAGGTCGATGCCGTTTAAGAACTATGCAACCACCATTTTTGTCCAGTCGCTCTGCGCCGAGACTCATTAGAGCCAGTTCTGGCTAAAAAATCTGCGACATGATTTTGTTCCCTAGGTATGTATTTGATTTTTAAATCCTCAAACATACCAATCAATAAGTTCATTTTTTCATATAATGGTTTTATTACTTCACTTTTGACTGAATATTCTTTACTTACTTGTTTTACAAGTAGCTGACTATCTGTTTCAATGACTATTTTTCTAGAAAACAACTTATATTTTGATAATAATTCTAGTGCGAAAATTACTGCTTCATATTCTGCTGCATTATTTGTAGCGATTCCTAAAGGTTTCGCAGCCAACAGATGTTTTGGCCCAATTATCTCCACCCCAGCCCCTGCATATCCAGGGTTTCCAAATGAAGAACCGTCTGTTTTGACTACGATCTTGCCCATAAATCTACCCAAGATGTTTTTTGACAAGAGTTTTTCCCCATAAACCATAATCTCACTGACAATCGCAGTTTTCTATCGTTTCACAACAGTCTGTGCAAGCTAATAATTGCTCATCATCACTTACTATCCACCAAATACCTTTGCCATCAGTCAATTCATTCCAAGCGTTTTTTACAGCTAAGTTAAATGCTTGTACTTTATCTTCATTTAGCAATGTTCTACGAAGTTGTCCTGGTATTACCATCCTCCCGTATTCGCTATTGAATACGCTAAACAATTTTTCATTTGTTCCTTCAACATTAATCAAATCACCTAATATTTGAGACACAATTTTTTCCGGCTCGACATTCAATCTCATTTCATGCACCCTTTTTATGATAATATTTTTTGAAGCACCGTTGTTTTTTGCTGCTATCAAGCCTGATTTCAAGGCTCTTTTCTTAAAATCCTCAAAAGTTTCTTCACTTTTCATCGCTCCAGCATCTCCTATTGCACCAAACACCTTTTGAGTTTCTAAGTCAGTGCATTCATACGACTTTTCATCCCACGGCATTAACTCTAACTTGTACGGTCTTTGCATTTCAATCCAGTAATCTCCCATCCAATGCAAATCTTTTCCGTGAATAATTCTTGCTTCCTCATTTCCATCGTCATCTTGTAGTATGCAATGATAAGAGCCAAACCCGTTCATGCTTACTACATTACACTCTACTATGTTTTGAGCAACAGAATGATCTTCATTCATAATCCATGAACCTTCTAACGGTACTTCAGGCATAACATTTGAAGCTATCATTGGGCATCACTCTCAACTAATGCTGCTCTTGACACCCAAACTTTAGCAGGGTTGCCCGATACAGTTTCTCTTTTGAGTCCACTATCTACTATCATGCATAACTTGACTAAATTACCTCTAACTGGTCTGTAACTATTACCAGACATACCTAAAGCAAGTTGGCCTTCTTCATCTGTAGCACCATTTATTCCTTTTTCTAAAATCATTTTGTACATTCTTTCTGCCCTAGCGTTATATTTTGGAGCCACAACCTTAGCCGCAGCATTGCTAGTATCTGTGTTGTTGGAGGGCGGAGTAGTGCCAGCAAGAATGGCTCTTATCACGTTCATTTCCTCTTCTAATTTAGTTCTAGATACCTTGACGGACTCAGTTAATCTACCGCTTAGCAAATCTAACAATTTTTGTCTTTCTTGTTTATTTAATTTGTTCCACCTAACAGTTTCTTCTAAACTCATTCCAAGAGTCAAAATACAGCTGCCATCTAATCTCATTTGCGCTCCTATTTGTGTTGGCATGATAGAAACGAATGCCCAAAGGGATTTAATACCTACGACGAAGGTAAATGATAAGCCTTTAGTTACCAATCTGTTATTACATCATCAAATTCATCTTCGCTATCGTTTTGATGTTCTTTCAATGCAAAAACTCCAACAGTACGGAATGTTCTACCAACTTTTTTTTGCTTGAAACCAGTTCTAACAAAATCTTCATGTTTCAACACGCCTCCGATAATTCTTCTATCTGCAGTAGGTGGTAAAGGCACATGTTGACACACAGTTTCTATATCTACGGTTCCATTTTGTGCAGCATATCTCCTAGCAAATATCCTTGCTTGCTTTATCCAAAGAGATTTGGAATCCCTTTTCCTCCCAAGACCATTAGGTTCAGGGCCACGCTTCAAATTTAATGACTTCAATTTCGTGCGTAATCTTGAAGAAACTTCAGGCATACTTGATATGTTCAAAACCTGCCTAATTATATTCATTACCTGGTCTACATGGCGATCTTGCATAAGACTACCTCAGCAAAGTTGTACTAACTCGAATTTGGTGTAAGGAGGCTCACCTTGTGCTGCTTGTATTTTTATTACTTGTAAAGATGCAACCTGTCTATCATCATCACATAACATACCACTTGCTAATAATGCATCCATATAATGTTTAGCGACATTATCAACATCTGGTCCATTATCCTTGAACTTAGCTTTTACAGGATTTCGCTTTCTATGTTTAGAAGTAGGGCATGGGTATACTGCTGTTATCCGCACTGCAACAGGTCCTTCTAATCTATTCCAACTAGGGTTTTGTTCTAACCATTCGCTTGCATGGGATTGTATTGTTGCTTTACTATCTCTAGCTGTTTTGGGTTGGTAAACTCTTGCACTACCGTTTATTGTTGTAGCTCTAGGTCTTGGTTGTGCCATAGGCGCACCAGGTATAATAATTTGAAACTCCATTTAACCACCATCACTATATCTCTTTACTACATCATCGGCCATTTCAACCCAAGTAGTCCATCCAAGCCTTCTTCTAATCTCTATTAGCAAATAATATGTTGATTCCGGCATGTCTCTAAGTACGACACTTACTGTTTTTACAGGTTCCAAATCGACGATTTCAACATAATCTTCATCTTCCGCCATAATATTCCCATGTGTAGTAGCCGTATGACCTTAACCCAAACAGCCGACACATTATTTTGGTAAAATAGGCTCGGAGTATTATGGGGGAGACAGTAACGCTTACTTTTGAGCCTGGTTCAGTAATCAGGCGAGAACTTGCTGTTGCTGGTAAAGAAAAATATTTTCACTACGGGGTAGCTTCTGAATTTTATCATCCTGATACGGAGGAACAAATGATTTACCAACTAGGCGGCCCTTTTGACGGGGAAGCACCTGACATAAAACACAAAATGCTTAGTAAAATGTGGCCTACATCAACAGGTGATGGGTGGACTGGTACGCACGTTGGTCTTACAAGAATAGAAAGATTCTCAGAAAATAAAAAAATAGAATTAGTTATTACTCCCAAAAATCCGATACCTGTTTTGGAAAGAGCAAAGTCTTTACTAAATCATACAGGTTGGAATGGAGCGACTTACAATTGTGAACATTATGCAAATTATTGTTTAACCGGTGATTGGAAAAGCGATCAAGTTGCAAAAGCGACAAACACTGTATCGAAAAAAGCAGGTTTAGCCGCTGTAGCAGGTTTTGTTGCGTGGTTAACTACTAGATAATACTCATACAAGTGGAGGCATGTACTCATCGGATAGTATGTCTGGTGTTGGCAGGTTAGGCATGAAGTCTGTTACTGCTTCAACATCGGCAGCATCCTCTTCTTGCCATGTTTCTTCAAAATCATCAAGCATAGGTTCAACTTTAAAACTAAACAAAGGCGGTTTTCCACCATCTATTTCTTCAACGAAAGGTGATAAAACTTTTTCCAATTTCTCTTTGTCAATTTTATCCCAAAACAGAAATGTTTTTTCTATGGATTCTGAAATAACTTCCCAAGATACCGCCTCCAATCTTTGTAAACTTGGGGCTAATTCTTCTTTTGCTTTCTCTACTATACCGGTCATTGCGGGTATGTCAATTCCGTTCAATTGTACTTGGAAATGGTCTAATCCAGTAGCAGCCTTATCCAATTCATCAATCAAAGACTCCATTTTTCTTTCCATACTATCGGCTTTATCTTCTATTTGCGTAGATATTATGAATATTGTCAAATTAGTTCCAATTGTAAATGCCATCGCCGCAGAAAGCACATAAACGAAAGCGGCTTCGTAAAAATAATTCAAAACCGGCATCACGACGACTAGGAGTATTGTAAATCCGGTGAGCATGACTCTTTGTTTTTTTACTCTCGAAACAGAGTCTTTTACAAACAATCTTTCAGAACCAATTCGTGATTCTATTTGATGGTATTGATCATCCCATTGTGCTTCCCATTCTTCATTATCCGATCTTAACAATTTCAATCATCATCACCTTCCGTATATCCCTCTTCGTATATAGTGAGAAGTTGGGTAGTCCTCATCCTTTCTATGTGGGTCATCATTTCATCAAGGTCATCTCTAACACCGACAACTAGGTAAGCGATTATAAAAACTACAACGCCAAACGCTATTTCGATAGATGACTGTATAGAAACAACAACTACTATAATTGCCAACACAATACTTACAGTAGCATTTCGTAAGTTTGCAAGCAAATCCATGTTATCCCTCATTCTTCAGTATTTGTGAATGGAGAATCAGGATTTGGTGCGCCCCTTTCTGCTTTCTTTGCGCCAGTGACTAAATCTTTGGCAGTTTTCACAGGTATTGTTACAACATTTGCGGCAGTGTTAGCCACACTTGTAGCAGCATCTTTGGTTTTTTGAACCACGCCTTTTGATTCATCTTCGGGTTCTGCTTGTAAAAGCATCGGAGCTTCTTCATCAAGTTCGCTCTTTCTAATCCACTCAGGTACTCCCGTTTCTAATATCAAGTACATTAACACCCATTGTTGAGCAGGTGTAAGATCTTGGGCTAGAGCCTTTTGGTTGAATCCATCTATTCTTCCATCGTACAATCCTTTTTTGATAAATTGATATATTTTCTTTATGTCTAAACCGGTAGCTCCAGCGTATCTTCTTGCTCTAGAAATCCATGAAGGGCGTATTGCTACGCACTTCTTCATAAAACTTCCAGTTAAACTTTTCTTCATTTCGTATGTATAATAATCGGGGTCGTCTTTCGCCATTTCAATCATGCTCCTTGGTACGCTGCTGCAAGTATCTGTGAAATTACATTTGCGGCTGCTGGATTCCTTAAGAACTCTATATCCCATGCTAAAATTTTCACTCCAGGTGGGTCAGCAGCAGCATATGGTGATACCATTGCGAGCAACGATTCGTAATTTTCGCCCTTGAATGCTTCAAAGACTGGTAGTGATTGTAAGACGACTACTGCGGTTTGCAGCGGAACAGTACCTTCAATCACATTATTTAGATTAGAACAAATAGATCTTAAATTAACAACGAGAGTTATCTCCTTTTCAGCGTATACTAGTTGGTTGTTAACACTGTTAGGGAATCTATCTTCTGCTCTTGTAATAGCTATCTCTACTTGCTTTTTCAACATATCAATAAATTCTGTACTTTCTTTGTATTCAGCAGGTAATCCATCAAATATTCCTCCCATCAAGTGCTTGCACTTCTGCTCGTAACTTATTTGCGGTGTTGGTTGTTGTTGTGGGATTTCTAAATGTGGTGCAGGCGCTACTGCATTTCCTATTTGTGGAACGGCATTGACCGCTCCAGGTGACAAAGCCATTTGTTGAGGTTCTTGTCCTAAGTATGAAGGCCTTCCCCCTGTAGGTGGTCGTCTAGCGGCCATAACACTTGCAACGCCATCAAGAAGGCCTTTGCCTATCTCTGGCAACTGGCCAGAATTGACTAGTTCTCTTAACATAGAATCTTCGGGTTCACTAGGCTTAGGGTTCAAAAGCATATTAAAAGAATGATTCATCAACTTTTCTTCTAAATTTGACTTGCCCCCTCCGCCTTTTAATGCCTCTATTAATAGGCCTTGTTGACTAGACTGGTTTTGAAAAGTCGCATTAAGTAATGCCATGAACATTTGATCTTGTCTTGCTCTATCTGATGCTTGAGCGTTCCTTGCTTGTTCATTCATCTGCATCATCAAAGCCATATCAGTAGTTCCGGATTTTTTACTACCGCCTAATTCTTTCACAATTTCCTTCATTGCCATAACGTAAGCGGCTCCAGGGTCGGTTGGCATTGGTTGTTGGAATCCTTGTTGTTGTTGATCCATAGCATTCAAACTCATTTCAGCCTGTTTTAGATGAGCAACATTTTGTAAGGTTTGTGCTACTTGTCCTAAAGAATTGACTTGTTGAGGCTGATTATTTTGTTCTTGTGGAATAGATAATTGCACAGCCGCAGGGTTAGTTAAGTTAGGTGCTAATTGTTTACCGCCACTATTTCCAGGGGGGGCATTGCCCGCCTGTCTCCAAGCTTGAAAAGAAACCTTTACCTTTTCGCCACTGATTCCTAGGCGCTCACCAATTATTTCATATTTCGGCTCTCCAGTCATCTTATCATACCAAACAAGGTCTCCAACTTGACCTTTGTAGCCTTGGTCTATATGCTGCCGCTCTAATGTCTTAGTGAAATATGTTTTCAAATGCGTTTTAAGTTCTTCTTCTGTGTATTTAGCCATTACTCATTACCCCTTTGTGTTAAATGTTCAAATATAGTTTCGCTGAATTTTGCGAAACCGCTGTGTGCCAAAGCCATTAACAAGTCTTGAACTTCTACTTGTTTTGCTTCCCTTGCCATTTCTGGCGGTTCTCCCCCATCTCCTACTAAATTAGCCTGTTTCAAAGCTTTCTCCATCGCTCTTACTTCTTCTCTAATGTCGTCTGTGTAATGTGCATTTCTAGAAGGGGCCTCAACAAGCAAAGTTACTAGTTGAATGATTCTAAAACCAGAAGTTCTTAGAGTTCTTAATGTATCTGGATGTAGCAAGTCGAAATCCCCCCTGTGTCTAGAGAAAAATTCATTCTCGTCTTCAATATTTATTTTCCCCATTTATTTTCCCCCGTAAGGATTACTACCATCTAGGCCTTTAGGTAAAGATTGAACGGATTGTGAATCGGCTTGGGTGTTTTGAGTCTCGTCTTCAATACTAGATGCTTCCTTTAGTGCTTCAACCAAATCAGAATTATCCCATCCTCTGTCTTCCATGAATTCTTGCATCTCATCTACTGACATAGCTAGTTCAGCCAATGCTAAACCTCTAACAAAGTATACAGATTGCTCGTCCGAATAATCAATATGTTTAACCTTTGATAGTGTAATTTCTCTTAAGACTTGATCTCCAGCATCATTAGTAATTTCAATAAGTATAGATTCTCCGTGAGGTAGTAAAATTACATCTTTGTAAATTGTTCCGTCATTCAAGACTACTTCTTTTGCTCTCAGCATAAACGAGGTGAAGTGTCGTAGCCGTATGAATAGTTCGGATAATTAATTAGTGCATGGTTGCCATGGTTTTTAGAAAGTTTTAATTAAATTTATTCAAACGTGCAAAATAATACGCCAACCATACATGGTATTTTTCATAATTTGCATTTTTAAAACGTGCATAATGTTGTATGCAGCGATTTTTTTTCATGCATGGTTGCATAATTAGTGATGAAAATAATCAAAGTTACTATATTTTTGCAAAAAAAAGCAAAACCATGTATGGTCGGCCAAGTTATTTTGCAGTTTTAGAATACTATGGTTGTAAAGTTTTGTCCGAAGCATGGTTTTTCACCGCTTAACTTATGGTGGAAACAAGGGGAAACAAGGGTGATACGTTCCGTGTGTTCTATATACCCTCAAGTTACCGCTGTGTTTCCTAACGGTGATATTATGGTAGGTGAGAGTTCTGAGGAAACACTACAGGAAACTAGGTGGTGGACTTCAGCCGGACGCTCGGGGAAAAGGTGGGCGACCTTTGACCTACTAATCAATGGTAGAATGATAGCAAGTAGAATCGCAGATGAACTAGGCGTAAAACGCTCGACAATTAGTAAGCATGTAAAGTGGTTAATCGACGGTGCGTACATCAAAGAGGCGAAAGGTTTGATGGATCATCAATCACAAGCCAAACAAGCCAGAAAGGAATCAGTTACAGGATTTTGCAAAGCATACATCGAAGGCTCCAATGGAGCAGTGTTTCAAGCGAAAATTAGAGATTTAAAGGCTAACATGGGGGTGAGTGGGGGTGAGGCAGAACGTGGTTCCATACCTACGCCACTGCCAGGAGGCGTGGAACCACTTGTCGATGTACACAGATTGGACTACCACTTGCCAATAACCAAACAACCGATGTTTGAGTCAGTAAGAGATTGGGAATTGAGAGATGTAAGGCCACATGGAAAACCGTTGCGAGGCTGGCAACATTGGAGCTTCCCTCAATTTGATTCTGAAATCGGCATTTGGAAAATCAAAGGCCGTAGAAGGAGGCACAAAATATTAGACGATGATGGAAACACAACAGGTTGGGATTGGGGTGACTGGACAAGTATTAGGATTACAGGTCCTAGAGTATATTGTACTGTTGAAGAATGCATGACTCCGAATGTTATTGAACATAGAATCGGTGCAGCAGTATGGGAAGTTAGAAGACATTTGTGCAAAACATACGGGTTTGACTTCGCAATTGACATGCGTATGCGTGTAAACCAAAAAAATGAAGCAGGTGCTTTGAGATATGATCCCGAACTTGCTAAACAAATAAAACAACATAGCAAGTCTAATCCTGAAATGCTAAAACTAGCACCAGGTATAACAGCAGATGGTAGCCATGATTTGCTTAAAGAGGGAATACTTCACCTAGACTGCGAAGATGTAAGGCAAGCAGCCATGCAAGCAAATCCTGTTGCAGCGATAGAGTATCTAAGACTTCAATTACAACAACAAACAGATGCATTTGAAGAAGTAGCTAATTCTAGTATAGAAACAATCGAGGAACAATCAGTAAGGGCAGCCGGTGACATTCGTAATAATTTTGAATCTTCTATGGAATTATTAGTTGAAAGGATGATGAACTCATTTGAAGAAAGATTCCAAGCTCACATTCAGCAATTCTTTGAACTAAACCAAACTAGAGTTAATAGGGCTATAGAGAGATTTGAAAGAAGATTAAGAGGGCTAAACCCCCAAAACTCCGAAGGCCAAATGACCCTGTTTGATACATATGGTGCAAATGATGAAAACGAAGGACTGATAGACTAAGTGTTTTTTAGACCGTGACAATGCAACGGGTTTAATTTAAGCCCTGTAAGTGCTTCGCTTTACGCATGAGGCCGTCTGCTCATGCATTTAGCAACCCATTAGCAGGGGCTTCTTGGGGTTTGACCAATGTTGGTAAAGGCGGAATTTTTCAACAATTAAGATTCACATTTGCTAATGGAGGTCTAGACGACCAAGATTTTATTTTCACAGTAAAGGTCGCACAAGAAATGGCAGCACAGTATTCTACTGATCCTGAAGTAATACAATTGACAAGAAGACTATTCAATGGGAGATTACCTGGTTATGGCCCACTAAAAGGTCATGACGAACTAGGGGAAATTTCTCATATAGTGCGGTATTTTCAAGGCACTAACACACTAAATACGCCAAAACACGACTTGAATAGAGGCATGTTGTTTGGAGACCAAGGTTCGTATAGGTATCAAAAAGACCCTTATGGTACTGAATTTTTCCAAAGCCCTGCTAAAGTAATAAGAGACATACAAGCTGGAGAATCTGGTGCAGATTGCGACGATGTTGCTATGGCTTGTGCTGCAGCATTAGTAGCTGCAGGTTATCCAGCAATGCTAATGATAGTCGATGCTGATGCTGGCGCACCAGGACAATTCAATCATGTACTAATTGCTACCAAAACATTCCAACCAAACGAAATGTATGGTGATAACTGGTTCCCTGTTGAATTGATACACGATTTCCCCCTGGGCAAATCAGTAAAGGTTTCACAATATATTCCGTTAAGAGTAGATGATTATGATTTATCTAACAAAGATACGAAATTAATTCCAACAGCATTCAGGTGATTTATAGATGGACCCAAGACTTAGAAAACATTTAGGCGAAACAGGCCAATTAGGGAATTCAGAAAAAAGGTCGGATTATGGTTCGGGGTTGGGGCACACTTCTCGAAAACCAAGCAACCAACATAATCCGATGATGGGAGGGGGAATAACCACTGCTGCTAGTAGCGGGCACCTTAATGATAGGATGAATCAAGTACCGGTCTACCAACAAGAACCCAATCAACTACCAGAACCTATGATCTCTCCACCAGTAGCACCAAGACCGTTGCCGCCGACATTTATGCAAACAAGCCAACTACCTCACGTTTCACAACAACTTAATGGATTAGGTTCATCGAAAAGAGGCTTAGGTAGCACAGGTACGAAAATAGCAGGTCTTGGCATAGCCGCTGCCGTAGCATATGGAACATATCTTTTGATGGCTGGTAAGAAAACTGATTTTGAAGCATTGTCGGCTGACGACTTTTTGATTGAGGACGAGTGATATAATGATAGGCGCAGGTGGTAGTATGATGATTCTAATTAATGCCGTTTCCAAATTTACAGATAATTATCTTGTTATAGGGGCTGTATCGGGAGCGATAGCTGGCGCATCCAAAGGATTTTATGAAAGGAAAGTAAATTATAACCTATCATATTTTAGTAAAGGATCATTAAATTTTGACGATGACTTAGATTATATAATTGGTAACGATACTTATGACGCTCCAGAAACGGAAGAAACGGAAGAAGAAGAGGAATGATAATATGGCAATGTTTGGACATGGACAATGGTACACAGGAGAATTAAACCCGAATCAATTTGCAACAGACCCCCGAGGGAAAATGGGCGTGATGCAACAAAGAAAAGGATTACCAGATTCGTTTAATGGAGCAGAAATGGGTATGGAACAAGCTCAACCTAGCAATGGGCTACTAAACAATCCCTCACAACAAAATCCATTGGGATTTATAAAACTTCCAAAACTTAACCCTTTAGGATATGTCGTAGTTGGAGGCGTAATGTTAGCATTATGCGTAAACCTGTTTACTAGGAGTAGATCATTATGAAAAAAGTCGACAGTGTAACCGGACTGACTATTAATGTGCCGGATGACGAGCCTAGAGGAAATTTCCCGTACTTTGGTTTTTGGCAAGAAGCGTACCCCCAACTAGTTAATCAAATTTCTAACAGAAATAAAATCAAAGCGTCTGCTGGCGACATAAACATGGCAGTAAATACATTGATTGGACTAATTAACGGCCCATATAGGGTAATATTAGCTGATCGTATTTACAAGATAGGGGAAACTCTTAGATTAAATCCTCAAATTTCAGTTAGCGGGTCAGGGGGTCCGAAAATTTCCTACATACCTGATTCGCCAGATGGCGGCAGAATGGATATAGCGGCATTGACCTTTGAATATGCCATATCGATAATCCTTGATACTGTGATGAATAGAGGTAGCGTTACAGGTGAATTAAGTAAACTTTCTAACGATATCCAAACAACAACATTCCAACTGCAAAAATACAATGAAGAATTTTTTGCAATACAAGCAACAATCCCTTCACAAGATTTACTACAAAAAATGAATAGAAATCTATCTTTGATGGAAAAAGACCTTGCTAGACTAGAAGCAGAATACAATCACGCAACAAATATCTTATTAGAAGCCACAAAATCTAATGAAGAAATTAAAGAAATGACAAAACTTCAAGCCTCTTTAAAATCCGAGGTTGTTTCAGTCCAAAACGCATTACAAAATAAATTAACACTTTTACACCAATTAGAAAACAAACAATCGCTGAACGCAATAAACCAGCATACGAGTAATATTGTCAATACACGTAATCAAACTAAAAACTTAGGTAAACAAAACCAAATTTTACAACAAAAATATCAAAACATAAGCATTGCTTTGCAAAAACTACTCACATCTAGAGATTATGCAAATGAAATGAAAGAATTGAAACTAGCAACGAATACTAGAAAGAAAAATCTTGATCATACACAAAAAGAATATCTAGGGTTGAAAAGAGAATTCGATGCACTACTTAATGAAAGGAAGCAAAGTGTCGCCGCACTAACGGATTTACAAGCAGTGATTCGAGGGCTATCCAACCAACTCACAGTCGCCCAAGGTCAATATGAAAAAGCAAAAGCAGCATTGAACCAAGTTAGCTCAACAAGAGAAGATGAAATTGTCAGAAACTGGTCTAACCATCTGCTACAAATGCAAAGAGAAATCGAACAAAGACTCTTTAGTAATCTAGAAAGAATAGCAGCCGCACAACGAGGAAGTCCGTTAGCAAGAGATGTAGAAGGCGTTGTGCTAGATGCTGGAACAATCAAAGACTATGAAGACTATCTCACGGCAATTGACGATATTTCTGATGCTCTTGAAAATGATGAGATAGAATTACTACAAATGATTGGAAAACTCGGTGCGGTGCAACAATATGTTCTAGGCGCTGGAAGACTATACGACTTAATACAGCCAGGAATGAGTAGAAGAACTAGAATGGAATCTTATAGAAACATGATTGCAGAAATATTGACTTCGGGTTCTGCCGCAACTGCTTCTTACGAGCGTGGTGCAATAAACATAAACTTACCAGGGCTACAACCGTTTAGCCTCGGTAAAGAAAAACCGTTACACGAACTGCATGAATTAGTTAGGCATTTGTCTAACGCAGGTTTACAGTTTGACTACGAATCTAACAGGGGTGGTGCTTGATGTTTCCTCCACAGAGATTAGTAGCGGCGAACGCTGCTAAAGCTAGAGATGCTCTAGCCATGATTGAGAAAAAATATGCCAACGGAAGAATGACCAGAGGACAATACCTTTCTCAACGTGAGCAACTACATCGATTATTGCAACTGCCAGTAAGTCCACGAACTGCTATTGCTGATAATGCAAAAGGCTTCTTCATGAGAAACTTGATAGATAATTCTCCAGCGCCTGTCGGTTACTTTGATAATGAGTACAACGGTAGGCAAAAAAGAAAATACCATTCATTTTGGAATACAAGTGGAGAAAATACTCACAACATCAAAGCTCCAAATAGAAGAATGGCACCAATAAATCAAGTAAGGTCGAGTTTGCTAGAAATGCAAAAAGAAGAATATTGGAATTGGGAAGGAGATCTAAACAATGTCCTCAGAAAGAACATGATGGCTAACAACAACGCCAGTAATCAAACAGAAGTTGCCCAATTGAATAATAATCTACAAATGTCACACTTTCAAAATACACAAAACTTAGTTAATCAACAATTAGGCAGACTAGGTGTTACAAAAGTTGACGAAAATACATATCCACAAATCATGCAAATGATAAACTTGCAACCGGAAGTACAGTCTGCCCTACAAATATTGTTAGATTCGATTGAAACTGCAGTAGTGCGTCAAGTAAATGTAGGCTGGAGCCAACAAGAAGCTACTAACAACATCATCATAATTGCTAAAGAAGCAGGGGCAAAACTGAATGAATTTGGTTATGACCCTAAAGCAGCAGAAACGATTATTGCAAGGTTAGTAAAAGGCGAAATCAGTGAATTAGGTGCGATTTATGCAGTAGCTGGTGACATAAAAGAAGCAGCCAATATAATTAGTTCAATAGGTGCAAATACTAACGGAACGATTAACCAAAACAGCGGATTATTCAACAACGCTTATGCAACTAATCCGTCTACAGCCCCACCTAGCAACGCAGTTTCCAACATACAAATGCCAAGCAACCCGACACCGCCTTCGCAACAGCAAGGACTCAGGCCACGCAATGCCCCGTCGAGTTTACAACAAAACATACGAAATCCAGTAATAATACAAAACCAACTAGAGTACACTAGGAGGGCTACGGCAAGGCAAGCACCAGATGTTATGATAGTCGTAAAAGATATTATGACTATAGACGCAAACTTAATTTTTGATTATACAGCAGGTAATCCGATTATAATAAATCCAGATGGTTCTTTTACTGATTACAAAGGTAGCATTAGTCAACAAAACCTACTCAGTCAACAAACTGGAAGTCAAATCAGACCGGAGGGTAAATGGTCTATATTGACCAACATGATGCCACAAATGCCAGGGGCTAGTCTCTCGAACAAAATCAATGCATCCATGGCGTTCGGCTTAGAAAAATTATATGCGATTAAAAGAGATCTAAACTATGCGTTAGCAAGTCCTCTTTGGGATGAAAATGCGAGAGGGTATTTGATTTATCTACTTAATAAAACGCTAGAACAAATTTACAAATTAGAGAACCCAATAGCTGCATCAGAACTAAACAACTCTTTCGCACAACAACAACAAAACGCACTACAACAAAACGCATACCAACAAGCACAACAACAACAACAACAACAAAACGCACCTAATATTTACGAGCAATTGAAACCACGAAACAACGTAATTAATGATTACTTAGTACACAGGCATTGGCATCCAACTAAAGAAGGCCCTGCAAACGCCAATACACGACAATCGAATGAATATCTCCATCAAAAAGGATATGTTCATCATCGCCCAAGCACATCTAACTTTCAGTCGCACAATCACTGGAGTAAATATGGCGAAGGACCAGTAGTAGCAAACAATCGAAATGCAAACAACGAACTTCATAATAGTGGATATGGCCACAATGCACCTTGGGTTGGCTTCAATAATCCGGACCCATCTAACAAAGGGCGGCCTTCAAATAATCGGCCAAAAAATATAGTAAACGCTCCAACAGGTACAAAAGCATCAGCAAGCAATATAAGTAAATTTACAAGGTGATTAAATGAATAGATTTCCAAACTTAAGATTAGGCCAAACAAATAACAATGTCGTCAACAATACGGCAAACAGAGCAGAACTTACTGCAGCAGAAGCAGTAGAACTAGCCGAGCAAAGAATTACATTTCTAGAAGGCGAGTTAGCCAAAGGTGGGATGACTTCTAATGTTCGAGCAGGTTTGATGAGCGAACTAAGATCGTACAAAACATTCAAGGCAACGATGGCAAAAGGCATTGCGGAAGGTAAAGTCAGGCCCAACGAAAAAATGTTTAACAACAAAGGTAGGCCGACTGCAAAACCTGGTAGCTGGGTTGCAGAATCGCTTAAATCTTTTAAAGCAGCAGAAGGATTTACTGCAGACGGTAAACCTAAAGCACCTAAACCAAAGAAAGGTTATTCCCCTCAGTATCATAAAGCATACAAAAAGAAAGGTGTAGATGTAATTAGTGGCAATGCTGGTGTGGCTTATCCAGGTCTACCAGGTTATGTTTTTGGCGAAGACCGATCCACTGCAGTAAGAATGACTCCAGGTAATCCTTATCCTGGCTTTTTCCCTGATAAAAATGGAAATTACAATGTATTCCCTTCTTCCGGTTCTACCCCTGTGCAAATACAGGCCGGATTCCCTACCGTTGAAGACTCATCCAAATTTTACGATGCTGGAGCAAATGGTGTTCCTGTAGATTCGCAGGGTAACATACTAACATACAAACCGGAATCTTCTGCTTCAGGGATTCAACTAGCAGTAGGAAGGAAAGGTGTAATACACACCGCTAACGGAAAAACAGCAACAGTTAGCACAGGTAACAATGTTGCATGGCTCGGGCCAGGTAATACTCACGTTTACCCCGTTTCTAATTTCAAAGCAGCATCATCCAAAGCATCAAAGATAGTACCAGTACAGAAAAAGGCCGGAGTCCTAGTTCCTGGTCAAAGTAACCAAGTTTTCGGTGAAAATGTACAAGGAAATTTTGTTAATGTTAGAGCGGGTGTAATGGTGCCAGGTAGCGGTTCTCACGCCAGCGCAGGTGGGGCAGCAAGAAGGTTAGTGTACAAGTCAAATGTTCCAACGGAAACTCACGCATGGGCAGTTGGTGGCGATGCACCTTTCACAAGTAGTGGTGGTGTTGACACAAATCCGGCAACAAGGTTCAACGAGGCAGGTGGAATAGCAACATTCAGCGCAGGTCAAAACTTCCCAGGAGCAAGCGGAAAAGTATTCAATACAGATTACTCGCAATATGCAGTAGGAGTAGGTAAAGAAGTTCCAGGCTCTACTGGTTACGATGCAAAACAAGCTGGAAATGCAGATGGTGTTGGGCCAGGGGCACAAGTTTATGCCACTAATGCAAAAGGACAGATTGTACCTGTTGACAAAGTACGTGGAAATCTAATTCCTAGTGATGACACTAGGGTATATATCGAAACAGGCGCAGGTGCAGCAGTGGCACAACCAAATGCGGGGGATGCAGTAATTCAAGCAAAAGGCACATCTCCCAGCGCAATTTACTATACTGGCGGTGGCAATAGCCTAACTACAATGGTAAAAGCGGGTGGTCGATATGTGCCTACTGGCCCAAGTTTGATGTTCGATAGCGACAAAACCAATACAATCCGAAATATTTCAACAACTACTACTGTAGACAAAGATTCGGGCGTTAGGTATCGTATGAGGGTATCACCTGGACAAAATGTGTACGGGGCTGAAGATCCGTCGTATGGTAAGAACTTCTCTACGAATTCTGCAACACAAGTCATTTTTGACCCGTCTGCACATTCAACATTATCCAAAGGAAGCGCAGTTAATGTTTACAAAAAAGGCGGTTCTGCAATCAACGCAGGTCAAAGGCCACCAGTTGTTTTGTCTATACCAATGAATCCAGCAGATTTGTCTAAAGCATTACAGAAAAACCCGTTCCAAGCGTTTTCGCTAGATCAAATATCAGTTGCCCCATTGCCAGATGGCGCAAAAACAGGTGTTGTTAATATTAATTCGAAATCATTTACAAGTTGGGCCGATGCAGCCGAATCGGGTATACTTCCTGGTGCAGACCCTAGTATATGGGTTCCAGGTGAGGCCCCAGGTTCTCCATCGAAAAAGGCACAATTTAGAGTATCAGCATTAGATGTAGTTAATGGTGGAAAAGACCCGTCAGGAGGGGGTGCTTTCGTAACCGCAAATATCGGAGGGCTTAGAGGTAGTAGGAGAATGTCTCCTATGCACAGACAAGGTGGAATGGGCGCAAGTGTTTCGACGACTACAAGCACAAGGGCATCTGGAGGATATAGGATGGCAGACCCAAGGGCAGAAAATAGATGGTAATTAAAAAATGAGGAAGCGATACAATGCCTACAATGAACTCATGGACATACGCAGGGGGGCTTGGCGCTACTGATAATACTAATTGGGCACCGGATTGGACAGTGATTGCTCAACAATCGAATATTTTTTTACTACAAAGTCCATCACCCGAAGGTATATCTTTCATAGTAGTTTCAAACCATAACAAGGCGAACGAAGAGAAATTGTTTCCAACTGAATCTAATCCATCATCTAGCACACTAAACAGGTCTTTGAATTCTACCGAAGCATATTCACAATTTCAAAAATTATTGATTGAACATAGCGGATTGGTGAGCGGTGCGGAGGGTGCCGACCCAAACAAATCAAATACCTTTGAAGAACTAGATGCAAGACTAATGGCAATGTCCGGATTGCCCGAAGACTTGGCCTATGAACTGCAAAGGGTCGGAACGACAGACATTGGTATGCCAAAAGTAAGATTAGATCTTAACCTTAACAAGATTGGAAAATTGCCAATTTTCAATATGCGTGATGATTTATACTTAGCTAAAATGAGATATGCTTCATACGATATGCAAACTAGAATCAATGCCCTACAATCGTGCAAAGTAGATATTTTACAATTTTACATCAATCCCGAAATCCTATCAGCAATGCTATCTGCTAACAGACAACTTCGAAAGATATATGTACAAAATAGAAGGAATGCCCTTGCAGAAGGTAAAAGTTTTGAGGAATTCTTAGAAGAAGCAAGAACAAATGAAGCACAAACCGTCGCACCTATGTTGCCTACTGAGCCACTTGTTGCTGTTAGAGTTAAATTTGAAGACCAAAATGGAAACGAAATAATTGGTTTACCTTACCGTCTAGGAGTTAGAGGGGCGATAAACCTCGACGAAGCAAGAATAAAAACCAACATGGGTGCTAATCCAGGTGAATTCGCATCAGGTACGAAGCTCTTTGAAAGTGGAGGTGACATGAACAGAAAAATACCAAGGGATGAAAACTGGAACGGTCAAAGTCTAGATCCTAATAAAGAATGGCACTATCTATATTCTTACAGAATCACAGGTGAACCTAATGAAATAATTTTACCAAATGGTGAAACATTTGTTGAATATCCTTGGCCAAAAGGAAATGTAAAAATCACAGTCACTACACCAGAAAATGTTGGTAACACTTTGAATTGGGGCAACGACAGACTGAAAACATATCGTGCGGTTTCGAGCATGACTCCAAATCGTGATGCGAATACTGCAAAAGCAGAACCATTACAACAACTGTTTTCGCATAGTTTACAACTCACGCGTGAAAAAGAATACATAAGGCTAAGTGTCACAATTCCAGTATTCAAAGAACCTTTACCAATGCACCTAGTAGAACTCCCTCCTAACTCTGGTAACGTAGTTTCCAAATGGTCTCTAACAGAAAACATCGATGCTTTGCCGGAGCATCAAAAAGTACAAATGACACTGAAAGTAATGAGGCCAGAATCAAATGATGGATGGGAGAAAGCCGACAAAATAGAGCCAGTCGAAAGGACAGGCTATGAAGATAAATTCTTACAATTTGACGAATTCACTTCACCTGCGGGCAGAGCAGCGATGAGAGCAGGTACGATTGGTGCAAATGCAGTAAAGGGCATGAAATTTTTACTAAAACCGCTAAACAATAGCTGGGCTAGTGCCCAAAATTACACCTTTGTTGACACGGACATGAACGGTATTATGAGAGTATCAATGCCAGTAGGTAGATACGAACTTGTTAGAGTATCTGACATTAATCCTGACGGCACAAGTGCTTACATAGAATCCAATGAACCATATGCTATACTTTTCGAACAATTGCCAGCATCTACAAGACAAGCAATAGTGATTTCTACTGGCACTGAGGAACACTATGGTAAATCGTTTGCAATGAAAGAATTCCCGATTGCAAGGCTCCAAGTTCCAGCAGCATACTATTATAGAGATGTTGACGAAGATGACAGCACTCCGCTGGGTGTAGTTGGATGCAAAATGATAGTTCGTAATGATTATAGTAATAATTACACGGCAAGACTGACTAACTTCAAACTCGAAACACCATTCCCTCCGTTGAAAAGAGGTGAAAACGCTAATCCTGATACAATATATGGTAAACTTGCCCTAGTACATCCGAAAATAGAGAAAGGGGGTTGGCCACTTGCCGATGTTTCCACTTCTACTACCGACGCAATGTTCGATACTGCCTCAGTAGTCATGATGGAAGACTCAAGCATAGACATAAGTAGGATTCCAGAGTATGAAAGAAGGTTAGAAGCACAAAGAGATCCAACTGGTGTTTTAACCCCAAGTCCTATGATGCCGACTTTAGGCAACCCAATAGAATACAAAGGATTCGTCATATCAAGAGACTTCTTTGACACATCAATAGGTCCTATACCAAGCAACAATGCAGGTGTGGTTTACACAAAACAAGCAGCAGATGTGACATATATGTTTGACATGGGTAAGTTAGAATCACCATTTTATGACACAGGAGTTATAGAAGTTATGACATACTATCCTAAAAATGGTAATCTAAGGCGTAAAGTAAAACTGCCTTACGATACCGTTGCATCAGAACTATTATCGAAAACAGCCGTAGCAAGAGATAAAACATTCACGGTAGGGATGCCAAAACAAGGTTACTCTACGATAGATCTGTTAAATTGGGCTAACCAACAACCAGAAATATTTTATCTCAAGATGGAAAGTGGTCCAGAATCAGCTATTATGACAGGAAGATGGGTCGTTCTAACAGACTTTGGAGAAGTAAACAATCCAACAGTAATGTCTCCCGAAGAAGCATTTGAAAATATAATAGTGCGTATCGATAAATTCTATGGCGCACCTATGACGCACTATTTACTTCCAGACAAACCACCGAGAAAACTTTTCAAATCCGATATGTCTTATGAACTAGCAAAAGGTTCACTGAAAAACGGGCTTTACAGATGGCCTGGATTTAATTGGACTAACTATTGGAATAGAGTAGAGAGTTGGTTGTATGGAGATGACACTACACTGCCGCCAGCAGACAACTCAGGTAATGGTGCAGATGCACCATTTAGACCTCCAGATGCCCTGCTCCCAACAGGGGGGGGAACAATGTCTGCAAGTGATTACCGACGAGGTATGTCGGGAGTAAAAACTACTTTTGATAATGTCGACGAAGATGTTTTGGTAGCACCGCAACCAAACAATAGTGACGATGATGATGAAGATAACACATTAGGGATGATATCATGGTGATTGAAGATGGGTTACGTAAACAATGCAAAAAGACTGTTAACTCAGTACAGAAAAACGCCCATGCAGAAAAGCGCATACGTGATAACACACCTAATGATACCAACTTGGGGTGTCATAGCCGTGAATTCATCATACGACTTGACAAAAAAATATCAAACAGACAAATTATTACTATCGATTGCGGCGGCGTATCTAACCTATACTCAAGTAGCAGCAGCAAGAACCATGACAAGGCATTGGTATATGAGGGAGAGATGAAACAATGAAAAAATATTTAAAACCGGAATTATTGCTTATACCTGCTACGCTTCTTGGTTTAGCATCAATAGCAAACATACCTGGCTACAGTAAATTCTACACTCAAGGTAGATTAGATTTACGAAATATGACAATGAGAGAACAACGAGATTTTTGGCGTGCAACCTATCGTGTTCAAGGCTATGGTTCAATTAGCGCGTTGTTACTGGTTGCATATCTAAGCAATGAATGAAGGTGAAAAAAATGGCATTAAACGCACAGAATAAAAAAGGACTAAGTGGCTATACATTAAGTTCGGATTATGCTCTAGCAATGCTTGATTGGCGAGATGAGAAAAAAAGGCGACAAGATGCTTTAGATGATTTATCACCTCTGCCTGATGAAACCAGCCAAGAGTTTGTAGATAGAAGGAATGCAATGCCTCATCCTAGAGGGTGGACTGAGTATGCACTTGACCCTAGAAATGATGGGGCACCAGTTGAAGATGGTAGTAATGCACCAATGGGTCTTGCTAGAAACGATCAGTTGAATACAGATTCTTTAGTCTTGAAAGATTGGTGGCAAGATGCAGGCACACCAGGTCAAGAAGCTGAGGACATTTTGCTTTACAAAGGGGAAATCAAAGCAAGAACAGGTGGCCCAACCAATGTAGAATACTATACAGACTACCTGCTTGATGAGGCAATCACGCCAGACACATACATAAGAACTGGTATGGCCGATTATGTGCCAAACATGTTCAACTTATTTGTTGATGAAAACGGATATCGGATAGACCCAGCCTACATCAAAGGCACAGGATTTTGGCCGACTACAAAGAGAGCAGGGCTGAATCTTGTACAAGGGGGAGTAGGTTTTGCTATGCTAGGCGTTCTTGGCTTGTTTGTTGGAAGGCGTATATTGAAAGGCGCAGAAGAAGGCAGTAAGGGTTCAATAAACATCGTTGGTGGAATTCTCACAGAAATAATAGATGAAGCAGCAGATATAACTATCGCAACAAAAGATGCAGCCAAAAGAATATTCAGAAAAGGAAGTTCAAGCGGTGCTGTAGAGTAGGTGGTTTTGTGTGCAAAGTAATGCTTATCTACGGTCAATCGGTAAATCTCGATTAGGTCGCACACCAAAAGCAGTTAGACTAGCAGACTCTCAAGAAGGCTACGACCACATCGGTTTACCTACCGCAGATCCTTTCGAGCCTTACGGCAAAAAAGTAAAGAAACTATATGATACAGTCCAGCCTCCATTGTCAAACGCATTTAATACTACGGTTGATATCACACAAAAAGCATCAGATGGAATAAAAGACGGCGTAAAAACGCTAAGTGATGGACTTGATTATTTGAGTTGGTTTTTGCCCTCAAGTGAAGACTTACCGGAATCAGTAGTAACAGATAATAATGTGACACAAGAGCGAGTTACACTCCTACCGTCTGGAAATAGAACCAAAACAATAAACATGTTTACGGCAATGCAAGATAACCCAAACATGGTTATTGGGAGTCTTCAATCCACAGAGACTCTAAACTGGTTTGACGAACAAGCGGTAAAAGCGATGAAAGCCGCTTTACTAACTTCGGCACTAGCTCCTAGTATGGCTGGCGGTCTGCCTGGTTATGGCTCTATTACCGATCCGTTTTTCGAAGACTTCGAAGGCATAGTTGCAGGTGAGTATAGTGCAGACAGGGAAAAAATACCTTGGCAAAAAAATAGCACATACCAAGAAATAGCAATCCTGATAGACAAGGCTCTATCTGGAAAAACAATTCGTTCAAATAGTGAGAAACCTATTATTGGTATGTTTTCACAAAACACGCCCACATTCCTTTGGCCTTGGACTACAGAAAATGGAGAAAGATATACAGCAGTAGATTTTGCAGAAATGCCATTCTTTGAAACTGGCATAGGTGATAAAATCAAAGAACCGTTTGAAATAGTTATGGGGCGACAATATAACAAAGTAGGTGATTTACCAGCTTATGGAGCGTGGGGCGACATAGCTCTAGGGCTTCCAGTGATTATACTATTAGTTGCAGGTGCTACTGTTGGTTTGCCTGCAATGGGTAAACTTGGGAGAGATGGTGCGAAACTTACCAAGCAAGCAGTAAGTATTCCGTTTGCTATTGCTGGCGCAGCAAGAGATAAAGCCCTAGATGTGGCAGCAAAGTTAGATAATAAAATCAAAGACTTAAGATATCCAAGAATGAAATACACAAAAGGAAAATATGTACCAGCAGATGTTGAAGCAGAAATTCCAGTGGCTCACAAAATTAAAATGTATTTCCAAAGAAACAAACAAGCAGCATTACTTGGAACAGTAGGTTTTGCTGGGTTAGTGGGTGTTAGCTACTTAGTAAACAAAAAATTCGGAGTAGCCCAAAATATAAGTACATACATCTCCGACCAAAAGCGAGAACTGGCTACGAGTACATATGTCAATCCAAGAGTACCGACCAAATAATTTTTAATCATAATATGTGCAGGTTAATTAAGATTGAAACGCTTACTGTAAACGATTACCAAATTTTGACCGTGACAATGCAACGGGTTTAATTTAAGCCCTGTAAGTGCTTCGCCTAACGCATGAGCAGTGCGTTAATTGGGCAAAAGGAAGCCGAAGTTGAAAATTTAGCTCGAAGATACGGTGTAGAAAGATACATTGGAACAGAAAGAATGGATGATGTTCAAAACATCATAGATGCCTGGGCAGTGGGTACAGAAAACTCTAATGCTTTGACTAGAGAATCATCTTGGTTAGATGCAAAATCAAAAATAGAATCGGTTTTGACTGATATTTCTTTGACAAACAACGCTAAAGAACGACTATACCTTCTCGGACAAACTTACAATACAGGTGTAAATGGGAATGTCAGCTTTGACGAAGTAAAAAACGCTTTTTTTGACGCATGGAATACCTTGATGAATCAGTACCAAGGTATGATTGAAAATCTTCCAGCGCATGAAATTGCTAACTTAGATAGAATGAAAGACAAAGCTTTAGCATCGATACCGGATTATGGCTCTATCGAGGAAAAAAACAAAGCCGGAGTACATATGGCAGATTGTTTGAAAGAAATAGAAAACAAAATGGTAGAACTAGGTCAAATGATGGTGCAAGCCAACGCAAAAGCAGAGGTAGCCAACAGGGAAACAACTAGAGGGATTATATTATCTCAAGCCCAAGCAGATTTCTCTAGTGGAATCCTAAGTAGAGCGCAAATAGACCAAATCAATGCACTCATTGGATGGAATCAAAAGCCATCAAGTCAACTGGAAGGTCAAATGAGAACCTTGAATCAGTTTTCTGCAAACTTGAATCAACTCTTAGGAGAAATGGATCGGACTTTGGCTGCAGCAAAAAGAGTATTGGACCAAACAAGAGATACAAATGGGTTAGCTGGCTCAGGACTTGGTTTCGTTAAGACTGACCGACAAGAAGCATTAGGTAGAATTAATGCTATGGGTAGCACAGGTGGAGATGGAATTAGAACTATGACTGCTAAATCAGTACACAAGCGTTACTTTCCTACGGTGATTGGTAGGGGCGTACCTTACTCCGGAAACATGGTGACACGCAAGCCCGACACATTTCCAGAAGCATTTGCTAAAGAAGGCCCCAGTGGCTCACCGTGGGTAGGTAATCAGTTTCAAACAACCAATGAGCCAACAGTAGTGCCTCATGATATGCACTTGAGAGTCACCGACCCCGCCATGTCTCATAGAATCTATTCAACACATGGAAATATAAGCAGCAGACAAGCAGGCAGAGGCTCGAACCCTAAATTTTTTGGGGCGCACATGACAAATAACAAGATGGCTGGACTCGGCAACACCAGATTAGGCGGGTTTTTGACCAATCCAGATGGTTTTACTGATGAATACCCAAGAATGACTTTTGTGGGTACATTGTCTTTTTTGGGCTTCATGGGTTATTTAGTTATGAAAAACAAAAGCAAAAAAGACCAATTGAAAATACTCAAAAAACCCATCAAAGCGCCAAAATTAAACATGTCACTCGACCCCAAATATAGTGACTTAGGGCCGTTAGATTGAGTAATTTGGTATGAGGTGATGAAATTGGCAAGACGCAAAGTATCTAGGACTGCAGGGGTAGGAACCAACCAAGGCAGAATTCGAGAAATGGCAGACAAAAGAGTTCCAAAATCCACGAAGACTTATGACATGATGACAAAAATGAACCCATACGGTTCAGAACCGCAAGATTATGCTACATTGAAAGACATGATAAAGAGGATAAACAACTTGAAAAAACAAGATGTTAAAAAAATGACAGACAAAGAGTTAGTACCGTTTTCAGCAAGACTTAGTATAATCTTGTTCGTCGAAGATTGGGCTGAAATAGATCCAGACCATGAACAATATTTATCTCACGTTCCGAAAGGATTCGATAGAGTTGAAGCATTAAAAATGGGAGACTTGCTTTATTGGTGCATTGTTGGCGGAGCGGGTCTAAAGGCTTTGAAAAACAAAAGTACCGTGTCATACCAAGGGCATTCCAGGTGGGAAGATTACATAAAACCAAAAATGCCGATGGGGGTCAAAATGACTGATTTAGTTGGGCTTCATGCAGAACTTCTAACATTTCTACCGCAAAGCACATACAATCAATATACAATAAACCAATTATTCACAGATGATGAAAAAATATACGACCAAATGTTTGACACATTCGTACAATTAGATCCGATGCAACATGATGCACTTCAAACCATGGGCAAATTAGTCGATGGCGGTAATATAGAAAAGTTTAGACTGTCTCTAATGAAAGGTAGCCGTGAATTACTTTCTAAATTGATGAAAGAAGAAGGTGCAATCGGGCACCATGTCTTAGATGCTTTTGATTGTGCAAGAAAAGCATCCCAAGCATATAGGAAAGGAGATTACAGAGAAGCATTAGCACAACTAAATAAACTCGAAAACGAATATGAAATCTCACCATCGGTTTTCCAAGTAGGATTAGAGGATATGTTTGCTGTAAGCTTGGGCGTAGTCATGGCAGACCCTAAAGATACGGCAAAGGAACTTACTGTAAAGTCTGATAATAGAGTAGTTTTGTGTACCTTAGACCAATCAATTTACGGTGACAGTGAAGGTTTTGATGAAAATGTTGTAAATAGAGTAAAAGACGCTATGAACGGACCTGCTTTTGATTATGGTGGTTCTGTTGCATCGGTCAATCCAACTAAGAGGTCAGCAGACCTTGGGCAAGGAGGTAGAAGGCTTTTCAAATCAGATAAAGATGAAGCATTAGGTACAGATTGGCTTGCTTTTTTTGCAGCATTAAATCTTAACAAAGATTCTTCAAAATTAAAACCTGGTCAATGGTTAAAAGATGACACTAGCGGATGGACAAAAACCGCAAGATTGCTTGTACACGGCGACATGAGTCGCACAGAAGGTATGCAAGACTTGATGCCAAAAGGCGTAGTCACAATCTCAATAACTCTACCGCCAAAAACACAACGCAACAAGCCAAACCAAAATGACAAAAAAGGTGGCAAAAAAGGAAGCCGCAGGGCGGTCAAAAGCACCCACCAAGGCGGTAACAGGAACAGAAATAATAATAATAACCAAGGTAGAGGTCCTCAATTCAAGTTCAGTGGTTCAATGAAAAAAGGCAGCGCACCATTAGTATTAGTTGATATAATTACAGAAGACTATGGCCGACTAAACCTTGACTCCTTAACATTTAAGACTAAGCAAACCAAGAAACGCCAAAAAGCAAAAAATAAAGTCTCAAATCAAGAAAATGTAGAATATGAAGCAGGGGAATATTTTGACCCCGAGGCAGAATCAGCAGCAGCAGCTATACTAGAACAACTAGATCCTGAGAAACTTTCGGGAATCAAACCGAATCCTCCATCACAAGGAGCAATGATGTTTGAAGTCAATCCAAAAGGAGAAGGTCGCAGTGCTATGGGCAAGACAATAGCGATTGAACTTACTCCAAGGAGTCAAATCAAAGTATCATCTGCACAAGAAGACGCTAAATGGTTGAAAATGATTATCAAAAAGTTTCCCGAATTAGTACCTTTGTATGATAAGTATGCAAGGGGCGCTCCACAAAAATACAAAAAAGTTAGGGGCGGTAAATGGAAATGGAATAACAACATATACGATAACAAAAGCGATATGATGGATGCGATAAAAAAGTTCGGCACATACAAGGATTACAAGGGCGGAACCACTTCGCTAAGAATGTTAAAAGCTAAAAGAAAAGACAATGGGTTGTTTGTTCCTTGGCTGATATTGATTCCAGACGCAATGGTTCGACATGGTGATGAAGATTCTGGAGAACTTATTGCCAAAAAAGGCTCAGCCGACTATAAGCCTACAAAAATGCTACTGGAATTGATTGAAGGTTACTTCGGTAAAATAAAATTCAACAAAAACTTAGGTATGGGTGGGCTTAGGTTGACTAGCCCTAGAAGCAAAGGAAAGAAACCTAGTGCGGGATTCAAAGGTCGTCAAGACATACCGGTTCATGAAGGTGTGAAAAAACTATACAAAGCGGAAGGATTGAAGCCCCCATCTGCTTTACCTAGTGGAACCTCTATGGCTAGGCCAACTTACTATACTCCTTCAGGAAACATCGAGTATCAAGTAGTGAAACCAGATGGTAAAGTGATTAAACTACAACAAGCATCGGAGGCATAAACATGGGTAGAAGAAAAGTAAAAGGCAGTAAAAGAATGTCCAAAGCCCAAATTAAAGCAAAACACCCTCCAAATACTTCTCAAGGCCACATAGACAAAATGTATGAACTAATGGGGCCGCCTGAGAAAATGGAATTCGGCCCTGCTCATAACCGAGCAGAAGAATTAGGCTACAAAGCTTTTCCAAATGCTAAATCTAATCCCTCTAAAGAACATTGGTTGTCTATGAACTTAGATTTCCAGAAAGGTGTAGTTAAGGAATCCGCTATCGAATGGGCGCAAGCAGTAGCAAACCGTGATAACAGGCCATACTTTGTTGCAGAAGACGATGGTATGTGGTTTGTTACAACAAACAAAACGCCTCTAAGAATCGACCCTGTTAAATCTAATCCTCATGGTGGTAAAAACTGTGGGTGCGGGCAAGATCCGTGTATTACTTACGGCAATAATACGAACCCCCCCAAATCTAAATCTTCCCCTAAAGGAAATAAAGTATCGATTCCATACACGCCAGGTAGTGTAGTAGAAAGAAACATAGCAATAGTTTCATGGGCGCAAAAAGAAAAAACCAAACTTGGTAAAAAATCTAAGAAATACAGCGGCCCTGTTATAGCCTTTGCAGACCAAAAAGGCAACGCTTTGACCTTTGTGGAAATATTAGATATGCAAGACAAAGCAGGTAAAAAAGCGATTCCAGCCATTATGCTAGAAGATAATTCAGTACAAGCAGTATTCAAAAGTAATCCGCCAATTAGTTCTTCAAGAGACTACGCAGATTATGGTAAAAGCACAGCAGATGTGTTGGTTAGGTTGTTACCTGATGTGACAAATCTAGAAATAGAGAACATGAAAGCAACAGTTGGCTCACGTAGAGCAGCTGTAGAATTAGCTTTAGGTAAAAAACCAAGTGATTACACAGTCGAAGGATTTGGTACAGACTTTGTTAGAGACGAAAAAGGTCAATATGTTCCTAAGTCACTTTTAGCATATCAAGTATTAGGGGTTAGACCAACAAGAGATGCTTCAATGGATGCTAGATTCAAGACTCAACTAAGAACCACGCTAAGCGGAATACTGGGGGTAGTCACAAAAGATGGCAAAGAAGAACCATCAGTAGGTCTCCCTTTTATTGAAGAACAAATATTTTTGACAGCATCTCACGTAGCAGATTATAGACAGATGATAAAATTATATCACGAATTGCACGAAAGAAACAAAGCATACTGTGAAACGATTTTGCCAGGTCTTCCATCTAAGGGCTTTGTTGGGGGAATAAAAGCCGAAGATGTTATTGAAGCGTTATTGCCTAGTCCAGACGCTTTATTCATAGGTGAGGAAATAGCGTTGATTGTTCCAATAGATCCAAAAATTCTACAAATACAAAAAACCGGTTATAAAAATTCTGCCGAAAAAATATTACAAGGATTGTACGACATAGTAACTGGAGTTCAAACAGAGCCTTCTAATATGGATGACTTAGTAACGCACAGAAAATTCGCTGCAATATTATCTAGAAGATTCAAAAACAACAAAAAGAAAATGGCTACCGCTATCTGTAAAGCAGTAGCAACCTCTCTAGCGAATTTCCCTAGAGGTTATGACGGATTAGATAAGAGCGAACAGCTGAAAAGTGAAATCATCACGGCGCAAGGGCAATCTGACAAATACAAATCGTCGCTAGTTCATATCAAGAACAAAGGCAAAAAGACTGGATTTGCAGTAATACAATTGCAAACTACTGGATTTAACAAACCGCCTATTGGTTGGGATAGAAGATGGATGATACCAACAATGCAAGTAATACATGAGCATTGGGAAATGTTAGAAGTTAAAAATGGATTAGAAATACACGACATGTTGTATCTAATCGGAATTAGAGCAAAAGACCTATTCGATTACGAAATCAAAGCGCGTGAATGGTTAATTATGTTATTCTTGCTCGGTGTTTTCAATAGCAGTAAACAAGATAGTTTTGATGTAAAAAAAGCTCTTATCGATACTACTTCTTCTAAAATAATGGAAGAATTCACTAATCTCAAAAAAATGTTAATAGCAACAAAGAAAACGGTGAATGCAGAGGTAGTAAAAGAAAACCCTCCAAGGCTGATGAGGGCAGAAATATTGCGAAACAATCCATCAATGAGTATTTTACCGATGGGAGATAACCAAAAGTTAAAACCTACTTTTAGCTTCCTCAAAGGTGACGAAGAAAACAAATTTATAGATGTAGCAACCGGAATAACTCAAGAAAAGATTGATGAAATTACAAAGGAAGTTAAAGAACTAATAAGTGAGCAAGTTGAAGATAATCTTGAACCAGAAATAAAGGATTTAGCAAAAACAACTATTGCGAATGTTAAAGCATCTAAAAAAACAATAGCTACTACCATTAAAAAGTTGAAAACGGTAGAAGAGAATCTAAAGCGAGAAAGTAAGAAAAGCACCACTTATTTAATTGATTTGAGAAAGGCAAAATCAATTATTGTTGCTCTAAACGGCAGATACACAAAAATGAAAGCGGGCCTAGAGGCTTTGTTAAAATCTGCTAAATTATCTGGCGTTGAACTAGAAGAGGAAGATAAAAACAATATAATAAAGGGTTTAAAACAAGCAGATGATTTGGCAAAACAACTAAAAAATAAATTTCAAACAATAGACGAAACCAAAAAAGGTGTCGAAAAAGAACTTAAAGGACTAAGGGATGAAATAGGAAAGGGTTCATTGAAAGAAATTTCTGAGGCAAATAAAAAAGCAAGTTCATTAAGCAAAGAAATCGACACGCTGAAAAAATCAAGCGAGAAGGAAACCAAAGAATTGACCGAGCAAATCACAGGGCTAAACACACAAATAGAAACATTAGAGTCCAGTAAAAAAGTGATGGAAACACTTGTAGATTCAATAAAAGACAAAATTAAGAATTCAAGATTCGCTTCTGATGCTGCAATCTCCAAAGAATCAGAAAATGTAGTAGAAGAACTAAGCAAATTTGAGGCTCTTATTTCAGAACTTAAAGATAAGTCTAAAGTTGCCGCAGACAAACTTACAAGTAAAACAAAGGAAATATTTAGAATAACTAAAGCTTCTGATAAAGTAAAAACTAACTTAGAGGAAGCCAAAGATAAAATAAGCGAATACGCAGAACGGCTAAATACAAGCCAAACAGCATTGGGCATACAAACTGATGTTAACGAAGGGTTGGCAAAGTTAAGCGAAGCGCAAAGAAAAGAAATAGGCCAACTCCAAAATGAAAAGTCAGACTTGAATCAAGAATTATCAGACCTAAACATGAGCGTTGACGATGCTAACAAAGCGATTAATTCACTTATGACTAGTGGTGGTAAAAGAGGCGATTACGATATCAGGGCCAAAAAAGACATAGAGATCGCAATGACGACATTAGGCAAAAGGATAGGTGATGTGAAATCGCAACTAATCCAAGTTCGTAAAGAATCTCAAGACTTGAATACAGAAGTAACAAAACTCCACAGTATTCGTGAACAATTTGGAGCATTATACAACGCATTGAAATCCATGAATACTCTAAAAGAATTACCAGGTATTGATGGCAACGATAAAATTGATATGCTACACGATTCTCTAGAAAGTTTGGTAAATGAAATATTGATTGCATGGGGTACAGAAAGTAATGTAAGTCCAGATAAGATAATGCAATCACAGATTTCACTAGGAACTCTTACTGATACCATAGTAAAAATCTATGACGAATTGCAAAAAGTAGTAGAAGGGTCGAAACTGCAAGCGCAGTTGGCATCCGGCACAACTGGAGTCATTTTAAGTAATGAAACAGCAACCGATTTAATTAGGCTATATGAAAAGGCAATGGACACTACTCAATTAGCAAGTCCTCTATTACAAAACAATCCTAGAAACAATCCGCGTGATTCACAAGGGCCGTTCAAATCACAAACTCAAGCAAGACAGGTTGCGAGGGTAATGTCAGAAAGAGGCGAAGATGTGTATATGTGGGATTGTCCAAGAACAGGTGGCTACATGGTTTCTCTAAACCATCCAACAGATATCCCTGCAAGCAAGGTGAAGAGATTCCCTGCATCATCAAAACCAAATCCACAAGGAAAATATCACAAGTATGAAAAGAAAGTGATTGAGATATTGAAGAAGGAAGGCGGAGCAGCGGGATTGAAAGCTTTGAGACCAGCATTCCCTAAGAAAACCAGTAAAGCAAAAGCAGAATCAATGCTTGCAAAGATGAACAACGTGACACAACACCAAGACGGAGATTACATTCTGCTAACTGGAATTATGAATAATCCATTTATCAAAAACCACAGTGATTACCAAATGTACTTTAGTTTCTTTAACGGAAAGGCTTTACCGTATGGCTCGGTTATTGAATATACAGGTGATGATATTCGGAAAAAACGCTTAGGGGTAATTCCACACACTGCCTCTATGTCTAGAAGTGCCACCTTAGAAACGGGAAACCAGTATGAAATAGTTGGTTCTGGATATTATTCTACTTATGGTGATTATGGGTTATATGTGGATCCAATTGATTATATGACTGGTGAGAAAAAGGAAAATAATTTAGTATTCTTACAAAGTAAACTTATGAAAGATGGCGCAGAAGGGCGCAATTTCAAGGTTATATCTAGGGGTCCAGAATCCCAAAATAATGTCTCGGTGCCGCGTGCGAATCCTCCTAGTGAGCGTAAATACAAAGGTGTAACCATCTCTAAAGTAAAGGGAGGATATGAAACTGCAGCTTACAAGAACTATCCTAAAAACACTCATACACGACTAAAAGATGCTAAAGCATACATAGATGCAATATCGAAAGGATTCGAAATTTACGCAAATGATAAATGCGTATTGTATACTGCTAACAACTCAAGATGCAATAGCTATTTGAGAACCATGAAAAATGGTAAAATGTATATTTGTACAGAATGTGGCGGAAAATACAAAAAACTGTGAGGGATGCTGATGGCGAGTAAAAGTTCTAAGTGGGAAATGGTAATAAGTCATCACAATGATGAAGTTGAAGTCAAATTCACAGGGCCGTCAAAAAGCGCCAACGATCTACTTGCAATAGAAGCACTCCTTCGCAATTTGAACTCATGGGATATGGACATAGATTTCAAGGAAGGCAAAGCCCCAAAGAATATCACAAAAAAATGGTTTCTCCCTCTAAAAAAGGTAAAAGCCAAACTTAACCCAGGTTCATCTGGTAAGAAAAAAGGGGAACATGACATACCACAAGAAGCAGTTGAACTATACAGGCAATTCAACAATACAGAACCTAATGATATTGTTGTCAAAAAAGTATGGCTACCTGATGCCAATTCACCATTAGTTGCTTTGGGAGAAGGTTACTGCCCGTTTGTAGGTTACTCATCAGCTAAAGCTTCCAAAAAAGGGGATATAGAGAAATACATTCATCACTTCGGAGAGGAAGGGGGAGAAAAACCTCGCATCTATGTGACCTGTCCACCTAAAGGGCATGAGCGTGTAATCATGATACTTGGCGGTGACTGGAAAATAGAGGAAAGAGAAGATAATAACCTATGGTTGGTGGACTAAAATGAGTTTTGACATAAAGAAAGAAAGCGCAGCATTATTTAGCAATATACAAGAAACGGCCAAAGAAGCAGTTTCAGGGCCGATAGGAATAATTTCCAATCCCCTAAGATTTGTTTTTTATTCTGCCCTATTAGGGGCATCTCAATTACTAATATTTCAAGTGATTAGCGGAGCGATAAATAGGGCAATGGATGATTGATTTGGATGGCTAGTGATCTTAAATGGCTGATACAAAAGATTCAGATTATCTCCGTATAAGGTATGGCGAAGGTCAATATTTTGAATTCCAAACGCTATTAGAACAATTTGATAAATTGACGAAAACCGGTGAATTAACCGCAGATTTATTCGAGAAATTGATAGATAGAACCGCAAAAAAGGGAGAAGTGCCAAAATCACTTCAAGGTCTATCATGGTTGTGGCCAATGTTTCAAGTAAAGGGTAAATCAAATAACGATTTGCCCCGCCCTTGGTCTGGTGTAGCACAAAACTGGAAAAATATCAAGGGTTTAGACAAAGAAGCACTAAAATTGTTAGAAAGAATGAAGAGAGCATTGCCTTACAAGCATGATAATGAAAAGAAACGAATAAAATTAACACCACTGGTACTATACTACTTAACTAGATATTTAGCACCCATTTTGGCATCAACCGAATCAATCAAAGGAGGTCCAACTTGGTCTGATTGTGTTTGGGATAACAAAAGCTTTCACCCTGAACGGTTGAAATTCGATAAACTAAACAAAGAAGAACGAATAACACAAATGCTCAAACCCGAAGAACTATATTCAGATGAACAATCAGGAATACCGATAAATGACTTATTTCCATTTAGCAGAATTAAAACTACATACTCCAAAGAATCAAACATCGAAGATGATGTAGAGTATGGGCTGCTGCAGAGATATTACTCAACTCTAGATTCAGCATCACGCAAAACATTCGTAGACCAAGTTTGGAATAACTTGCTATGTAGATTACCAGAAATGGCAACCTTGGGGATGGGTAGAACATTTGTTCCAGAATATAGTAATGCGGTGGCGGCATTTTTACAAGAAGTTGATGACACGACTACTAATACCAAAAAACTGAAAATGTTTACAGATATGTATGAAGAAGAAGAAGTGTCAATCTTTACAGGAGCCGTACTAGAAATACCAGGTATCTCAATTTTAATCGCAGAAAGTGAAGATAATCATAATTTTTTTGAGGCGACACTGCCAGATTCGATAGAATCAGATATTGACTTAGAGGGCATAGATAATTTTGATGGCATTGATTATCTACAAAATCTCATAATAGAACTAGAGCGTCACGAAAATGCAGATGATTACATAAATCATCTCTACACATTACTAGAAAATACATACGAATGTAGTATTAGTATACAAAGGGATGGAAATTTAGTGAATGCAGTTGTAGTTTCGATGGGAGAACAATCGTTTTCTACTACAATACACCTAAGTTCTCCACTAAAAGAAAAAAGGACCGGCCAACTTCTTCGAGCGTCGAAGACTAACGAAAAGAAAATAGCGAATACTATGCCAAATCTAGATGGTTCTTCAATGAAGCACCGAGGTTTTGACCGTAAACTGGTAGGCTTAATTACGGTAGAAGAACTGTTTGGTGAGATTTACAAGATACTCAAACTTGATTATTCGAATAATAGAAACACAGATGCCGATGCTGTTCGTTTCTTCTTTTTTGGAAATCAACCAGTCACCATAGGCAACTTCTACTGCGGAGAACCAAACTATCTTACTGATGAAATCGAGGGCTTTATGTCAATTGCACTAACAGGAGGATTGCCGGAGGCACAAGAAGAACCACAAGAAGCAAAAATGTTTGCTGCCCTTGGTGATGTAGTAGAAACTCTAATGGTGAAACATGCAATCGAAGCTTCAAAAGGCGCTAAGAATTCACCAGTCTCAAACATTTACGATGAATGGCTTTCATCTTTACTAGGGAACACACGAAACCCTGGTCTGGCAACTTATCATGCTTTGATACACTACAACATGCTTACTGCCCAACTAAGGACTCCCCTGCTATCGTGGGCTGAAACATCTACTTCCGAATTAGTCGCAGGTAGATTGATTGCCGCAGAATCATGGTTAGATGATCCGGCTAAATTACTAAACATGTGGATGATGAACTACAGGGGGTACATAAACTTTGGAGGGTGGAATTCTAGCACCAACAGCCCGATATTTTTCAGTCTACCAGTAGACCCGTTCTTAGATAAACAAAGTAAAACCATGATGCTAAATGCTTTTGCTAAATTAGCAATCGCATATTACCGCATGTCATTCAAAATGCTTAGTGCTAGGCCTGTGTTTGTCGCACCAGTTAGGTCTGGTACAGAAGAAGCAACTAGTGGGAAACGCGACCAGTCTAGAAGATACGCTGAAATCAAAAAATATTGGGGGGCTTTGATAAAGGACTCCGTTAACGACCCACCAAAACCAGGTATGTTCGCTATGGTGTTGAGATTTTTTGCTGATTCTAAATCCACGACAGGCATAGATGCGGCGGGAGAAGCCCTAATCACGCCTTACCCTACGTGGATGCCCGCCCCTCCAGAAACATTTGACAAAGCAGAGTTGTATAAAGATAATAAAATGGTAACTAAATTTTTGAAATGGGCTTACGGGAACAAACCAATGGACATGGATAATTTTAGTGAAATATCAGCAGCGTACCATGCTGCTAAGGTTTTGTCTGCTTCAGATAGCTATGAAGAGTTAGTTAGATTGTTTTTAGACGCAGTAAGCGACGACCATGGGCACCCGTTCCTATATGCAGTTTTACTAAACAAAAAATCAGTGGCAGATAGTTCGCCACCAGGCAAGACTCCTACAAAAGTTGAAGTTACAAACTTGCAAAACCTAGACTTAACGCAAGTGATGGGTTTAGGCGCTGATGAAATAGAAAAAATGCAAGCAAGAAATGTAGTCGAAGAAGAAGAAGAAGAAGAAGAAGAAGAAAGTTATTTTACGCCAGAAGGTGTTGAACCCGAAGATCTTATTTTCCGAGAGGGAGATGTTGAAAAACAAAAGACAGTAGTGGACTCCGCAAATGAATTAATCGAAGATGACAATTATGAAGAACAAACTGAACTAGAAGTGGAATGGGATAAATTTGGTAATGAAGTGTATAAATTCATTGATGGCCTTGTAGATCAAGGAAAATTTGATGGTGATAACATGAGAAAATTAGCCCAAGTGTATACTAAGTGGATTAAAACACAAGATTACAAGAAGTCGCCGCCGTCAATATCGGTACCAGAACTTGCTAAACTTTTAATTAATGATGAGGTGTTTGAGAGATGATACCTCCTATGAATCCACAGTTAGCTTACATATTCAAATCACAGATTTTTGATAAAATGCCCAACATAGCAGAAAAAGATGTAGTAAGCATCGCACAAAAATGGGTGGGTACAGCAAAAAGACCAGGGCGTTTTTTACGTGAATCTTCTTTGTTTTTCTTAAGCAGAGAGTCTGGAGGCGTAAAAGGTCAAATGCTTCTTCCTCCAGGTGCAACAAGTCTAGAGAGAGCGCAACAAGGAGAAAAGGGTCTACAGACAGATAACAGACCTGTGATTATTCCGGAGTATGATTATCCAGGTTTACCGTTTGATAAACTACCAGACTTCGTAGCAACACAAGCGGTTTTAGCCTTAAGGAATGAAAGAGCGGGCAGCAGATTGGGTCCGGACCTATCCCAACTCGTACCTTTTGAACCATTGACCGAGGTCAATTCGTTAGAAGAATACGGGGATATAGATACTGAAATGATAGAAATGCAAAGGGAAATGTATACTAGGTATTCAAAGCGTGTGATTAGTGTACTAAGGACTCGGCTAAACATTCAAACAGACCAATTGAGATACTCTACATCACAAGGTCGTCTAGGCTATACAGGCAATCAAGGAATACCCGTTGGACTTACTAGTGATAAACCAGATACAATAGTGCAATTAGTGATAAAACCACTGAAATTATCTAACCGAGAGGCATTCCAATCAGAAATATTAGATTCAATAAAACAACTTACTTTTGCGTTGAATCAAGAAGGGTATGCGACATTAAACATGACTGCTGGTAGTAATTACATCATGCACATAACTAAAGGTAAGAAAACCCCGTTGAGTAATTCTGATGCTTACCAAGACCTCGTAAAAAAAATTGGTTGTGTAATGGTCGGTAAAATAAGCTCTAAAAAAGGCGTGTGGGCTGCTAAAGATTTACGATACAGAAATATAAAAATCAAAAAAGAGTCATTCATAGGAGATAAAAAACTTCCATTTGTTTATCCGTTGTCAATACACCTAATGCCAACAGGAACTAATGAAAGCAAATCGACACCCAATAGTGGTAGTAATTTGTTTACTCCCGAATCATCAAGTGGTTTAGTATTGATGCCATTTGTAGGGAGTATAGGCCACAAAATAAACTATGACGATCACCCGCAGGTTGTAGAATACAGAGTAGCCGAACTAATGGAAATCATGAACTTCTTTTACGCTACAGCAGGTGTTATGGAATCTTTAGATGACCCTAATGTGAAAATGATTGCCACTACCACTTCAATGAATACCAAGGATTACTTGTTAACAATGAGAAGAAACATTCCAAAGTCTATCGAACTTGAACAATTACCAAAAGCCAAAATAGTCCAAGTATGGCAAGACGGAGTAGAATGTACTTTGTCCTCCGATGGAATGTCCTTTCCAGGGGATATAACACTCACCAATCTTCCTCAAACTTATGAAATGTCGATATTAGCTCCAGGTGAAGTAGTCGGAGGTATGTTAATCGGTGCGACCAAAGAATCAATTTTTGAACTGATTGAGGCAAGCGAGAGCGTAAACGATGAAACCCTCAGTTTTGGACTCCGTGGCCAATGGCAACTTTTACAATTTAATGCACATACTAGTTCCAATCAAGCGGTAGTAGGTACTCTACTTGGTAATACAGTAAAACCAGCAAGGTTTGGAACCGCAGCATCAGCAAGTGAAATCCACTATGACGAGGTTATTAGAGGGGATGCTGATGGTTTGATGGCTCTTTTCGAAGATGGTTCAAGAGGTATCGCTTATGCAGAACAAACAATTGATGCAGCTGTAATAGCTTTCGACATAGAAGGCAAGAGGCCGCAAAACGGGGAAATAGGTAATGTGACAGTTGCGGTATTATCTAGTGAAAGAAGGGATATAAAATTAGATACAGGCAAAATTAGCGAAAAGATAGAAGTATTTAGTCCAGTGGCGACTCTTGGTAATTGGGTTGGATTTAGCGTAGATGCTAGAAGAAAAGTCATACAACATTTGAGCCAACACATAACTCATATCGACAACGGTATGGCGTTTGTAAATCCATACTCAGCGAACATGATTGTTAGGATAGTACACAAAGGCGTAACAGATCCAACAAATAAACCAGTCTACCGTATCTATCAAAGAGAAGTAGCCTTTGAAGGGCCTAAATTCCCAGGTAAAAGTAAATATGATCTGTCTTTAAAACTTCTAGACTTTGGTGGAATGCCAGATAAAGTTGATGCTGGAGCAGCAGTATTAAAGATTCATGATTCTAGAGATGTACCTAACATAAGGGGGGGAAACATCACTAGTTTAGCGTCGGTTGTGGATGGATTAGAAGACATAATTATTTCAGAAGTCAAAAAAGTCTCCCCTGAATATGCAAAAACTGGTAAAGGAACAGACGCAAAATTCCTAACAGGGATTCCTCTATTGCAACTTACAAGTAACCCCCCTCAAAAAAGAAATAGAGACAAAGAACACAGTTGGATTACTGGGTTGTCTTTGAATGACTACAAAGATAATCCTATGTCTCCAATGGTATCTTTATCTAGGGGTTTGAAACTTTTGAGTTTCATATACCACGAATTAGGAGATGTTCTAGCGGCTCAATTGTACATAGACGAAATCTCAGCTAAAAGCGATAAAGAAACTTTTCTAAAGGCCTGTAAGGAAAACCTAGGAGATAAATACGGCCCTATTGAAGTCCAAACAATTGCAAGAACTAATGTATGTCTCAAGAAAGGAGGTAAAATACAAGAGTTGCATGATTGCGGAAGCCCCTACATGACATCTGAACTTAAACAAGTAAGGTCAGCAGATGAAGGCCAAACTCAATTTTTACTTTGCAGATTATGTGGCGCAAAAAGCGAACAGAAAGGCCGAAATAATCCGCCTCCAAAGTGCATGATTACTGTACCACACTCAGCAATCGACCAAGAATCAAACTGGATTGCACATAACACAGATTGGTCTGCAGTTCCATTTGCTATTGACCTAAGAGATGTTTTGAAGGCTAATGGTGCAACAACGACTTTACTCATGTCCAGCACGCCTAGAAGGATAATAGATATGAATAGGATTGTTGCTGCAGAAACCGAATTTCATAAGTTTCTTGATAAGAACATAAAAAACTACGACCTTTTACTTGATATACACTCTTTCCCTTCACATTACCGAGCTTGGGAGGGTTACGATATTGTGCTATTCACTAATGATGATAAAATGCCTGAAGCGTGTGTTGAAGATACATACATGCTCGCAGAACACTTGAACAATCATGGATTCAAAGTGTTGATTGATGTTGCTGATACAAGAAATTACATTCAAATAAAAGCCGCTAACGCTGGATTGCGTAGTCATCTAATAGAAGTGAATGAAAATATGAGTACAAACCATGTGTCGAAAGTGATTTGCGATTACTTTGTATTCAATACAGACTTTGCTATAGCAAACCCTAAGAAAACACCCGAAGGAAGAAAGATTCCTAAGAAGTATCTAAAAGGTTTAAACAAAGAGGAAATGGCAATAGCGGCAAAAGAAATAGACAAGGGCTACAAATACGACACGAACGATCCCAAAGCCTATGAAGAATGGAAATCGGATATTAAAGCAAAAGCCAGAGGCTACGAAACCGTACCGAGCAAGTATAAGAAAAAGTTTATTGAAATGTATGGGCCACTTCCAGAAAAAGGTGAATTCATATCTAAAATCTCTAAAGCAACAGGAATCAAAAAGAGCATACTGAAAGAAGTCGAAAAGAAAGGCTTGGCTGCTTGGAGGACCGGACACAGAGTAGGTGCTAATCAGCACGCATGGGCGAGAGGTCGAGTTTACTCCTTTGTAACATTAGGTAATACTGTCAAAAAAGGCAAGAAGAAGATGGGAGACTATCAACTTGCAGTAAAGGCAGGTCTAATCAAAAACAACCCGCACATACCAAATGACTTTGACAGTAACAGAATCAACTTATTCCCTGGCGAGGCCGTTTTCAAATATCCCTGGTTAGCTCACGCAGATTTAATCAAGACAAATCCACACGGAGGAAAACATAGAACTCCTAAGAAGTATGAAGGACAAGACCCATCGGAGCATTCCGATTTGTTCACAGACGAAGACCCGAAAGGAACAATCAAAGGTTTAGGATTCAAAGACAAGAAAACAGCTACTGAGTCAATTAAGAAAATAGAGAAATCAAAGAAACCGTTTGCTCACAAGATGCAAGCGGCAATGGCAATGGAACAAAGAGCAAGGTTCCATGCACACCAAACACCAGGCATTAAAGCAGGGCAAAAGGTGTATGCTAAGTGGATTAAAGACAACAAACGAAGTAACCCTCCAGCTAAAGGTCTCACATGGAAAACTGGTTTGTGGGAAGTTCCAATCCCAAAAGATACAGGGTCGAAAATGTCAGCATCAGTTTTGGGTAAGATGTACATACTTGATGGAACTGATGAAAACGGAAATACTGTTAGCTTGAAGACAAACAAGTATGATACCAAAACAGATTATGATTTCAGCAATTCAGCCGTCGCTTCCCAAGATTGGTTGAGGGGGTTAGGAATTGATAACTACGCCTATGTTATCGGTATTGAAAGTTCAAAGAAAGGAATTGGATTAGGTCAAGCAGCATATTTGAAAATGGCTGATATCGCTGAAGCCGTATTATCAACTAACCACAGCGAAAGTGCGGAACTTGCATGGAGCGCACTAGAAAAAAATGCCCCCGAACTTGGCTACACAATCCACCAAAGAAAGATTACATATCCAATGTCAAAAGCAAAGGGAGATGGCTGGAATGGAGAAGGTTTCCGTTACGATAGGGTCTTGGTGAAGAATGATGTTAAAAGCAACCCTCCACGTAAACCAACCGTATCATTTAGCAAAAGCACTCGTAAGGAAAAGAAGATGGTTGCCGTATTCACATACAATGATGGCAGAACTAAAACGACGCATTTTGGTGCTAAAGGAATGTCTGATTACACTATCCATAAAGATCCAAAGAGAAAGCAGCGATACATCACCAGGCATCGTAAGAGAGAGAATTGGGATGATTACACAAGTGCAGGTTCGTTATCAAGATACATTCTATGGGGTGAACCAACACTTCGAGCAAGCAAAGATGCTTACTTGAAACGGTTTGATTTGAAAGAGGTTAATGCAAATCCTAGAGATTACGAAAAAGAATATGAACTCTATGGTTCATCCAAAGAAGCAATCGAATACAGAAGCGAATTGAACAAATATAATCGTGAAATGGGTACTTATGGCAACGGGGATGGGTTAGACGCATCTCACGTCGATGGTGAAATCGTTGGGTTTGAAGAAGCATCTAAAAATAGAGGTCGCAGGGAGAAAAGTAGATTGAAGAAGAACCCACCAAAGGGAATAACTATAATGTCTGCAATTCTAAGATTTGATTTACCTAGAATAGTTCCTTTGTTAGTTGCAGTAGAACTATTAGAAGATAAAGGGTTTGAATTGGATCGCTGGGGCGAAGGTTACAAAGGTGGAGGTTTCGCTACCTTATTAGTTCCAAAAACAATTACGGAAGAAAATGTGAGAATAAAAATACAACAAAACTCAAAAATGGTTATGCTATTCTCAGGACACAAAGTTACTGATGAACAACAAAAGAAAATTCGGCAGTTAGTTTTAGATGCTTACACAATTAAAAACAATCCAGCCGCAGCAATTAAGAAACCACGTAAACTATCTACGGAGTTATCTAAAATATTAATGGGAGACTTGATTCCATTTGATTATGTAAGTGCAATCAAAAAAGAAAAAGAAGCGGAAAAAAGAAGAGTTGAAGCTGAGAAAAAGGCAGATAGTAAGAAAAAGGCAGATACTAAGAAAAAGGCAGACAAGCCAAAAGAAAGTAAAGCCGACAACACTTTTATTGAAATGTTGAGATTTAGTGCTGAAAAAGCGGGAAAGACCGCAGATGAACTAACAAAGGCAATCAAGGTTTCAAGGGTGGGGAAAATAGATTCAATAGAAAAAGTGAAAAAAGTAGCAGACAAACTACAAATTCCTGTTAGTCCAAAAACTAACCCTCCTGTATTCGCAAAGCCTGAGAAAATCTCAGGTAAGCCTGGTGGAGCATTCATTACTGAATCGGGTGTTGATGTGACAGGCAGGCATTACAAGGGAGCAATTATTTCTGCAGGGTTGAAAAGAATAGATGTTGATGGCGAACAAGAAGTTCCTAAACCTGAACCAAGAAGTTCTGGTCGGAGAATCAAGTTCAATATGCTAAGGCCGAAGACATACGACATAATCGAAGGAGATGCACCCTTTGACGGACTCAAAGAAGGAACATGGCTGATTGCCGCCGAAACTAGCGAAGGACATATTTACATCAGAGATAATGTTGTTGTTGAAACGGCATTGACTTTGAAAGCATTCCCGAAGAAAAAATCAGAACCAAGACTAAGGCCTGAAACATACGGTTCGATTGGAACTTTCTTTGGAGATCGTGTAGTTGGAAGAATACGAATCAAAAGTAGCGGTAAAGTGCATCCAGTATTCAATTCACAGAGAGTCATGGGAGGCTACAAGGAAAATCCATATCATGCACCAATCGCCCTATCTGCTAAGAAAAAGATACACACGCAAGTAGAAAAACACAACGCCTTGAACAAATCAAGCATACGGCAAACGACGAATGGTGCCGTGGAGCAAGCATATCAAAGAGGGGGTATGAGCAGAGTACGTAAATTCCTTAATTTGTTACTGACTAACAATCCACCCAAAGAAACTGATTTGGAAGATGTTGACTTAGTGCCAGAAGGGCATCCCTTGAAGAAAAAAGCCGAATCTCTCAAACGGCAAGCGGCATCTGGTCGTATTGTGAAGCCTACAGTAGAGATGTTCAAACAAGCTTTTGGATTCCCACGCCCAGGAGATAAATTCATAGGTTATGATGTGGAAGATTTTGATTGTCGCCGGATTATGGTTCAGCGAAATCAAGAATACAAGTTTGATTGGAGCATAGTTTTAGCTCCGGCACAAATCTCAAAATCCAAATTAGAAAAAGAAATGAAAAAATTCAGCAACAAAAAAGAGATGCTACCTAGTCCAAAACGCCTAACCTACTTAGTACACGCAGCAAACGAATTTACAGTAGATAAGTTAGATTCTAACAGAGTAATAATTAGTGGACACGGTAGGGCTTTTAGAATCAAGTTAAATCCTGTTAGTATTCTAGACAAAGATGGTGAAGTTTACATAAACGACCACGCACCGATGACAAAAAAGAAAAGAGACAATCATTACAATAAAGAAAAATTGAAGGGCAAGGTTGGTAGTGACGCATTCATGAAACAACTAGCAGATAAGTGTCAAACCTTCGGAGAGGGTTCAGGATATGCGAAAGGGAATTATTTGTATTTTAGAAGAGGAACGCCCTTGAAAAATGAAGTTAGAGTAGATGGCACAATGATAGAAGGGGCAGATGCATTCTATCATACCCACCCTGCAGCATGGGAGCCAAGTCAAACTTCACCGGAAGATTTCATGGTCTATCATGGAATGTTTACTAATTTAGGAATTACCGATTTCTTTACTGTTTTTGGAGATAGATTAGACTGGTTTACATTCCCTAAGAGCGAAAGATTTGAGGCAAACGAAATGGCTGAAATCATTGAAGACTTCGAGAACGACATAGAAGCGGTGTTTAATACAAGCCAAGATGAATACCAAGAAAAAATGGGAGATAAACCATTTTTAGTTCCTGAGCAAACAAGATACATAAACAAAATGTTATGCAAGTGCATACCAGAATATTTTGCTAAATATCGTTGTTATGAACTAGCACCACAAACTATACTTGAAGCTGCGAAGAATAATCCTCCTATAGAAACGACGCAATACCACAGTAAATATTTAGAACAACTTGGTGAAATAAAACCAGTCAAGTACGCTCACAACGGGAAAACAACAGAGGCATTTATCGGCAAGAAAAGATACGCTTTAGCAGACTTCATGGTAGCAAAAGCAGCGAGAATGGTACATAATGACGATCCAACAGACCAAATCGATAAATCTAGTAAAGACTGGAGCGTTATGTCGTCGAATGACAAAAAACCCGAATGGAGAAACGCTAGAAAATACCAAAAAATATCTGACCGAAGGCCACACCCTGCAAAAGAATACAATGAAAGGATAGTAGTATTACATCCTAATGAGTTCAAAGGAAAAGGTAGTAAATCAGCCCGTTACGAAGGAGAACACGATAAGATGCAAATGCTGAAAGCATACGGTCTTAACGACTTTGCAATCAACGAAATTCGAGAATATTTGTCAAAATACACAGGAAAAACATCAAACTTTCACATTATGCAAATGCTAAACCTGTACAGGAACGTGAATAAAATTGGAGATGTTGATGAAGTCATCGATGATTTATGTTCGAGTCTAACTTCTGAAGGTATTAAACAAAAAAGCAAAGAAATCAAAAAAATGGTATATGAGAGAGAAATTAATAATAATTCAACAAAAGAGGTAGCAACAAAACAAGCCGAAGTGCATGAAAGAATGTTTTTAGAAAACGCCCACAAAATCATGATTGAACCTCTTGCTTGTGAAATACTAAAGAAACTAGTTAAAGACCGACAAGATTTAACTAAACTCGAACTCATGGAAAAAATGAGAGACCGACATGGTATACATTTCATATCTTTGTCACTACACGCAATGATTCACGCCATGTTAAGTCCTCTTGATAGCCCTAAATCCGCTTTCTCAGGTATGGATAAATCAGATTACCTTTCAACTATAGCGCAGAATTTGAACCGCACTCTTCAAACGGCTGTGTCTATTCCGGTGTAACATGGAGAATGAAACAATCCTTACAGGTCGTGAGGCTCAAAGAAGAATAGTTGATACAGCAATGTATGTGTCGGACAGAGTACGCTCTACTTTAGGACCTCTTGGTATGGACAAAATGTTAACAGACAAACTCGGCAATAGGGTATTAACAAATGACGGAGCTACAATACTTAAGTCTCTACCTACTAAAGACCCTATAGCATTAGAGATAGTTGATGTTGCTAAAGCCCAGGAGCAAAAAGCATACGATGGAACAACCACAAGTGTAATCTTAGTAGGGGAATTATTGCTACAGGCTGATATTTTGATTGAGAAAGGAGTTCACCCAACAGCAATAGCAAAAGGCTACCGTGAGGCACAAGCCATTGCCATACAAGAAGCAGAAAATAAATCAGAAAAATTAGGTTCTTTAGAAGCAGCGAAGAAAGTAGCTATTACAGCGATGACTGGTAAAACCGCAGGGGGGTATGCAGAACACCTGTCAGAAATATGCGCTCAAGCCGCTACATGTTCAAAACCACATAATATCAAAATCATCGGATTAAACGGAGACTTGAATGATTCTAAAATAATCGATGGAGTTGTGGTAATCAAAGAACCTTGTCTATCAGGTATGCCAACAAAATTAGAGGGTAGTGTATTACTAGTCGATGAAGAACTCGGCCCACCTATGGCAAACATAAACCTCAGTGATCCTTCAAAAATTGCTGAAATAGCTAAAGTGCAAGAACAATACATCAAAGAAAGAATATCACACATATTGAAACTGGACATAAAAGCAGTTTTTTGTCAAAAGGGCATAGATTCTAGGGCACAACAGGCATTCAGAAGAGAAGGAATCATGGCATTCCGTAATATCAAAAAAGGCGACATGCATAGATTAGCAACCACTACAGGAGCATCGATTGTTGAAGACTTGGCAGACATTAGAAGTGAAGATATAGGCGAAGGCAAAGTTGAATTCGTAGAGAATGTAAGTAAATCATATACCAAAGTTGAAGGAAAAATACAAGGGGCCGCTAGTATAATTCTGCCATGCCCTACAGAGCAGACACTTCAAGAGATCAGTAGGGCGCTTGAAGATGCCATAGGTGTAGCATGGATTGTTGCAAATGAGCCTAGTTTGGTAGTAGGTGCTGGAACGGTACAAGCTCAAATGCATAATGCTATTATTAACTCAAAACCGAGTTTAGACAGTAAAGCCGAAGTAGCCAAGCACGCATACGCTAAATCATTACTAATCATACCACAAACACTTGCTGAATCAGCAGGTATGGATATTATGGACTCTATGCATGAATTATTGACGGGTGATAATTTAGGGATTGATGCAATTAACGCAAGCGTTAGCAAAATGACCGTAGTAGAACCTCTAGAAATTGTTAGAAGCGCACTGCAGTCAGCAACAGAATGTGTGGTTGGATTGCTGCGTACTGATGAGATTGTTTTATCTAGGCCAATTCAAGAATTGTTTGAAGACTACTAGAGGTGTAAAAATGAACCTGATAACTGTACTGGGTAATAAAGAACAAATGGGCCTATCAAACGAATTATGCGAAAAACTCATCTCTATGGCAACTGGAGAAAAACACAAGGGAGAAGTATATTCGCAGAACCAGCAAATCAAAACGGACACTAAAACAAGAACTGTTGATGTATGGGCGATTCCAAGATATGAACAATCAAACGATATTTACGGACATATACTTCAAAGAATGATCGAAGCTTGCAAAGGTGCGGGATGGGAATTTGAAATAAATCATATGGAAACCCTACAACTCCTAAAATACTCAAAAGATGCATTTTATGACTGGCACATGGACATTGAACCGGAAGCAGACCAAAAATCTCAACGCAAATTATCTGTTACCATTCTTCTCAACAACCCCAATGAATTCAAAGGAGGCGAACTCGAACTCAAATTAGGAGATGAAAATTTAAAAGCCGAATTGGCAAAAGGCAGCATGGCCTTTTTTCCATCTTTTTCATTACACCGAATAACGAAAGTTACCGAGGGTACAAGATGGGCTGCTGTTGCATGGTTTAGAGGACCGCGATTCCGTTAGGGTAAATACATAGCATCGTTGCTTCCTTTGCTCGGTAAAGGTACGGGGGCGTGTAATTCCCAAGTAGCATTATTTTGGAAAGCGAAATAATATCTATTTTCCATAAGCCACGGCATCCAATCTATCAATTCAGTCATTCCTTGTGACTTTAGGTATTCGGGTCTGTTCTTCATGAAGAACGCCATAGCAGTATTGCACTGAGATAATGTTTGCTGGTGTATGTCCTGTAATCTTTGTGCTAGAAATACTCCGTGTATATCTTTTCCAGCACCAGTAGTGGCTAATCTCTCCAAACCTTCATGATACCCTTGTTTGGCAACATATAGCTGGACTTCATCAACGTAAATTACAAATGGTGTATTTTTGTGAGACTTTGATTCCCTATACCTAAATAGCAATTGAATTATATCGGTCAAATGTTGTTTCTTTCCAGAATCTCCAGGTGGCCTATAGATAATCCTCTTGTCTTTGTTATCTATATGGTACTGCAAATCAGCCACATTGTTAACTAAGAATCCGTGTGGCAACAAAGCATCATCATGCTTAGTATCTACAAATATGCTTACAGGTTTTTTTCTTTGGTCGAAAATAGTTTCATCTTTGAACAAAGTGATCGCAGCAGTAGTCTTACCATATTTAGTCATCCCGCTTATCACTAAATGGCCATCTCTAATACCTTCTCTGATTGGTTTCATAGATTTAACTATGGGGGCTGGCGCACTATTCACTGTCCTCACCTAGACCTTTTCGCTTTTCTAGTTCGAGAACGCCCTCTTTTTGTATCAGCGCCGTTCAATTTTTCTTTTAGCCTTAAGGTGCCCATAGTAGATGTTATTTCCAGTAAAGTAATAATCAAATTAGTTACCGAACGGTTTTCTTCCTGTGCTTGTCGTTCTAAAATTTCATACAACTCTTCAGGTATTCTAAGAGAGAATTGACGGCTCGCCATGGATAGGGCGAGGGTGGGTAGCCATATCAAAATAGCCCTTCATCTGAGTGCTAATGGGGGGGTTTGGGTTGCAAATGCAATACAATCAACCACAATCCGATTATATGTGAGACAACAATCCGTTCTAACAATGGCGCTTGGAGAACTGGTGTTGGTTAACCCCCCAAAAGGGAGAAAAACTCGCAGAACCAGCCCAGGTAAAAAAACCAAGAAAACCACCAAAAGGGGGAAAAACAATATGGCTAGAACTAAAAGAAAATCCGTAAGAAGAAAAGCAGCTCGCAGATCACCTGCAAAAAGAACAACTAAAAGAAAGACCGCTAAGAGAAAGCCAGCGGCACGTAAAGGCTCCAAAGCCAAGAGAAGTGCAGCGGCTAAGAAAGCAGCAGCTACTAGGCGCAGAAATGCAGCCAAGAGAAGTGCTGCAGGTAAGAAAGCGGCAAGAACAAGAAAAAGAAATGCTTCTCGAAAGTCTGCAAAGAGAAAGACTTCCACCAAGCGTCGTACTACTCGAAGAAAAACCTACAGAAGAAAACCTTCCAGAACTACAAAGAGAGGAAGTTCCTCTGCTAAAAGAGCTGCTGCAGCAAGAAAAGGCTGGAGAACTCGAAGAAGAAATGGTACATCTAAGAGAAGAACTGCAAGACGCAAACCTGCTCGCAGAACCAGAAGAAAATCACGAAGAAGCCGACGCAGATCTACAAAGATGATGGGTCTTGGTAAGATGAAAGGCTTTGGAAAAGGTCTAATTCAAAAATTCACAGGTGCAATGACTTCCTTTGGTCCTATGCTAAGCCTTGGTGCATTAGCAGCAGTATCATTCGGTGTTTACGCTCTAGGCCGTGGAGTCCTAATGTCTCCACAACTTTCTAGTGTAACTGGATTCGTCAACAACCTGCCTGTAGATGCTCAAACATTGCTAGGCGCTGGTCTAACTGCTGGATTTGCTGCAGTGACCTTCGAGATGATGCGAAGATACAAACTAATTTCTAAGAATACTGTGGCTATGGCTAACGCTGCTGTAATTGGCGCTGCTGGTTACACTGCTCTAACTAGCCTAAACTTCATGGGAATCGGTAACACCTTCCAGAACATCAGCGACGGCAAGTTCACTAACATCATACCAACTGCTGGATTGTCAGGTCTAGGCCGACTCGGACTAGGCGGCGCTCACAACAACATGATGGGCTATCACGACAACATGGCTGGCGCACACCAACAAAACATGATGGGTGCAATGGCACTTAACCAAGGGCAAGGTCAGAAACAACTAGCTCAAAGCGTTGGTAACAGCGGTGTTTTCGGAACTCGCAGAAGATTGGCTGGCACAAGAGTCAACCTTTTCTGAGGACGCTCCAATAGGGGGCGTACTCAATGAAAGGTAGACGAAAGACAGCCAGGAACAAGCGAAGACGGAATCGGAAAACCGGATCCAATCCAGAGTCTCAGTACCAAGCGGAAAAAGGCCCAGGCCGATTCCGCAAAGGTCTCGATTCTCTGCTTGGATTCGGTAAATCCGCAACCAGCAAAGGTAAAGCTAAAACTATCAGTGTTACTCAAGGAACACTAAAGATGGCTACTAACTTACCTGCGTTTGGTAAAGCCGTTGGCACTCTAGTTCTTGCTGGAAGTATGTACAGTTTAGGAAGTGCAGCCGTAACCGGATTGTATAACACTACGATTCCGAGAGGCGCACCTGGTCTAGACCAAAACATCAGAAGTAAACTTGTAGATACTGACTTAGGGTTAGTAGTTCAATCTGTAGGCATGGTTGCGGCAGGTAAAATTGGCGCAAGCTATCTGGAATCAGGCAGTATGGTTTCAAAACAAACCGCAGACACTATGTTAGCTATGCTTTATGGTATTGTTACTTATCGTGCTTTAACTGGATTACAATACAAAGACTTAGGTTCAAAGTTCCAATATCTTGCTGACGGCAAAATTGCCTATGCGCTAAATCCACGTATAGGTCCTACCATGAACACACCGTCGAATGTACAAAATATGCAAAATGCCTTCAATCAAGAGATGCCTTACTCATACACACTAGAAAGAGATTTCGAGGATCGTATGTATCAGAATCACAACATAAAAAGCGCCCTATTTACTCAACAGGGGGGCATTTGATGGCACATGAAAGGATAATGAGAGGATTAGGAACAAACTTCATTCGTAGAGACCAGAACCAAAACCTCGGAGCAATCACAGGACAACAAGTAGGATTAGCGACCTTGGCTATCATGGGTAGTGTTGTAGGAATTACTGCAAGTGGTGTAATCAATGCTTTTACCGATGGTTACTTTCATGGTCGTGCCAGGAAGAAAAATGTAACCTACGTAAATATCGCTAGAAGAAATGCTGCTCTAGGTGGTGTGTTCGGTGTATTTTTGGCTGCATCTATCTTGATTGGTGGAAATGGTGATTAAGTTTATGGTAGATTCCTCGGTTTTATTTATCCAAGATGGTTTATCCAGTAAATATGGAAAATACCTTGCTGGTTTTGCCGCAATTTATGGTGTAGCCCGTATTAGAGATCAATCAATAAGAGATACTAGCATTCAACTTTTCAAAATTTCTACGATACCTATAGCAGCTTATAATCTATATGGGGCGTATAAATATACAAAAGATGTAGAAGGTGCTGATTTGATTCAAAACAATGTGCATAATTACTCTAATATGTACAAACTAAAGTATTAAATCAAATTACTTATTAATAAATTCAAAGAATTGATAACTAATATAGCTTGTTCTTCAACTTCTTTCATCGATGTATAATCTGAATATTGTAAATCTTCTGGAATATTTTTTTGGCATTCTAATAACCATCGTACATCTTCTAATGCTCGTTCTAGTAATGCACTAGCGAATTTAGGCTCAATCAAACTCTTTTCGGACAACATATATTTGGCTAACTCAAGAAGCCAAATATAACTTCCTATCTTTTTTTTCTAAATATAAGGTTTCATTCACTATCACGCACTGGTTTCCAATTTTTCATAAATAGTTTAAACTCCCATCTATCTCCACCAGGTATCTGTAGTTCTGATGTGACAATAACAACTTGCGTTGGCTTTGGATAATTGGGCACATCTATTATGTTTTCAACAGTTATCGTTCTGCCCGTATACTTGTTTATCCATTTAGATCCAATCATGTTATTCCCTCAATTGCGACTTTAGCTTCTCTTGATTCGCCCTTCTTCTAGCGTTTTCATCAGATTCATCTTGTAAATTTCTTTGCAGGGCTTCATATGCTAAAGTACGAAGTGCGGTGGCCATGGGCAAGCCTCTAGACTGTGCAAACGCTGTAAACTTGGCAGCCATCTCTCCCTTAAGGCGCACCTTAACTTCGATAGGTCTAGGTTCTGGCATATTTGATGTGAAGTGTGTTAGCCGTATGAGTATAACGCTTCTCAGACGGACTATTTAGGACTAAAACGGACTAAAAGGTGCTAGTTGGTGACAAATAGGCCGCAAGTCATTATATGGTGGAGGCTATTCCCCAAGAATAAGTCGCACCAGCGAAACACCAAAAAATAAAAGGAAGAATTAACATGCAATGGAAAGTATACTTTGACAGACCGCAAGCTACCATCTTGGACTATCTAGACCAAGTTGACGGATTTATCGCCTACGCTTACCCTAACTGGGGAACAAGCAACAGAGGCGTATGGGCAAAAGGTGAATTTGGCCGTGGAACCCTACGTGCAGATCACTTTAGCATACTAGACACCCAAGGTGTCTGGCAAGTGCCTAACTCAGCAATTGGAACATCTGGAACACTATCAGCTACTTCATCCAGCAAAGGATGGATTGACAAGTGTTTGGACTTCAAAACTTTAGAGGAATTATATGTCCTAATTACAGGAATGCAATATGGCGTATCACCTTTGAATGTCGTAGAACACCAGTGGGCAATCGCTGGAATTACTACTCCATGTATTGAAAATCAAATTCTAAGTGTACTAGAAGAACCGTTCATCTACTACGAAGAACCTCTAGTCATTGAACCAGAAAAGACAATCGCATGGAACTTGAGAATCAAGACTGACCAAGGAAGCTTAACTGCAGAAAAACTCAGAGTTATTGGCCTAGTAGTAGGACAACACCATGAGCTAATCCAACAGACTACAAGCAGCGGAGAATTGAACTGAGCCTCCATAGGACCTCACATTTCACATAACAGGAGGAATAAATATGGCAGGAAATACAGGAAACACATTAGAAGCAGCATCAGTCGGTGGCTACGAACTTGCAATGGGTTCCAAACCTAGAGAACTATTGTTCTCATGTAATGGACACATCCCAGGTTCTTTATCAGACGAGGGCGCAGCAGCAACTGAGACACACCACGCATTCATTTCAGGAAGCGGAGCATTCGCAACATCTCTAGCAGGTGTCGCAAATAAAACAATTGGCGCAAATGCAGCCAATGAGACTCTAACAGTCGGAAACGCAGGCAGCAATATAACAGTTAATGGTGAAACTTTGACTTACGTAGCACCACAATGCTTTGCTACAAATGCAGGTTCACCGGCTGCAGTTACCAAAGTTGATCTAGATGTAGCAGGGCAAATCCCTGTTGGCGTAGGAGCTACTATCTCACTACCAACCTTTACAGGCACTGGTGGTGCATTCGAAGCAATGCCTCTCGTAAGATCCGTAAACTTCGGTGCAGGTTCTTTGGTTTTGGGTAAAGTAAGTGCCCAATCAGTATCAGGAATGTTTGTATTCGGCTCTGGCTCAGACAGCGTAGATAACTTGAACATCATAGATGCTCC
>Ga0181393_1000010_pt1 | contig 57368 bp, 87 predicted proteins | sample 16SPOviralmetaG_FD_130122 | JGI IMG/M metagenome (GOLD analysis project Ga0181393, IMG submission 130122) | Marine viral communities from the oligotrophic San Pedro Time Series (SPOT) site, San Pedro Channel, CA, USA - 16 SPOT_SRF_2010-10-21 | ecosystem: Environmental > Aquatic > Marine > Strait...
AGTGCCATAGCCTAACTCCTTATGCGTAAGGACTGTCACCTAATAGGCTAGTATCCCAAGCAGCTTTTAGTTCTGCAATCGTTGTTGCATTTGTTATTGCACTTGCGGCAGGAGCGTTACGAAGATTAGTTTTCTTTGTAACAGACGCAGTCTTTGCACTTGCATCATCTGCTTCTAATGCTTTCATATACACAACATCTTCTGCTTCAAGCAAAGGTGCGCGAACTTCTCTGATTTTATCTTTAAAAATTGTTTTCGCAGTGGCTAGGTCTTCTGATATCACGTTACCAGAAAGTGTCCAAGCATCACGAAAATGACGATCAGACGGCTTAGTAACACTAGCGGAATTAGCTTGATTGCCGTCCTTATCTACTATGTATGTTGTTACAGCCATCTAAATCTCCTTTATGCGGCTAGTTCTTCAGAGATACGCCAAGCGTTTCTCCACTCTCTTGTTGTAGGAAGTTGATTCTTCCTACAGATAACCATCTTAGGACGATTACCTTCATCCCAATTCTTCCAAACATGCTCTGGCACATCTTTTTGAATTAGGTATTCTATTGCCTCTTCTTCTGTCATAGCTTCCATAGGCTCTGTCTGATGTAATAGATACCCACGAGTATGCTTTTTAAAATCAGGTTGAGCTTCGTCTTTTTTTAATTCCCAGTATACCCAAACAGGTGGCAATATACCACCCTGTAAAGCACACGCCATCCAGTTAGGGTCAGGCACAAGAATCTTTGCACACTCTTCTAGCTTATCCTCATATACAACTCTATATTCAGACTGCACACCATCTAAATTTTCTTTAGCCCAACATAGCCTGTCAAATAAATGTGTGCCTTTAAATTGTGGTGTATCCATTGTTTATCCTATTGCCATTATTTCTAGTGTAGGTTGATGAAATTGAACTCCAGTTGTAGCTTCCCAAAAATGTGTTCCATGAAGTTTTGCTTCAACAGTAGAACTGTACTCTCTCATTTGTAATTTTATAGTTTTTGGAGTTGTCCAACTTGTAAGCGCACCAGTGTTAAAATCTTCAGCATTCGCATTACACTGAAACGAACAAAGTAATGTAGAAAGCGAACCGTAATCAGTACTCTGCCCTACAGTAAATCTCCGATAAAGAATTTCATTGTCATCAAGATATACCCTTCCATGCCCCATTGCATTAGTATCTCCTCTACCAATTAAAAAATTGTATTTATAAATAACGTTTTTTGTGCCTTCGGGTGGAGTATAAGTTATGCTACTTCCTGTTGCATCTACATAAGAAGTTGTTAAATTTTGTACGGCTGTCACGTTTCCTAACGTATATGAACCACTTAAAACTTCAAAAGTTTGCCCCGCACATACACCACCAAACATTTCGAGTATTCTACCAGTGCCTTTATTGTTATCTGCTAACAGGAGATTATCTACTTTTAATGTACTCATGCTAAATCTCCGTGTGCAGAAGCACTATTATCAGGGCATTCTCCGTTTGCGCCACCCTTTGCAGATGCCTGTACACATCTTATATCGTGTGTGTTTTTATTTCCTGAGTCATAAAAAGAAACTACCATAGCATCTTCTGATGAGTTAAATGTGCTTTCAGATTGTGACATGAAAGAATAATGCACAGTGTTAAAACTGCTTGTAAAATTTATATCAATGTCTGCTGCGGCATTATCCGTAAAATTAGTAACATTAAAAGAATCATTTATAGTAGGTGGATTGTCATCACCATCCCAGCAACACCACATTTTTGCCAAACCTTGTTGCAAAGATGTTTGCGTACTACCATTCTCACCTGTTACTGTAATAGCATTAGCAGAGGTCTTGCCTGAGATTTTGTCTACTTTAATTTCACTCATGCTAAATCTCCAAATGCCACATAACTAAAAGAAGCATCTTTATAGCCTCCATCATATATTCGTATATCATCTGCTGTAGATGTTGTAGCTTGAAATCTAGTAGAAACTAAATCATTTACAGAAAAACCAGCATTGTTACCAACAGATGCAAAGGCAGTATTGTTAAACCCATTTGTCATATTTATAATTGCATATCCTGTTTGCGTATCTGTAGTAGAACTTACATTAAAACTATCTACATCTGGAAGCCATGTGGGAGTAGAACCAGACAATGTTTTATTAGAGGAAAATACTTTTGCCGCAGTTTGCTTAGTAAGCGTAACCGCACCACCAGCAGATGTTTGTAGGGTTGTTGCTTTAACAGTTGTTGCTATTAATGTACTCATATTATCACCAACGTACCACCATCTTCTACTTGAAGAGTAATGTTAGAGTTAACTGTTATCGGGCCTGTAGCACTAGCGTTTTCTGCGCCACCTATCGTAACATTAGAACCTACTGTCTTATCATTCACGCGAAACATACCGCCACCAACAAAGTCAGACTTATTAGCTGTGGGGGGTGTAACTGTGGCTATATTAAGGCCAAGAAAGTTTACAAAGATATTACCTGTACCTGTAGAAGGTGCGGTGCTAAAGCTAAGTGTCGTACCACTTACGCTATATTTATTTGTATCTTGAATAACACCATCAACAGAAACAACAATATCTTGGTCGTTTCCTACTGTTCTAGATAATGTAAAAGACGTAGTAGAATTATTACCATTAAACCGCTCTACGGCTGGTATATCTACAAAGTTTGCTGTTGGTTGACCACCGATATAAGGCATAACATCTCCTATGTACTTATAGCATCAACAACAGATATCCACGCATCCACACTGTTTGCCGTATTACTTATAACCTTTAAAGCGTCCCCACTCACCAAGGTTATTCTTGCGCCACCATCTAACACCTGTAAAGTGCTACCTGTTGGTATAGGTGCATTTTTTATAATATAATAATCAGCACTACTGACTGTGATATACACACTAACAAGTATCTGCGAGGTATGCACGTTTGCAAGATTAATACCTATGATTGCATCATCTGAGTTAGCTGTACGCAAGGTACTAGCGGAAGTCCCTATGTTTCTTGCTATGTTTCTTTCAAAATCTTGTGCCATTATAATACCATTGCCATTGCTGTTGCGAAAGCGGCTGTTGTACCCCCACCTGTGATACCAAGATTAGATGGGGTGATTTTTTTCATTGTACCACCATCATCTACAAGCACAAAGTCTGCATCACCGCTTGATGTTGTGGTGGTGGGTGTGTCTGAGTTACCTGTTGTAATAAAAGTACCGCTGATGTTCGGTAATGTTAAAGTATTATCTTGAGTTGGATTTGTAGGAGTAATTTTAGTTTCGTGAGCATTTGCTGATGAACCTTCAAATAATAAATCAACACCAGTGCTGAGTAAAACATCTTTATTAGTAAATGTAGTAGCACCATTACCCTTTATAGTAAAATGAGTAGTGCTTGACCCTGCTGATATAATATTAAAAATAAGGTTGCCATCTTCAGTACCATCAGTAACATCTGTTATTTTGCCAAATATTTTGGCATAATTTATTTCTTCTCCTGCACTGTTTTCAGCTAAAAAATCAATTTGACCAACAAAATCGCTATCAGCAGGAGATGAACTATCTCTTTTTAATTTTAAGTTGGGTGCTACAGTAGAACCAGTATCTGTTGAGGTGATAGTAAGATTGCCTATAATGCTTGCATCGCCTGTGCCACTAAAACCATTAATCACAGGAGTTGTAAGAGTTTTGTTTGTAAGAGTGCTTGTAGAACTAGCAGATATACCACCTATATCAGATAAAACCTCACTCGTGCTTCTGCTTTCTAATCCGTTAGCTGTAAAACGAGCATACTCGTCATCTGCAACTGAAGTGCTGTCTACTTTAACTGCATTTGTGTTGCTAATTCCAAATGTAAGAGAAGCCTGTCCACCTATGTCGGACAATACTTCAGAAGCAGAACGTCCCTCAATAGCAGTGCCGTCTACTCGTAAGAAATCATTATCTGCTACACCGCTAGTAAACTTGGGAACATTCGTATTAGAAATGCCTGTGTTTAATACTGAGGCAGTCCCCAAACCTAATGATGTTCTCGCAGTAGAACCTGACTCTGCTACAAAGTTACTTCCGTCACCAACAATAAAGTTACCGTTTGTTACAGCAAGACCAGCAACGTCTTGTAGTTGTGCATCTAGTCTTGCATTAGCTACCGTTCCAGAAAGTTGCGAAGCATTTATTGTTTTGTTTGTAAGTGTATCTGTAGAGCTTGCTGTAATAGCACCTATGTCAGACAGAACCTCAGAAGTGCTTCTGCTTTCTAAACCACTAGATGTGAACCTAGCGTACTCGTCATCAGCTACAGAAGTGCTATCTACTTTAACTGCGTTAGTATTAGATATTCCAAAAGTAAGGCTTGCTTGCCCTCCTATATCGGACAGAACTTCAGAGGTACTTCTACTTTCAAGACCACTTGCAGTAAATCTGGCATATTCATCGTCTGCTACAGACGTGCTGTCTATCTTAACTGCGTTAGTATTAGATATTCCAAAAGTTAATGAGGCTTGACCGCCAATGTCCGACAACACTTGACTAGCTGATCTACCCTCTATAGCCGTGCCGTCTACCCTTAGAAAATCATCATCTGCTACACCACTAGTAAACTTTGGAATGTTAGTGTTGGATATGCCTGTATCTAGTACAGAAGCAGTACCTAGACCTAACGATGTTCGTACAGTTGCACCACTTTCTAGCACAAAGTTAGACCCATCGCCTACAATGAAGCCACTGTTTGTAACAGCTAATCCAGCCACATCTTGTAACTGTGCATCTAGCCTAGCGTTAGGCACTGTGCCACTGCTTAGATTTGAAGCATTAAGACTTGACCCATCTATAAAAGAACTGTCGTTATTTAATATACTTAACGGTATTTCACTAGCGGCTTTGCGTCTATCTGCTCCATTATCAAGAACAATAAACTCATCTGTGCCAACCATAGTTTGTGTCATATCTGTAAGTTCAGATAAATCTACAGCTAAACTCACAGAGCCACTAGTACCGCCACCTGATAGACCCGTTCCTGCTGTTACATTTGTTATATCACCAGTAGTACCCGTAGCAACTGCTGTCACTCTGCCTTTAGCATCAAGTGTTATAGTATCTATTTTTGTACCATTTGAGGTAGAACCATAAGTAGCGGCCCCTGCGCCACCACTAGGAAGTCTATCTTCAGATAACGTACCACTAGACACATTAGATGCATTTATAGCTGTAAGGTTACTTGCGTTAAATGCTTCTATGTTACCACTGGCATCAAGATAGACTGCTTTCTCTGCTGGCTGAGTGCAGAACAGTGTCTTTGTACCAGCACCCCAGCTAACAGCGTTATCAGAGTTACTAGATTGTAATATGGTAGTTCGGGCTAATGTAGTGCCAGAAGAGGTGTATGTGCCTATGCCGACTTCAAAATCAGCACCAAGAGTACAAGCATAATAGGTAGTGTTACCATTACCGATAGACCCGAAAGACTCAAAACCACTAACAGCACCAGCAAGAGTATACGTGCCAGTACCCGTTGTGGTGGAGGTTTCCTTGACCCTATCGGCAAGTACGAGAGCCACATTGTCACCTATGCAATACGAATGATTGCGTTACTAGCATCGGCTGTCGGAAACTGTATGGTAAATGTACCAGAAGTAGATGTTTTATCTGCACCAAAATCTAATACACAAACGGCCGGATCATTTGTTGCAGTTTCATTAAATATTAATGCACCACGAGCCGTTATTGTAGCATTAGTAAACTGTGCATCATCAAAATCTGTAATCGCTGTAGTAGTGCTACTAAGTGAAGGATTAACATTGGTTAACGAAACCCCTTTTGTAGTATATCCATTACCGTTTGCTATTTCATTAGAAGTTGTATAAGCAGCGGTCGCTGCACCTAAACTAGCGGAGGATGTATATAGAGCAAGTTTAAAAGTATCTTGTCCATTTTTAAAATTATGCACCCCTTCTAACAGCTCTTTTTTAAAAGTATTACACATTGCTTGAGTTATCGCCATTATAGTCTCCTTACTATTTCAGCCAAATCTTTATGACCATTAGAGGTCAGAACTTGAACGATAGTAGCACGTTCTTCTCGTCTTGCCAACGTAATGTAGTGATACATTATTTTTGCTGCATTATCCTTAAAAGCTCTTGCTTGAGCTTGTATTGCAGGATGCGCTCTATCTGAGATGGTAATTAGCTTATCAAGAGCTAGTTCTGTTAACTGTTCATTAGAGTGCCCACCATTATCAGATGTCATGACATTCACGCTTCCAACAGCACCTGTTGCTAAATCAAACATTTTTATCCCTTATGTTTTTGGTACTCTTCTTAATCCTGTACGATAAGCGTCCGTATTCTCAAAGCCCTCACCATATGTTTTTAATCTTATTATTGCTTCGTTAAATCTTTCACTATAAAGCTGTAAAATATCTGGCTCACCTTTCATAAAGACATATGCTTCATAAAGACTTCCAAACAGTATCGCATCAGGAGCGTTAGTTCCTAACCAAGATGCACCATCTCCAGTTGCTGTTATTGATGTGGGTCTATAGTAATAATGTAACTCAACAGAATAACCACTATTAGGAGTAGGACTAATAATAAAATTATTGACATCAAAGAGAGCATAATATCGAGGGACACCTGTAGTAGCTGGGTTTGGATTGTACTCTTGAATAAAGTTTACATCTTTAAACAATAAAAACTCATGATTACTAGAATTTATAATAGAAAGCGCAATAGCCCCAAGATAATCAGAAGGAACAGCAAGAAACTTATTTCCATTACTCAGTGTACCTGTAACATTCTTTCTAAAATAATCTAACTCAACAAGTTTTAAAATACGCTCTTCTGCATTCTTGATAAAGTTAGGTATGTTTGTTGTGAACGTAGTTTCATCGTTCTCAGTGTAGTCTTTAATTGCTTGCGTAAGCGTTGTATTGGTGTAACTCATTTTGCTATACTATCGTTATGTTTCCAACCATACTACTGTGATTAGTGCATTGATACACTAATGACGTATCACTTGGTTCATGTGGTACAATAAATTGTGTTAACCCTGTGGTAGAGTTAAAGTTTTCCGTTACACCTGTGGTAAAGGCAGAACCACCATTTGATGTTCTTATTTGTAAGGGATGACTACTTACATTTGCCGTGTTATTTATAAGATAAGTATGCCCTTTGTAAAATGTAAAATTAGGGTTATCACCAGAAGTGGCTCCTGGCCCTGTAAAAGTATATGCGCTTGATCCATTTGTTCCAGCTACATACTTAGTGACAGGTCCTGTTGTCTCATCGTTTAGTCTAAGCCAAGCACCACCATGAGCAAAATATAGACCACCAGTTGCATGAACATGAGCTATTGCTCCATGATATGTGGAAGCACTAGGTAGATCGCTTAGATTTGCATAATAGAAGACAATTTTGTTAGCACCAGAGCTAACGTCAAAAAGACCGTTTGCATCTATGATATCAGTCAAAACACTAGAACTGTTTCCTAATGCATTATATATCTCTGTAAAATTATCGTTTATCTTATCAGCACCAGCACGAAGTGTATCGCCACTACCGTCATTTGCACTAGAACCAATTCCTACAGTTTGCTTTGCCATTTAACCCTCGTCAAAAGTTTTGGTAGCTGAATCAAGTGTAACACTTGTAGAATCGAAAGTCGATGCTGACGTTGACGGAGCCGTTGATGTTATTGTTACTGTTCCAACACTCACAGATAAAACAGTGGTTTTATTAATTAAAGTACCAATGATACCACCGCCTACATTAGTGTACACTGTGAAAGCAGTAGTTTCAACGTCCTGATTAGGACGTGGATCTTTAAGAGCTTGTGCATCTGCTGCTTTTGATCGTGGTTGTAATTGAGGATGTTTAGACTCATATTCATCAGGACCGACCTTTAGACCGTTCCATTCAGTCCTCATGTCAGATAGTTTATACCTGAAACCTGACCTATCAGAATATCCGTAGGCGTATTTACCAGATGCATACCTTGCCATCAATTAATCCGTAAGTAATCCATACTTGGTTGCAGTTTAAGAGACACCCTATCCTCATCCTCATCGGCTGCTCTTTGAAACTCTTCTTCATATATGCTTTTCAAAAGTTGTAGTCTTTCTGGTGCCCTTTTTACAGACAAATAATAAGCTAGACCAGATATTATACAAGGTAAGAACCTGAACGGAGCATCCGTAGTGTTTACTAAAGCATCAGCATCTTGAATGCGTTGAACGTAGTAGTATACCAACGTATCAGAAGAACTGTCAGGAGTTGACCATAAAGTTATTTCAGGAATGGTCTGTCTATTATAATAATACTGGCTAGGTCTTCCTTGCGTTGATTTACCCGGGATACTAAGAAACTCACCCCTAGATATTCTTGACAGGTCAAAATCTGTTCCACTTCTTCGTAATACAACCTCTAATAAGTCTGTATAAGTAGCATCAAACGTATATGTTGATGTACCAGCCGTAAGAGCTTGGGTTCCCTGCTTGACTGTCCATAAGTTAATGCCTCTATTTGCCCACTCTGCAAACATGATATTTAAAGATCTACGGGCGGTTTTAGCATCGTATCCAGTTCGGACTTCTAAACCGCACCGCTCGTAAGCCTCTTCAATTATATCAGCGATATCTAGATCAAAATCTCTTGAGTTAGAAGTAGCCATTACTACTTCTTCTTAGCTTTTACAGCACCGCCACGCATCATCTTCATAGCCTTTTTAGAACCAACCATGCCACCGCCCATCATTTTTTTCTTAGGCATAGTCATCCCACCACGCATCATTTTTTTAGCTTTTTTTGCTTTCTTCATTGCCATTTTTCAATCTCCTGTAAATGGATTTTCTACGCTTATACAAAGATTCGGCATCATAGTAATCTTCGCACACATCATAATACCCCTTCATTCTAAGTGAATCTGAGGCTTCTTGCAACTTACTTAACCTTTGAAAGAAAATCATTGCATATACCGGTCCTGAATCCTCCTCCATATCAAGGCTATCATCTAATAGCTCGTTGCTTTCATCTTCTGGGTGAAAACCCATGAGATACATATCTTTTGTGTTATATTTACCATTGCTTATATCTTGGTTTAAATCATCTAACAGTATATCTAAATCATCTAAATCATCTGGGAAAAAGTCTATTAAAATAAGTACATCTTTACTATCGTCCCAATTATTTATGCTAGAGTGTATAACATTGTAATTGGCTTCATAATTAAAAATAAAACCCACTTTATCATTAAGCCAAGCAGTTTTAGCATAAGGACAGGCGGGTAAATTATTGTAATGTGGGTTAGGTATTTCAAGAGCGTTCTTAGACCAATCTTTTAAATCAGACATAATTTTTTGTTCTACATCTGGAAACATCAAAACGAACTCCTATTCACATATAGCCACAACAGACCAACCGAAAATCCTACAACAACAATAACTAGAAATATTATTGCTATCGCTTCTACAAAATGCTTACGAGCTTCACGCTGCTTGTAGATAGTTTCTTTGCGCTGTTGTCTTATATCACGTTCCATTTTGATAAGCTCTTGCCAAGCGGAAGGTCCACACATTGAGCTAATCAATTTTCGTAATTCATCTCTTTGGTTCTCAAGCTGTTTTTTTTGAGTGAACAATTCCATCGCTTCTTGCTCAACCGATTTGCCAGAAAATAACTTTTTAAATATAGGGGGATTCTTAGCCTCATGATGGGCACGATCAATATCAGATACCGCAGACATCCAGGTAGACAAACTTTTTCCCATCGAATGAAGATCTCGGCCTATGCTCACCCCTTTTTTTAAAGTGGCGAAAGCGGAAGAGGCAAGTGCCATACTTGAAATAGGATCAATCATGTCAAACTCCTAGGCTTGTTCAACAGCCCCTTTTGTTAACTTCCTTCTGTTTTCCATGATCATCCCGCAACCCCTTGCAACAGCAGTGCCGGGAATTGATTTACCATTAAAAGGTCTTTTTGGAGCCGTAACACCGCCCCCTAATTTTAAATTTCTTACTTTTGCCTTCTTTGTATTAGAGACAACAGTTTTCCCCTTACCGCCCTCACGTTTCTTCTTACGAGCAGTTTTAGCTCTTTCAGCTTTACTGAGACTATTAGCTTTTGATCTTGGTAAACAACGGTCAGGCCTCTTTTTATTCTTTGAAGTTCCACATTTACCTTTGATGGATCCATCTGTGCCAATCCTCACCCAATCTTGTTGCAGCCATTTTTTAAGCTCCCCCATTACTTGCCCTTTCGCTTACCACCCTTTGACTTTTTTGCGTAGTTTGGGTCTTTACAGTATTTTGAGGCAGCCAAGTTTGCATACGCTGACGGGTACGTGTCAAAGGTGCGTTTAGCCCAAGCCTTACCCTCTGGGCATATCTTTGATCCCTTACTCTTTGCACTAGCCTTGCCTCCTTTTTTAAAATAAACTAATTTATCTGTGTTCATTTTTCTCCCCTTGGTAATTTGTTTTGGCATTTGCGCCCTACCAATAGCCATTATTTTATCCAGCCAAGAAACAGATGAACTATAGAACCAACAACACCGCCCATAGCAAGCATTACCCAGAAGGCACCCTTCCATCTATTGGCTTGAGCTTTCAAGTCAGAAACCTCTTTATGAACATGGCGCACTTCATCCTGAAGTTGCGTAAGCCTTTCCTCTAGTCTAGCTAGTGTTACTTCTACTTTTTCTGCCATTAACACTTCCACCTTTTTCTAGCTTGTCTTAAACGGCTATTAGGATCTTTAGCCGCTTTAGGAAACTTTTTCATTTGCCCAGCAGAACGAGCGCAGAAAGACTTGCGTCTTTTAGCGTCCTTACTTCCCTTCTTTACTTTTCCAGTAACAGCCGTTTTGAGTTTACTGCCAGGGTTGTCTCTTCTGTACTTAGCCACCCCAGACTTAGTCATTCCCGCCCCAGACTTGGTGGAGCGGAAATATTTTTTTGTTTTTGGCGGTTGCTTATCTTGTTTCCGCGCCATGAGGTTACCCAAAAAACCCTGTCATAGAGTCTATTGCAGTAAGTGTCACATGACAACCGTCTGGAAAGATAATACCGTGGTCAGGAATTGTTATCTGAGTATCGTCTGAAGCTAAAAAAGTCATGGTCAGAAGTGTTGCTCCTGAACCACTACCGTTTCTAAAAACTGCGGCAGGAGAACCACTGCCTGCGCTTCTCACAACAAAGGATTTTAACCTAGTTCTACCGCCATTAAACGTACCTGTGGCAGTAATTGTCTTTGCAATAATTGAACTAGCCATCGTAGCCTCCTATCTTAGCTATCGCCAAAAGGTGTTGCTACTGTACCAGAACCAATTAAACTTCCTTGAACAAGATACTCCGCAAGAGCTAATGCAGTGACTTCTATGTAAGAACCAACTTTACCGCCTTGTGTCCCATCGTTGAACGTAATAACGTCATTACTTGCACCCGGCACAAATGCTTTCGTAGTAGAACCAGTAACAGCTACAGAACCAACAAACTTATCTGTTCCATCTGTTTTAATTTTACCTGAAGTTGAGGCTGTTCCTATAAACAAAGTGTATTTTGCACCTATTGTACCTGTTGTAATGGTAGGTAATGTAATCACACCGTCCGCATCGTTTATTTCAGAAATGCGACCAGCGTGAGCGGCAAATGTAAGGGTTGTGTTTTCTGCGGCAATGGCAACAACGGAGCCAGAACCTGAGTTTGTCATCCCGTTGTTAGATACAACTGGACCTGAGAAAGTAGTGCGAGCCATGTTAATCTCCTTGTCGTGGCTAGTGTCAGCATAATGCTGTCAAGGGTTATCGTGTGAAGAGAGGCATCTCTTCACACTGTTTATAGCATACCTTAAAAAATAAAAAACGGCAAGGTTAGTTAATACCTAGACCTTGCCGCTCATCCACAGGAGAGATGTTTTTTATGCGCCTGGAGAACCAAACACGCATCTTGGATCTGAAAATCCGAAGCTATAACGCTCACGAGCCTTAAACCTCATATTTCCAGTATCAAAGTCTGCTTCCATCTGAGTTGACAGAGGAACACGCTCAAAGTGTAAGAAACCTCTGGGTGTGTCTGTCATGATGAAGAATGCATCGGGGTCTGTTAAGAAGTCATTAACGGTATAACCGTTTGGTAACATTCCCATAGACCTTAGTGCATTAACATCATTGTCAGCAGTTCCTACGCGAAGGTTTGATACCATCAAACGCTCTGAGATAAACTGTAACTGACGTGGTACAATTAACTTCATACCTCTTAAAGCTACAGTTAAACCACGCTCGTCAACAAATCCAGCAATACTGATTAAGGCATCTTCAAGAGATGTCTCATTCAAGTCGGCTGCAACTGAAGGCTCATTGGCAAAAGTTCCACCTGTTGTTAAAGGGTGGTCTGTCGCACATAAAGCAACGCCATCACCACCAGCACTTGCACCAGCTGTAAACGCATTGTTTAAAACTGCTGTTGCTTTTACTTGTTTGGTGTGCGCCATTGAGCGAGCTAATGCTCTGGTATAGCGTGAAGATAATCTGTCGTACAAGTTATCTTCGATAGCTTCTTCGGTAATCGAGAAAGCCAATGCTATTGTTTCGTGATTATAACGAGCAGTAAATGACTCGTTAGCATCATCAAATGTTATTCCTGTACCCTCTTGTTTTGTGGGTGCAGCACCAAATCCTGAAAGCATCACCTCTTCTTCAAACGCTCTGTCTGAAGATTCAGTGGTATATATCTCAGCATGTTGGTTTTCATATCTATCATACTCCATGCCAAAGAGAGCATTTAGACCAGGTTCCAACTCTTTAGAGAGTTGTGCGCGAGAAATAGCCATAATCTAATCTCCCTTACGATGCTGTTGCGGCTGCGGCAGAAGACAGCAGTGCATGGTTGTTGATTTTGACTATGTACGAAACACCAGCAGCAGTATGATCAGCATTAGTAGGATCTTCATAAATCCCCAAAATCATTACAGGATTAGATGTATCTGAATCCTCTGCGGTAGATATACCTATTTGAGCAGTGGATATACCAGTGGTTGTGTTACCACTAGTAGCATTTACTAACTCAGCTGTTTTAAATATATCTGCTTTTGCTGTTGCTCTGTTCGTGTTTGTTCCATTACTTGCAATAATAAATCGCTGCATTGGATCATCGTACACAAAGCCCTTGATATCAAAATTAGTATTAGCTGAACCGCTTCCGGGCCATGAATTACTAAATTTTAACTTACCAGTTGATGCGTCTACGTATTCACATCCCGCGAAAACACCTACAAACTGATTACCATCTCCACTAGCTGATCCAGCTACTTGAATGGTACCGCCTGTTAATTCTGCTTTCACAGGAGAACCTTGAAAAATCGCAGAGGCATTACTGGCAATAAAGTATTGGTTTGTACCTTGAGTAGCAGGTGTGCTACCGAACCCATTAATGGGTTTAAGGCCAAACGAAACATTTACGTTTGCCATTTTTGACTCCTAAAAGTTACTCGGAATCAGTATTCCTACCTTTTCCGAAAGATACACGACTTTGCCTATCCCTAGAAATAGGCATTGAGGGATGTTCCTCCCTCATAAGGTCCTGATCAACAGCAGATATTTGTTCGCGAGTCCGTCCTCGGTAGTATTCGGTTCTTTCCTGCGCTGTTTCTTCAGGTATACGGGCTAACATTAAGCCACCGTTTCCAATTACACCCGCATGTTGTCCATCTTCGATACTAGCAAAATCGTTTTGTCCAGAATACTCATCAGACCTAACTGGTTCGTATCCTTCTCTAAGTTTGGAATGAACGTTTATTTTATCGTCTTCCCCACGAATAGCGGTTCTTATCCAACGATGCTTGTATCCGTCAGGCGCATCAGGAGCGTCTAATCGGCTTGGCGGTGCCCACGGCTTTCTGCGTGAGGTTTTCTCACGTGTTTGTGATGATCTTGTTTGTTTTATATCACTCATATTTAATCCTTAACATACTTTGCATATTCAGCCAAGGGAACATTAAGTTTTTTTGCCATTGCAACTTGCGATGGTGATAACTTAACAGTCCTGCGCCCCTGTTTTGAACTGCGAGATGCGGAAGTTGAAGCAGAAGCGACTCTTGAACCCCCCTCGTTAACCTGTTTGTTAAATCTATGAGGAAACTCTGCAACGATTCTTTTGTCAAGCTCATCATAATAATCATCTGTATCTGGGCTAAGTCCTTCATTCTTTAAATCTTGATCGATAACGAAGGCTGCTTGCGTCATAATTTTATTGTCACCAAACCATTCGTTTCTCTCTGCCCACTTCTCTGCCTTCGGGTCAGGTCGTGTAGACTGGGCCGGGGCTGGTGTTTCAACGGCTGGTGTTTCCCGTGAAACATTTTGTTTACGCTGTTCATCAGCCATGCGGTGGCGTTCTTGTTCAATAGTAATTTTTGATATTGCCTGTTGAGCATCGAATATCTTATCAGCGTCATTTGCGTCCAAAGCCTCACGTAAAGCCTGTTTTGCCGTTGCTTCCTGTGACTCTAAACGTGCGCCATACTCATCAATAAAACCAGAGTTAAGGTTAGTTACCTGTTCTTGAAGTGTATCATTTTCTTTCTTGATTACTTCAGCAACTCTGACGGCTTCTTCCTTGTCACGCTCGGCATATCTAACTTTCTCTGTTAGCTTTTTAATTCTTTTTTGTACGCTCTTTCCGTAATCATCTAATTCATCTTCTTTCACAGTGTTTGAATAGGACAACTCGGAGGTCTGTACCTCAACCTGTTCTTGTTCAGGTTCTTTTTCTGCTTCAGGTTCTTTTCCATCCTCAAGAGTAACGGTTACTTCTTTTTCTTCAACTTCTTCATACATGCTTTATGTCCTCTGGCTCAAGTATTGTCGCAATCACTTCATCATCATTGATAATACGCACTTCACCGCCATCTATTTTAAATCTAGAACCAGCGTATCTACCAATACAAACCCACTGCCCCTCTTTACACCAAGGCTCCGCATCCTCACTAAACTTGTTTGGATCCTTATAAGCTAACGGCCCTGTTTTCAAAACATAAGCTACAACAGTAGCTAATGCCTCTCGCTCACGAGCTTGGTCGGGGATTATTATACCACCTTCTGTTTTGGCTTTACCTTGATAAGGCATAACTAAAACACGCCAACCAGTTGGTTGAGGCAATCTTTCTGTTAATGATTTATCAAGAAGGCTGGGGTCTAAAACTTTTTCATCTGCCTTTACGTAGGCTTCGCCTACGGAAGGACTATCAGATGAAGACTGTTGTGATCTTGTTTTTGCCACATGATCAGGAACGAATAATGTCTTCGGCATCTTCTATATTTTTCTCCAGCAGGGCTTTAACTTCTTCCTTGGCGTAGACAAGACCCTGTACTTCTCCCACCAACCGCTGGTATTGTTCAAAGTTTTGAACTCCTCCAGATGTCAAAATCTCAGCGATTTGTTCTTCTCGCCTTAGTAATATGTTATAAACATGTTTTGCAAAGTCTGCAACATCCATTAAGTTGTGCCCCTAAACCTATTCTTTGTCAAGGACGCACCAAATCCTCTAGAGTTCTTCTTCTTAACTTCTGGAAGCTCTAGATATCTATCATACTCCGCATTTGTTAAATTAGTTATATTGTCAGCGGCAATACTTCTAATTTCACGGTCTGTTCTTATCCTGTCAGCCATTAAAACAAACCACTAAAAGTTTTCCCTGTTACGGAAGCTCCACATCCTTTAACTTCGCCACCTCCTGTGAACTTCTCAATCATTCCACCGTCAGCTTTACGCAAACCTTTAAAGTCTTCTCCAGTAATCTTGTCTCTAGGCTCTGCTACAACAGCAATTTTCTTTTGTTTTGGTGATAGTTCTGGCATTTTAATCCCCTATTTTGTTAAACCTTTGTATTTCTCAAAGCTGCGTAATGAACCAAGTCCCAGCATTCCAAGCAAAATCGTGGTCAACGTCTCCATGTCGAAACTAGGTAACTCAGGAACCTCGATACCAGCATACGCTGTTGCGAACAAAATAATCGGAGCAAGGACAAAGTGGTATGCCAACGCTGTACCACAGGTCCAGCCGATGAAGGGACGCCATCCAGAAACAAAGATGGATTTGTGTTGCGCTTCTGCTTTGTTGACTTCGATTTGAGCCATTTTTGTCTCTTGAGCATGTCTTTCTGCCATTGTGGCAATTTCGTGCGCCAAAGCATTCTTCTGATCCTTGTCTTCAATAAATTTGTCTAGTATGCCTGTTACGGGTCCTATTAATGTTTGTAGTACCATTTGTTTATACCTTTGTTATACAACTTGAACAATACCATGATTCGCCTTTGTCTTTAGAAAAGCCTGACGTTTTATCTCCACATAGTCCACATTCTGTGGATTGATATATCTTGTGTTCCTTTGCCCAACGAATGTCATGCTTTTTAAATTTACGCTTTCCATATCTTCTTACGCTTTTTTCGGCCATACAGATACAGCCATGTAGGCTCCCACTATACCCCCGCCTGTTAAGTACAATAAGCTAGAGAGATCTGTGAGAAGCCTTACTCTTTCATCTGACACAAAAGGCGTGAACATCAACAGTGTATATAGAGCCATAAAGCACAGCACAGCGGTAGCCATACGCCTTTGCGCTGTCATCTTACGAAGTTCGGCTGCTTCTTGTTTTTCAGCTGCTTCTATTTCATGCAACTTTTCAGCTGCCAACAATTCATCGTCATCCACAATGCCGTCCCCATCTAGGTCATATTTATTATACTCAGAGTCTTTCTCTAATCTCTTCTGTATCATGACTTATCTCTTGTAGCCTGTATCCTCTCACGGTTTACAGCAGCTCTTTCATCGGCAATGTCTTCTTGTAATTCAATTCTAGCGGCATCCGTTGTAGCTCTTTGTTTTAATTTTTGACGCTCCAAGTTAAGTTCTTCTTGATCCTGTTTCGCTCTACGCTGGGACTCTGCAGCCCTAATTGCAAGTTCTTGTTCTCTAATCCTAACTAGCGGGTCTTGCTGTCCTGTTGGTGGTGCCAACATCTGTGTTAATTCTTGTGTAAACTGAGCTTCTAACTTTGCTACCTCTGCCTCAACCATATCTTCAGACATATTCGCAGCGGCTTGCATTTGTTGTTGTGCCACTAGAGGATCAATCGCTCCTGTCTGTGCAGCCAAAGCCAACTGCTGGGCTTGTTGTTGTTGTGCTTGTACCTGTTGCATAACAAACAATCTAGCTTTCATGGATATATGATCCTGTAAATGACCTAAAAATATCGCATAAATGTTTGGTGTGGTCTGTACAATAGGAGTCTTCATAAACAAAACGTGCGCTAATATATGTGCATCATGGTCTTGTTGTTGAAATGCCGTTATTATCTCGCCTTGCAGAGCCTTTGCATTCTCAATACTTGGACTTGTTGGCTTTGGCTCTTTCTTTGACGGTAATATCTGGTCAACATTTTGAACCTCTAAAGCCTGATACATGCGCTTATATGCTTCATGTAAGTTATGGAGTTGAGGGTTACTCTGAGCTAACTGAAGCTGCGTTTGAGCTAAAGTAACCCTCTGAGCCATAGAAAATATATTCGGATCAGAGACGGGGAGGACATCCACTCGATCATCAAAATCTACGGCTTTTATTTCTGACGGTGCGCCAGCTACGTCATAGGGATAATTAGGAGGCAAGTTTTCTGCAAAGATTCTCGCAAGCAGTCTAAACTCTGTCTTCTGAGCATAGTGTAAACGTTTATGTATTGCAGACATAACCTTCATACCACGCTCAAGTAATGCGACAGTAGTACCAACAGGCATGTCACCGCTCTTACTATCACCCAATTGTTGGTCTGTTATTGATACAAATCGTCTACCACCTTCAATTATTGAACCCAATAACGATGCTAGAGTACCAGACGGCTCCTTAAACGGTAACGGTATGATGGAATTACGAATATCACCGCCCGGAGCGTCAATATCCCTAAATTCACCCGGACTAAGCGGTTCATCAGAATTTCTTATACGAATCCCACGAGCTTTAAAGCCAGAAGGTAAGTTTGCAAGGGTTCCAGCGTCAATTAACTGCCTAAGTATGCTTGTTGCGGCTCTTCCAAGACCCCCAATCATGTGAATTAGACCAAATCCGTAGAATCCCAGTCCCGGCAGAAACTTATAATGCACAAAATACTGTATTTTGCGCTTTAAAGTGTCATTTTGAGCAAAATTTCTTGTGATTGCTAGAACTTCGCCCGAACCAACGTCAATTGTAACGATATATGGCAGTTTTATGCCCGTTGGCTCCCCGTTGGCTCCCATATCCTCAAAACCCTCAAGGTCTAAATCAACATGCATCTCCAAAATGGTGTGCATTTCTTCAGAATAGCCCTTGCTAATACCCTCTATGTCATCAATTTTGTCACGAACTGTGTCATCAGACGCTTCATCAGATGAAATCTCCACATCTCGATACACCCCAGCAACCTGTAACTTGCGAACTTGGTTTGGATCCATGCGTACAACGTGTGTTACCCGTGGTGCCGTGGCTAAATCGGTAGCTGAATACGGAACAACTAAATCCTCGGACGGAACAAACGCTGATACGGCACGTGCTTTTGTCGGATCGAAATATATTTTCTTAAATGTAGAGCCAGAAAGAGGCAGATAAAACAACATCTGGTCGGTGTCTGGGTCAAACTCTTCCATAACCTCAGTTATCTGATAGTTCATGAAGTCCTTAACTCGCGCTGACTGAGCTTCTTTTTCAGATGTCTTCGCGCCTATGACCTGTGTCTTTATCGGTCCTCCAGCAGGAAGCAATTCCTTATACGCCTGTGCTTGGAATTGTGTTACGGACTCTGATATTAACGGATGCGTTACGCCAGATGCGCCCTCAAAAGGCTGACTTCTCTCTGAATACTTAATGCCAAGTAAGTCTAAACCCTTGGTATACGCTTCCTGCCACTGACTTCTTGATTCGGTGTCTTCTTCGTATGCCCCGCGCAAATCAGAAGATAGTTCTGATAAAATACTATCGTCCACTATTTCTGCTAGATTAGCATCATGAACGTACTCCTCTGTCTCTACCTCAATGTTTTCAGCATTTTCAAGAATTGACTGCACTAAGGCACTGCCGTCAGGAGATTGTAATACCTCTGCACCCCCAGCAAAATCTTCAGGCGTATTCACTTCTACTGTGGTGCCTTGCGTTTGCTGTAAACCTGAATCTGTTAAACTGCCAATTGGTCTAGGAGGTATTGCCATTAGAATGTTCCTTTAAATGTACCACGTCTTTGAACCTTAACAAAACCGCCATCAACAAACGTCTTTCCGGGCAACGGTGTTCCCGGTGCCGTGTAAGCACCTAAGTCAAACTCAAGATCCAATATCTCAAGAATACGCTCGTCATCAAAACCTAAACGCTTTAACTGACCGCGCCTTTTTTCTTTTGCTTTAGGAGTTTTCTTCTTAGACATTAGTAGTATTCTCTTTTTCTTGGATAATAATCCTCGTTGTCGTTCTCGCCCTCAAGTTCTATAAACCCGCCCTGACGAAAGCGTATCAGAGCCATAGTCATGCTGTCCACAAAATCATCATGCTCCCCATGCGGGAACGCAAGACATTCCTCGATGACTTCGTCTGAAAATTTATGGGTAGGTGCCCACACCATCCCAGCTTCAAACAAAGGTGCCACCGTGTGCATACGTGTTATCTTATCACGACCTTTGCTCGGTGTATAGTTCATAACTGGAATGCCTGCCGCACGTAACTCATCTGTTAATGGCTGACCAGATGCTTTCGCCTCAATGATAACCATATCTGGCTCCCAGTATTCATACTCCTCTGCCGCAACGCCTTTTAGTTCAGGAAAGTTCCATCTACCGCGCCTTGCATCCATAAGTATAACGTTATCGGCTCCCGTTTCTTGATTTTCAAATACGCCCCATGTCGTAATCGCAGAATAGTCGGCTGATTCTTTTTTACTAAATGCAGTGTCGTAGGACTGTATGATATACTTAACCGTGGGAATATCCTCCTTCTCCCACATCTGCCACCATTCCTTTTTAACAATCGCACCCTCTGCTGCTGTTGGATTCTGCTGCCACTGTGCATTCCACTTCGCAACAGGCAAAGATGCCTTTACCTTAATTAAATCATCTTTATTCCAAAACTCTGGCCATAAAGGTTTGTCTGATGGCAATATCGCAGGAAACTCCACAATCTCCCATTGGTCGGCTAGTGCATCCTGCGCCTGCATCTTAATGACTTGCCCTGTTAAATCCTTCATACCCCAGCGTGTCATAACGATGATAATCGCGCCCCCAGGCTGAAGTCGCTGTCGAGGACCTGATGAATACCACTCAAATGCATTATCAAATGCGCTTGATGACAAAGCATCCTGCTCCGAATGTGGGTCATCAATAATAAGCAAATCCGCACCACGTCCTGTCATCGCTGCACCAACGCCTGCCGCAAAATATTCGCCCCCAGCTGACGTGCCCCATCTACCCGCAGCCTTGTCATCCGACTTTAAACCTGTTTTTGGAAATATAGATGTATAATCTGGCGTGTTTAATAAATCACGAACCTTACGTCCAAACCGCACCGCAAGCTCCGTGTTATGCGTTGCCTGTATTATCTTTAACTTTGGATTGCGGCCCAAAAACCACGCAGGCATAAGATAGGATGCAAATTCTGACTTACTGTGTCTAGGAGGCATGTTTACAATCAAACGCTTTAACTCGCCCCTTGCAACCCTTTCCAACTTCTCGGCAATAACTCTGTGATGCCGACCCTCAACAAAACCGTCATATACATGATGAACAAAAGGCATAAACTCGTCTTTTGCCTTTTCACGAATTGTCAGCTTAACGCTCTGGTTCTCTAAGGCATAAATTTCCTTGAGTACCTCGTCTGGTACGCCATTAAACCCGTCTGCCAATTGCCGCCCCTGTCGGAGATAATACGAATGGATCAGGAAGCGGGACAGGTGTTGCCTGTGTCGATGGTGCAAAGCTGGTTGGAAATCCAGCCGTTGGTGTCATCTGAAAGTTGCTTCCCGGTGTCGGTGCAGCAGGAGCCGCTGGTGCCGTCACATCATATGTTGGTCTACATACACCGCCAATTAACTGAAAGCCTGGAGGACACGGATCACTTACATCCTTGTCTGGTCTTTCTGGTGGTGCAAAAGGATTAAATCCGGGTCTTCCTGTATAGACTTTTCCTAATATGCCATCATGAACAACACCAACAATCATACCAGAATCATCTCTTATAGCCTCACCACCCTCATTTATCTTATTCAAAATGTTCCCCGCCATTCTAGACCCTACTTGAGCAAACGGGTTTAAGGTATTTAAACCTGTTGGAGGTGTTGTTCTAGAAATTAAATTACCTATTCCTTGCATCTGTTCTTGTTGATTTTGATTACCAAACTCTAAACCAAAATCACCACTAGCACGTTTTTCCTCTATAGACTGATTAATGATATCCGCTGGAGAAGCAGGAGTCGTGGTTCCAGAAGCAGGAAGCGAGGTAACGGTATCTTGAAACCCAGCAATGTTCGCATCGGTCATAGGATCGCCCGTTAGACTCGCGAGTCCTGAACCTTGATTCGCACGTGCTTGCTCTATTGAAGCATTCACAATATCTGTTGTTGTTGGCACAGCACCAATATTGCCTGTTGTTGGCACAGCTTGGCCTGACCCTTGATTCATGGCATTACGTGTCAAAGCTAATATAGGAGAAACATTAGCCGTAATCGGATTAATCCCGCCAAACTCGGCACCAAAGTTTCTTGTGTCTTGATCCGTGACATTAGCTACACTTCTCATTAAGTCTTGCCCAAGAGAAGTTGCCATCATGCTCGGATCTGGAACCAACTGTCTAGGAGCCTGTTGTGTGTTTGAAACTGCGGTTAATGTCGCTTGTGCAGGCTGACCACCTGTAGGAGTAGTAACAACAGGAACATTCGTCATAGCACGATCATCAACCCTGCTCTTCCGCTCCCTGCGATTTCTCTGAACAGCCTGATTGCGCCTCGTTGCCGCTTGACGTTGAGCTAAACGCTTGTCCGTGCCAAACTCAGCACCAAAATTATCCGCATCCTTACTACCAGAATCTCTCTTCTCACCCATGTGCTAACCTCTTCTTAATCCATCCAACCCTGTCACCGCGCCTCCAGTAACAAAAATCATGATTCGTAACCGCTCCAAAATACTTGTATAAGTCCCTACATATGTACAGTACACTATCTTGGGCTACCATGTCCATAACCCATAACCTATCTCCACTCTTCCTAGCAAAAACCTCATCTCCATCATATTCCCCTGTATCAGCCTCCTCGTGAGTCAAATACGCCCACGTCACAAAACCCGTCAAACTATCTCCGCGAAAATAATATCGAACCCTGCCATGCTGCACAGCTGGTATAAAACGATAACCAAGATTCCTGATACACTGATCTCGATACATGGGCGCAGAATCCAGTAACACACACATGCGCCCAAATAACTCAAACGCATTGAGATTACCAAATGAATTTATATCAGAATTTTTTTCCACGCCCAGGGACTCCTAGGGGTCTTTTACTACCGATTCCCGCAACTTGCAACTTAGGGTAGTTGGTCAAATGAAAAAACACGTGAATAAATCTACCCGACTTGGGTGGGTGGGTGGGTGCGGCCGCCCGATTTTTTTGTCAAGGGGGTCGGGGGTCAATGATTTGACACTACCCGATCCGATCCGACCAAGTAACCCCAGGCATGTAGTATACTGTAGTATACTGTTGCGTAATGTGTTTTATTCGTGTATTCTGATTAAGTATTAATCAGAAAAAAAGGAACATATACAATGTTAAATTATTTAAATGTAGAACGCGGACATGACAACGAATTAGAAATCTTTAAAAAAGATTATGAAGTCATGGAACAAGTAGCGAAGGAAGCAAAGAAAACAATGCTAGAAATCGAAGCAATGGCAATTGAACGAGGGCTGGCAAAGCGCAAGCCCTACGGATTAGCATCAAATAAAATGCCAAGCTATACTTTATTTATGAAAGCATTCGGTGAGGATGCAGAGGACGCATTCGCAGAGATAAGAAATACTCTTTATACGTTCTTCCTTGAAACGGATAAATATAAAACAAGTGCAGGCATTTTGAGAAAGCGTACTCAAAAACAAGCGCAAGAGAAAGTGCTTCAAGAAACCGTAAGAAAAGCACAAACAAAACTGAATTGGATCGGATCATGAATGAGGGATTAAGACAATTTATCGGGGCGAGCATTGTAATGCTCGCCATGATTTTAAGCGTTTATTTATCATATACAATTTTCGGAGGTTATTAAAATGGGGTTCTTTTCATGGCATACGACAGATACAAACGCTGTCATTTGGAACATACATCAAGACATGTATCCAACAAGGACTATTTTCATGTTAGATAACAAAGGCAATAAGTGGCTTGAATATGGTTATGACGGATACGGAATATTTGGAGGCAAAGATTTTTATGAGTTGGTTGCCGAGATGAATGGTTTTGAAAGCGACCGCGACAAGGGAATAGAAATATATTTCGATAGTGATGAAGATTTTATATTCCCTAATCTTGTAACAAAACCTGATATGAAATGGCGAAATACTAAACCTCGTGACCATAATGGTCAGGGGTTTTGGATAGGTTAACAAAACCATGAATAAAAGGCGGGGTAACCCGCCTTTTTTTATTTGTTATTTTCGGCTGCCTATGGTAGATTTTAAATACATTCATAGTTAATGTTCCTTTCAAGAAAGCCAGCCCTAGGGCTGGCTTTTTTGTTTCCAATCCCGACCCGACCCGACCCGAAAAAAATTCCAGTACCGACCCGACCCGATACTTGCATTAAATATGCGATCCTGGTACAATATAGGACACTATGAGAGAGGATAGTTAATCATGAAAAAACCAAATGGATACATAATTTATCAGGGCACGAGTTTATTAGACGGAAAGCCTGTTGTAGCAATTGCACAAATAGGTAAATCACAAAACAGTAAAACAGGCGCGATGATACAAACGCAAATTATTAGATCGGATATAGATCCAATAAGCGCATCTAAAACAGGCGCGGATTTTTCGATATGTGGAAATTGTCCACATAGAGGAATTGCACACAACGACCCAAAAAAGAAAACCGCTAAAAATAGATCTTGTTATGTCACTTTAATGCATGCGCCTTTAACTACATATAAGCAATTCAAAAAAAATGCTTACCCTTTATTAAATGGACATGATGAGATTGCAGAAATTGCACGCGGTCGTAAGGTAAGGATCGGGACATATGGCGATCCGAGTGCTATCCCGTCCTATATTTGGGATTCGCTTTTATCTCTTGCTAGTGGACATACCGCGTATTCGCATCAAGCTAATGTTAAAACAGCAGATTTTAGATCTGATCTGTTTATGCATTCTGCCGACACGTTAGAGGATGCAGATCTGGCTTGGCAAATTGGCTGGCGTACGTTTAGAGTTATTAGAAATCTAAACGAATTAAACAAAGATAAAGAAATTTTATGCCCAGCAAGTGAAGAGGCGGGCAAAAAAACATCCTGCATCAAGTGTGGATTATGTGCGGGCACGACTACAAAGTCTAACAAATCTATTGCTATTGTCGCACATGGCAACGGATCTAAATATGTAAAGGAATTAGCATAATGTATACGTACCAATCATTAAAAGATAAAAGCATTCAGTTTGAAACCAAAAAACCAATAGCTAAGATTACACAAAAATTATTGAGTTTAAGAAATGTTAGACAGACAAGGAAAAACAAAAATGCAAAAATATGACGATATTATTATTCAGGACAATACAGAAGAAATTAAAAGTTTAGAGAGGAAAATAGTTAAACTGGAAAAAGAGAGAGATAAACTAGCAACAAGTTTTCGATTTGGTGAATTTAGATTTTTAAACCAACATGAATTTAAGACAAAAAAACAAAAATATGAGATAGCTAAAAATCAATTATTTAAAAATGAAAAACTTGTATCTTTTTAAGAAGTGGGGCATATGCCCCATTTTTTTTGCCCAGCTGTTTCGGCTGCGGATAGCCTAGTCCTCGATACTTGTCCCGCCTGGGTCGGGGAAAACTCCAGTACCGACCCGACCCGAATTAAGAAGCCCGATTCCCGACTCCCGAACCTTGCCCCATAATTCATTGTAACTGTTGCCCTTATATAGGCATGGGGCACGAGTCCCGATTCTTGATACAAGACCCGAATCCCGACCCGAAAATAAAAATATACTACCGTCCCTAGGGGCTTTAACTAAGATAAAGTTTATGCCCCCATAATGAGAATACGCGGTATTCCAAGCAATTTGCTCTGGCGATAAGTTTACCTTATATCCTTTTGTAACCTTTAATTCTGTCCAAAAGCATAAGCCATCCCACACAAGATGAACATCAGGGACACCTCCACCATTTCTGTTTTCTATTCTAGTTGCTAGACATTTCGGAGGCAGATTCTTCTTCACTATGCTCCAAAAGTTTTTCTCCAACATCATTAATCTCCTGATATTCACCTTCTATGAATGCCTGTGGATATTCACGTCTCAACTTTGCTAACCGCAAAGCAATCTCCTCTTTTGACATCTCATCTAATTGGTGAATCTGTTCACGTCTATCAACAGTCAAGCCACCTAATGCAGAGCGTATCTTTTCAGCGTTAATAGCAGATGAAAACTGACCAGACTCTTCAGCCCCTTCAGATAAATCTTTTAGACGTTTAAGTTGTCCAATAAGAGTTACACCATATTTTCTTTCACGCTCTTCTCTTAATTCTTCTATATGCTCTATAAGCAAAGGAAATCTTCCATCTAATAATTTATATGCCATTTGATGGGGTGCTTTATCTGTATATCCTGCTTTTCTAGCACATTCAGCATTAGAGTAGATTCCTTCAACGTAAAACTGAGCAAAAGTTTTTTGTCTCTCTGTTAGTCCTTTTGGTCTTCCAAGTTTGTTTGGCACACCTGTCTCCTAAATTTGTCACACTTGTCACACTTCTATCCCTTTATAACAAGGTTTTCAGCAATTTTGAAATTATCTATATAGGTGTTTTTACCATATATAGGCAAAGTAGTGTGACAAACGTGACATAACGTGACAAATTTTGGAATTGTAAGGTACTGGAAAAAAACAAAACTTTTATTTTTGTCACACTTGTCACACTTGTCACACTACATTTGAAATTATTTTTTTATTTTTTTTTTTTCAGCAAATACTTCTATAAGTGTGACAACGTGCCAAAGTTCATGAGTAATTGTTTTTTATGTTGCATACTGTCCCAGATTCATATATTCTGAAAATACCTTAACATTATCCAGAGGAGGACAAAATGGATTCAGTTCAAGAAGCGTGGGGCGTGTTTCCCAAAAGAGCAATCTTAAATATTAATATGGAGTGTTGTAATTGTGGTGGTCATGGTTTCGACATTCAGCCAGATACTCGTGAGATTATCAATTGTATTGAGTGTGATGGTTCTGGTTTTTACTTTCAACAGAGATTTGAATTAGGAGATGACTAATGGATAAGAGAGAAGCAGAAAAATTAAGGGGAGAACTTGATAGAGTTCTCAAGTCATTTGATACTAACTATCAGGCAACTGTTGGAAATTGTACTTACGGCACATTTGATGCCAATTTTAAAGTTTCATTTTCTAAAAAAGGCACTCCAAGCAAGGAAGAGCGTGACTTGGCATATTATTCAGCGATTGATGATGTAGACCCAACTAGGATTGGTGATTTGCCTGATGGTAAATATTCCATGACAGGTTATCGCGAGAAGGCAACAAAAAAACCTTACATTATAAAGAAATTGCCTGATGGTGGTGATTATGTAATTGACCAATATTTGGCAAGAAAATATTTCGGCATCCAAAAGCAAGAAGCGTTAGCGGAGCAATAAGATGTCTTACGTTAATAATGTTTCTTGTGACAAATGTGGAAAGCACGTCAATGAAAAAGATATGGAAATGGTTAAGCATAAAGAGGAGACATTCTTTTTGTGCTTATCTTGCAAAGATATGGATGACGATGATTTAGAAGAAATGTGGTTAGAGCGTTTAATAAATCAGGAACGTACATACGAGAATGCTTGGGCAAAGAATGTTAAAAAAAATGGATTGGAGATTTAAGATGAGTACAAGAGCAGTTTATACATTTCGGGATATCATGAACGATGGGAAGCAATATCACGTTTACAAACATCATGATGGATACCCACAAGGTGCAATGCAATGGATCAGGAATGCATTGCCATTTGCATGGCAATCACCACGATTTGAGCCAAGCGATTTTGCGTGTGCTTTTGTTTGCGGAAACAAAGGCAAAGGTGGTGGGGGTATTTACCTCACCAACCATTGGGAAGAGCATGGTGATTTAGATTATCGGTATGAAATTTACATGGATGGTGAAATCAATGTGAATATATACGGACGAGATTATGACACTACAGAAGGGTGGAAACTAATAGATTGGGGTGTCTCTCTTAATGACGAAACATATTTGGAATTTGCGGAGGTTGGATAATGAATTTTGATGAATGGATGAAAGAATTAAACAAAGTCTTAACGTCTTATACAGGTGGTATTACTTACCATGATTTGCCTGATGCGGATTATCGTGGGTATTTTGATGACGGTATTTCGGTAAAGGAAGCCATTAGGGACTTTGTTTGGGACGATTGGGTTGGATTTGAACCTCTGCAATATTTATTAGAGGATTATTTTAGCGTTACTGACGAGTCTTGAATAGACGAAACAGGCATTCATAGTGCCTGTCTGACGCAAGTCTGAAAACAAACATGAAACTGGAGATTAAAAAAATGTTTAAATTTGTTTTTAAAAACGGAGATACCTTGGAGATAAAGGGTATCAAGCATCTTGAAGCAAACTCAGAAGAGACTTATTGCTTTAATGCCAATGTCTATCTTAATGGCAAGAAAGTTATTGAGGTCAGCAATGATGGACATGGTGGAGCAAATCGGGAATATCCGACAGAGGCTTTCGGGTATGGTGGTTTAAGAGATATCGAAAAAAGATGTCGTGAGGAAATGCCAAAATGGACAATGGATCACTTTGTTGATCCAGAGAACAAAACCGAACATGACACTACCTTTGAACATTGGTGTTTAAGTCAGGTCGGGGATTGGTTAGACGAAAAGCACTTCAAGAGACAATTATCTAAGAAGGTGTTTATCGTTGAGAAGAACGAGCCGAATGAAATATATGAGATTAAATTTCGGAATAAACCGAAAAAAATAGAAAAAAGTCATATCGTGTCTGCTCGTGGTTTATACCCAGAAGCGTTGATATTGAACGACATTCCATTAAACGAAGCTATTGCAATCTTTAAAAACGGAGGATTATTAAATGCCTAATTGGTGTCAAAATGTAATTTATGTAAATCATGAGGACTTTAAAACTATAAAGTCCACACTTAACGCACTTGAGGAAAGCCGACTTTGTGATTACATCACTCCATTTCCTGACGTGTTGAAGGATATTCATTCGGGACATTGCACGATAAATGGTGAGGAGCATAGTGTGTGGCGAGTAAATGCACCATGTGATGCCGATTTTATAACCAAAATGGATGCTGAAAATATTGCTATTCCGATTAAGGAGCAAAGGGAAATTGTCCGAAAACATGGGCACGTTAGACCTCTGGATTGGACAAACCAAAATTGGGGCATGAAGTGGGATATCTCAGAGGTTAGTTATCATGGGTTTGGGACTCAATCCGTTCATAAAGACTTAGGATTACATTGTTTTAAGTTTGATACTCCGTGGTGTCCACCTATTCCTATTTTTGAAAAAATGCATAAACTAGGATATGTTTTGTTTGCTGAATACATAGAATATGGTGGTGGATTTTGTGGACAGTTTATAGATGGTAAGGAAGTTTATCATAATGAGATTCCAGAGGATTGGTCTGCAAATGAATATCTCAGGGATGAATACGCATGAGAATTATTAATGATTTAACATGGGAAGAGAGGTTGATTCTTGTCAACATATTGGATCATTACATTGATTCAAACTTTAGTGAGCGACCAGAATTGGAGCATTTGGACAGATTTGGTCACGCTCTTGTAGCTTACACTAAACTAAGGGATAGTTTAGAGGAGGACAAAAAATGAGAGTGCTTAGTCTATTTGATGGAATGTCATGTGGACGCATTGCTCTTGAGCGGATGGGAATTACTCCATCCGCTTACTATGCAAGCGAGATTGATAAGTATGCGATCCAAGTGGCAAGAGCCAACTATCCTGACACGATACACGTTGGGGACGTGACCAAACTTAAAACTATAGATGGTAGATTGTTTGTTGCTCATAATGGTGAGGATATAGAAAAAGGTGCATATAGAAGGCAAATAGATTTATTATTTGGTGGGTCACCATGTCAGGGATTTTCATTTGCGGGGGGTCAGCTGGCATTCGATGATCCTCGTTCCCAATTATTTTTTGAGTATGTGCGCTTACTAAGAGCATTGAAACCGAAATATTTTTTACTTGAAAACGTGAATATGAAACAAATTTATCAGGATGTGATTAGCGAACAACTTGGAGTAAAACCGATTAGGCTTAATTCTAATCTTGTGTCGGCTCAGAACCGAGACAGATTGTATTGGACAAATATTCCAGTTCGTTCCATCCCAGAAAACAAACACATTTATTTAAAAGACATATTAGAGGATGGTTTCACCGATAGGCAGAAAGCTCATTGTATTGATGCCAACTATTTTAAAGGTGGCAATCTCAGGACATATTTTGAGAAAAGCAGAAGGCAGTTGGTATTTGATTTCAATACTCCGAGCGATAGCGGATTGATACTTGCGGGTGAAGCGGATTTAAATGGGCACGATATTATAAAGCGTGTCTATCATCCTGATGGTAAAGCCCCAACACTTTGTTCAAGTCAGGGGGGCAATCAAGAACCAAAGATATTGCAAGTGCCAAGGGGCAAGAATCAAGGTGGCATAAAAGCAAAGGACGGTTCAGCTTGGGAGCATAATAATTTTGTTGTGTATGGTGGTTCATTTAGAGGACGCTATCGTGTTGATGGTGTGCGACAGGATCATAAAATGAAAGTATCGGGCATGACAGAACAGGAATTGGAGTTGCGAGAAGATGGCAAGTCCAATTCACTAACTACAGTTGAGAAGGATAATGTAGCGGTAAACGTTGATGAATTGATGTGGAGAAAGCTAACACCCATAGAGTGCGAGCGATTGCAAACAGTTCCTGACAATTACACGGCTCATGTATCTAACACCCAACGCTATCGAATGTTAGGCAATGGGTGGACTGTGGATATGATATGTCACTTATTGAAAGGATTAAAATGAAAAGATTTGAATGTGTGATTGACCTTCCTTGGGTTAACCCTGTTAGGGAGGCTCATAATAAAGAAGAGTTTATTGAAAATATATTAACAGAATACAACAAGGCATTAGATGGACTTGTTGAAATAACACGAGGTGATATTCGTGAAGTAAAATGCGAGGAGTATGAATAGCATGTTTACAGAGCAAGAACTTAAAAATAAATTATCAATTATATGGGATGCTTTACATGGTTTCCGTGAGGATTGTATTCCAGAAGGTGAAGAAATGTATGATGAACAATGGAATGAAATCTGTGAATCAATGGCAAACATCACCGAAGAGTTAGGATTAAACCCTTCAGAAGACATAACATGACTTGGAAGCGTTGTGTTATATGCGGAGAGAGGGCTGACGCATTAGAAAATAATCAGCCCTATTGTTCGGAACATTGGTTTCGATTCTTCACCACAGGAGGACAAGATGGGAAGAGTAAAAAGTTGGTTGATGGATATGGAGGAGGACGCTCAGTATCTCAGCCGAGAGGACTGGATCGAGAAGCACGGAGAGAATCAGATTGACACCTATGATGAGGTTCAACAGGAATTGTCTTTAATAAGGAGTCAGGACTATAATGCTGAGTAAATATCTTGCTGTATTGTTAATATGTACTAACGGAGAGTGTTCTTGGGTTCAAAGTAAAACGGAGCATGAAGAAATGTGGCAATGTTTATATGACATTGCCCATCTTGCACCCGAATATTATGAGAACAAAACAATTCTTCAAGTAGATTGTATTTTAGTAAATAATTAAAAGGAAATTAATTAAATGATTAAGAAACTATTAAAAGCTTTTTTCCCCAAGTGGTTTCCTGAAGAAACCGTGGTATCGGTAAAGGGAGTTGGGTCCTCTGTTGACCCGTCTTACTTATCTGGCAAAAAAACTGTTTCGGCTGCCAAGAAGGATTTGAAAAAAAGAGGCAGACCTAGAAAGACAAAGCAGTGATTGAAGCTCTAACTTGCTTGGCTTTAAATATTTATTGGGAAGCCCGAAATCAATCAACGATGGGTCAGGTAGCAGTCGCTCAAGTAACCATAAACCGTGTTATGGATGAAAGATTCCCCGACACGGTTTGTGATGTTGTTTTTCAAGGAGAGACATACAGCTGGAATCCCGAAATCCCGATAAGAAACAAGTGTCAGTTCTCGTGGTATTGTGATGGTAAATCAGATGTCCCGAAAGACATGGATGCTTGGGAGAAAGCAAGACTTATAGCTTTTGGAACATATGGAAGGCGAGTGTATGATCTTGTTGATGGAGCAACACACTATCATGCTGTTTATGTATTGCCCGATTGGTATCAAAGCAAGCAATATATAACACGAATTGATGATCATATATTTTATCGATGGGAATCAGAATAGAGATAGCTGTTCTGGCTGCTTCATTATTTCATCAATGTTCTTGTGCATTATTTCTGTAAATTCAATGTCACAAAAATTACCACAGTCAGGGGTTACGATTTTTTGTCGTGCCCCCTCTTTTGGATGTAACTCATCAAGATAAACTCCTCGAAGGCAGGAGTTCCCGACTTTGCGTTCAGCTTGAGCCATCCGTTCAAAGTAATCAGGAAAATCAACCCGAATTTTATTCCAGTACCCCTTACCACCTTTTACGCAACCAATGCAGTTATTATTGCCGTAACCAAGTTTATACATTTCTGGTCGTTCAATTCCAGCTTGTTCAAGGTAGTACAGACACTCTGGTTTAGTTAGTTTTTTCTCTATTAAAGGGAAAATTGGTTTAGCTTCTGGGTATTGTTCTTTAAATCTAACAGCCCGATTTACTTCTTTCTTGGAAAACTCAAACCCGAATACTTGTGCTTCATAGTCCATTTCTTTTTCAATCCGCTGCCGAACACGTTTTTTAAGAACGAGTGTGCATCTAGCACCTCCGGGACCGTTTACATATTTATCTTTTTCAATCACTTCAAATTGATTGGTATGCTTATGCGACTGCGTCTGCATAATCTCCCGACCATACCATTCTTCACACTCCCGAATAAAACGCTCGTTATCCGAATGAGAGGTGTCTATTTTAAAGTATATGGGTAAGACCCGATCCTTGCCATACTTATCAATAGCAAGTTTTGTTGCAACGGCACTCGTTACTCCAGCTGACCACCAAGATATAATCATTGTCTATACTTTAGCCATTTTTCTTTAAGTTTAGAACCAAATTCTCTGCTTCTGGGAGTAAAGGTTGGTTCCTCTCCACGACTAGAGTTAACATAAGTTCTTGTTTGCCTAGTCTTTTGACTGGGTTTAAAGTTTATAACCTCGTCAGACAAACGTCTAAACTCTTCTCGCAATTGTTCTGCGCTCATGTTTGCTGCTTCATCTAAGTGTATCATTTGGTGCCTCCCATCTAAATTTTAGTTGACCAAAAACAGGTTGCCAATCCCGTTTTCTGTAATTTCCTTTTTCAAGACCTTCCCAAGAGTTTGTTCTAGGTTTTACTTCTCCCATTATCTTCCATCCTGCTCCACGAAGAGAAGAACCAGATTCTTCCTGTAGAGTATATGTTACCATACGTTTACCACCCATTTGCTGCCAGATACGCCAACATCGACCATATAAAAAACTACAAGTATTTTTGGGTGCATAATCAACTACACAAACTCTGTTTATCTCTGCCGTAAAACTATCATCTAACATTCTAGCAATAGGTCTACCTACAATTGCAACCCCGACAAGCTCGTTATCATGACTTGCCCCGATAGCAAATTTACCACCTCTGGTTGGTTTATTGTGTCTGTGAAAGTTGTCCACGAAATCATTAGCCTCATTAATTCCAATGGGTATAATTTCAAGACTCATTGCTTATCCTTTAACTGCACTACGTTAGCTCTGTTTAAACTTTTTATAAATGTTTCTGCAATCTCTTCACTTAACCCCGAAAGACTTCTTAATTGATTAACCGCTTGTTTTAAATTTATTTTACCTTGTTCATAATGCAGTAAAACACTAATGCTTTCCTTTATCGCGTTATCATTTTTAACCATTCTCTTGCTTCCTCCCCTAACACTTTTGCTCCTATATCAATTTTACTTCTCAAAGATTTTACAATCTTTTCATCTATAGTGCCTTCACATATAAAATCTATGTAAGTAACTGTATTTTTTTGTCCAAGCCTATGACACCGGTCCTCAGACTGCATCCGAGTTTCAAGGTTAAAGTCATTAGCATAATAAATAACGGTGTTTGCTGCGGTAAGTGTGAGTCCATATCCAGCTGTTGCAGGATTTGCCACCAGAAAACGAGCATCACCGTATTGAAAGTTTTGTATTGCCAACTCCCTGTCATCCTCTGAAGTATCTCCATAATAGGATACCACAGAGTCTTCCCCGAACTTATTGGAAAGTGTGCTGTATATTTTTTTTATGTCGTATCTAAATCGTGACCATATTATTACTTTCCCAGAAGTCTCTTCGATACAATCAATTAATGTAGTAAGACGATTCGTGGGAAACTCAACGAGATCTCCTTCGTTGGTTGGAAGATGACCACATAGTATTTGTTGAAATCTAAGAAGCTGAGTTACGACTTGCATAGCAGTAACAAGACCACCATCTTCAAGTAACGTCATAGCTTCTCTTGCTATGTCGTTATACATATCTTTTTGTTCTGGTGTAAGCTCGATGTCCCTGATGGTATAAACCTTCTCTGGTAAATCAAGGCAATCCTTTTTTAAAATACGACTACTAAAATATTCTATTTTTTTTGTAAGTTCTTCTAAGTTTCTATACCCAACTATATGTTGGAAACTATGAGAACCCATTGTGCGTTTTTGTATGACAGCGTATCTGTTCTGAAAGGCATAAAAGGAATCGAACCCTAAGACGCTTGGTTCAAGAAACTCGCATTGAGAGAATAGATCCAATGGTGATTTAGTTACAGGAGAACCTGTAAGTATTCTTGAATATTTAAACTGTGGTGCTAGTTTCAATAATGCTTTTGTTCTAGCTGCTTTAGGGTTTTTTATTGTGGTTGACTCATCTATAGCTATCATTCCCGAAGAACCAAACTTTTTGGCTAACCAAGCCCCGACACTCTTGCCTTTTGCTGATGAGAATGCTTCTACATTCATAACAAAAATCTTTACTCCAGGATTAGTTGAAGCAAAGAAAGACTTAAACTGGTCTTTATATCTTTTTGTATTAGTGGATTGCCAATAAAATAAATCTTTTCTTATATCGTCAGGAAAATGTTGTGGTATTTCTCTATTAACCCAATTCTTATACACACCCTTTGGCGCGATAATAAGAGCAAAATTAAGATGTTGTATGTTAGATAAGTATGCAATCGTGTCTATTAAAACTTTTGACTTACCAGTACCCATCTCCATAAAATATGCATAATGAGAAAGAGATAAATTCTTGACCCATGCGTCATATTGATGGTCATACGGTTTCGTTTTAAATTTATAGTTGACTTCCATGCATACTATCCTTTATGTTGTTTATAGTTGAACGAAATGGTTTCGTCAACAATATTAAAACCTGAAGAGGATGTACTACAATGCAAGAATCAATATTAGACGATGAAATGTTCGCAGACGCAAATACTTTATTAAATGTAGAAGCAGAAGGCGGGAAAAAATTATCAAATCTTGTGCGTCAATTAAATAGCATTCAGCAGCAGATTACTGATACTGAAGAACATTTGAAGACGTTAAAATCAGAAAAACAGAAGATATCATTGGAGAACATACCAATGCTCATGGATGAAATGGGTATTGAGCGAATTGATGTTGATGGGGCTACCGTCAAACTCAAGACGTTTGTTTCTGCAAGTATCCCTGCGGAACGGAAGCAAGAGGCTTATAATTGGCTCAGAGAGAACGCACTTGATGACATTATAAAAAATGACATTATAGTTTCGTTCGGTCGTGGGCAAGATAACCAAGCTGGTGATGTTATGTATGATTTGGAGCAAAAGGGTTTTCACCCAGAGCAAAAAACTCACATACATGCAATGACTTTAAAAGCGTTTGTAAAAGAACGTGTTGAAAAAGATTTGCCCTTGGACATGGATTTGTTTGGAGCATTTGTAGCAAGAACTGCTGAAGTTAAAAGGAAAGTATAATGAATAAAGTAGTAAAAAAAGAAGATAATCTGCCCTCCACAGAGCTAATGGAGGAAATGATGGCAACCGCTGGCGAAGGTGCAGTGTTTGAGTCCAACGAATTGCAAATACCTAATATTAGGATTGCACAAAGCACAAGTCCACAACTCAAGAAGAGTGATGCTAAATACATCCCCGAATTAAAACAGGGAGATTTTTTCAACACCGTTACTGGAGAAGTTTGGGACGGAGAAAAGGGTATCGTGGTTGTGCCGTGTCATAGCCAGACAAGTTACCCTGAGTTTATACCAGAGTCACAAGGTGGAGGATTTGTAGGATTAAGAGAAGTTACAGATCCCGATTTAATTAACTCAAAAAGAGAAGGGGCTAAAGAATACCTTCCTAACGGCAACGAAGTTATTAAGACAGATGAGTATTATTGTTTAGTGCTTGGTGAAAACGGTATGTTTCAACCTGTGATTATAGGTATGAAGACCACGGCTTTGTCTGTAAGTAGGGTTTGGAAGACTAGGATTGCATTAAAGAAAGTCGCAGACTCGAAGGGTATAATGAGAACCCCCGCATTGTTCGCCACAATGTGGAGAATCACTGTTGTTGAAAAATCAAAGACCGTGGATGGGGCTATGCGAACATGGTTTAGTCCACAAGTTGAAGAGGAGGGCCTTGTTACAGACCCAAATCTTTTCCGAGAAGCAAAGGCATTTAGGGAATCTGTTGCGAAAGGTGAGGTTAAGGCTGCACCCGAACAAGAAACAACTCCTGTCACAAAAACTGACATGGATGTGGATGATATACCCTTTTAATGTAGGGGGGAGGTAATCCCTCCCCTTTTTCTTGGAGTTATTAATGGAATTAATTGACCGTTTCTGGACGGCTTTTGAAGGTTCAACAAAAGCGCACGGTCAAACAACGGTAGGGGCGAAAAGAAGAAATGGCAAAACAGAAGCAAAGAGTTTCATTGTCAAAGAGCCTCTTACAAGGGAATTAGTAGAACAACACTTAGAAGGGAAGAAAGGCGTAGGATCGATACCAATTACAGACCAAAACAAATGTAGGTTCGGTTTGTTAGATATAGATAAGTATCCTGTTGATCATGCCCAGATTCAATCAAAGTGCGACAGTTTAAATATACCGTTTGTTGTTTGTCGTTCAAAGTCAGGAGGTGCCCACCTATTCTTGTTTATGAAGGATTGGGTTAGGGCTGTAGATATGAGAGATTACCTTACAGAATTTTCTGCTGTATTGGGTTACTCAGGTTGTGAGATCTTTCCAAAGCAAGACCAGATTCTTGCTGAGAGAGGAGATGTGGGTAATTTTATTAACCTTCCGTACTTTGATGAGAAGAATACCTTGCGCTATGCCGTCACTGCTAAGAACCAAGACCTTAGTTTGAAAGAATTTTTAAATTTAGTTGATAAAAAGAAAACAACTTTGGACGCTTTATCTAAGATGAAGTTTGAGTCCAAGGAAGAAGAATTTGAAGGTTTAATACCTTGTATAAAAAACCTTGTTTTAATGGGTATACCACAAGGCATGAGGAACAATGCTATGTTTCATACAGGCATATTCTTGCGTAAGAAGTACCCTGATGGTTGGAAGAAAAAGCTAGAAGAATGGAACACAAAGATTTGTAAACCACCTATGCCAGCTGATGAAGTGGTTCAATTGCAGAAGTCCATAGATAAGGATAAGTATGGATATAAATGCAAAGAAGAGCCAATGGCTAGCTACTGTAATAGGGATATGTGCATAAGCATGGAGCATGGGGTTGGTGGCGGTTCATCAATACCCTCGATGGGTGGCTTAACAATATTGAAGTCAGAGCCAAGATTATATTTCTTGGATGTAAATGGAACACGGCTAGAACTATCAACTGAACAATTACAGATGCCGTTACAGTTTCAAAGAGCTTGTATGGATCAGATTGATTTTATGCCTCCAGTAACAAAGTCCTCTGATTGGCAAGTTTTGGTTAATGGTTTGATGTCTAATGCTACAACAATTGAAGCATCCCCCGAACTTACTACTACAGGTCAGTTTGAGGAGTTATTAGAAACTTTTTGTACAAGCAGAATAAGGGCTAGATCACCAGAGGAATTGCGTATGGGTAAGCCTTGGACAGAGAATGACCTTACATATTTTACCCTCAAGGGGTTACAAGAATTTCTCAAGAATAGAGGGTTTCTTTCATTTAATAGACCACAAATACAAGAGAGATTGAAGCGTCTTAACTTTGGTTCAGAATGTAATGGGTATTACAAGCTGAAAGACGAGTCAGGCAAATGGCACAACATCAGGGTTTGGTGGGTGCCAGAATTTGATAACACGGAAATACCAATTCCAAACAAGGAGACAGCGGATGACATCCCTTTCTGATAAATTTTCGGATACGAACTATTTGAAAATAGGAGACTTAACTAAGAAGTTTGGTGTAGCACGAAGTACAATATACAGATGGGTAGAGGCGGGGCACTTTCCTCAACCTGTTGTGCTGGGCCCAGAGCAAGATAAATTTAGTGCAAAGAGATGGTTGGAAGAGGACATAACCGATTGGCTGAAAGCAAGACCTAGGCAGACCTATGAGTCAGACTGAGACATTAATATTCGGTCCTCCAGGGTGTGGTAAAACACACACTTTGATTAATATTGTTAAACAGGAGTTGGCTAATGGCACACCCCCTGACAGAATCGGCTTTGTTTCGTTCTCAAGAAAATCAATATCAGAGGCAATACTTAGGGCTGGTTCGGAACTAGGGTTAGAAGAAAAGAATCTTCCTTGGTTTAGAACATTGCATTCCATAGGGCATCGATGGCTTGGCTTTGATAAAGAAAAAATAATGGGCTATTATGAGTTTCAAGAGTTTGGGCATGAAGTTGGTATGGTATTTGACTCAAGCACTGCTGCTCAAATGGAAGATGGTCTTGTGCCTGTTTCTCATAAAGAAGGCAATAAGTATTTAGAAATTATTGCAAGGTCTGCAATGAGGTGTATTAGCCTTGAGGATGAGTTTAATTCCAAGAAAAACTATGACATTCATTGGGAGTTTCTTGTTGCTTTAGACACGGCTTATAAGTCTTACAAAAGAAGAAACGAGAGGCATGATTATACAGACATGGTATCAAAGTTTGTACTTCAAGGAACTGCGCCAACATTAGATGTACTTATTGTGGATGAAGCTCAAGACTTAACACCACTTCAATGGAGGCAAGTGTCTATTCTAAAGCAACATGCAGAAAGAGTGTGGTATGCGGGGGATGATGACCAATGTATTCACGGTTGGAATGGTGTGGATGTTAATTTATTTTTAAAGATATGCCCCAACATACAAATATTAAGTCAAAGTTATAGAGTTCCAAGAAATGTTTTTAGACTAGCCAAGACTCTTACAAACAGAATAGAGGTTCGACAACAAAAACACTGGAATCCAATGGATCGTGAAGGTGATGTGATATGGCATTCTAATTGGAACGATGTTGATATTGAAGAGGGTTCTTGGACTATAATGGGAAGAACCAATAAAATAATATCAGGCGTAGCCCAACAATTAAAAGACGATGGGTATTTGTTTATGAGAAATGGTAAACTTAGTTTTGATGAGGTTACTCTTAAAGCTATGAAAACATGGAAGGCATTGTCTGAAGGTCGAGAAGTAATTCTTGATGATGTAAAACGGCTTTATAAATTAGTTCCAAAGCGAGGTGATAAGGCGGTGGTTAAGAGAGGGGCATCAGCATCGTTAGATGCAATAGATCCACAAGCAACCTTGTCGTATGAGTTATTAGTTCGCGATCATGGATTAATCGCGGATAAATCGGCTGCATCACAAGATATTTGCAATCTGTCTTACCAAGACAGAATTTATCTCGCTTCAATATTAAGAAGAGGCTCTTTGGCTCCAAGAATTACAGTTTCAACAATTCACAGAATGAAGGGTGGTGAGGACGATAATGTGATGTTGTTCACAGAATCGTGTTACCCAGCTGTTTCAAATGTTGATCAAGATGAGGAGCATAGGGTTTTTTATACAGGTGTGACAAGGACAAAGCACAACCTTCACATCATCGACAGTGCATCAAAATATAGGTATGAAATATGAAAAAGATAAATAAACTACAGAAGATTAAACGCTTGTTAAAAAAGCACCCGGAAAAGAGCAACAAAGAAATAGGTGCTATGACAAAAGCTCATTCAAACTATGTAGCCAAGATAAGAAGAAATGAAAAACAACCTGTGTTTAATAATGAAGCTAGAGTAATAATGGGCAAGCCAAGACCTAAGAACAGGATTTGGTTTTTAAACGAAGCTGAACTTTTAATTAACGGACCGAGGGCAAATGATTATGGTGAGTCTCGAATAAACCATGAAAGAATAGCAACTATGTGGAGCATTATCTGTAAGACGGAGATAACTCCAGAACAGGTTATTGCTTGTATGATAGGGTTGAAATTAAGTAGACTATCCGAGGATATAACTAAGAGTGATTCTTGGTTAGACATAATAGGATATGCCGCTCTAGGTGGGGAAATGGTAAATGAAGAAAGAAAGCAGTCAGATTAGTTTCTTGGAGCGTTTGGATTTAGATACAATCGAAGAGGATTGGTTGCCTCCAACGGAGTTCCCAGATTTGACTAGGTCAGAATATATAGCGATTGACCTAGAAACTAATGACCCAAACCTAATGCAACTAGGCCCGGGATGGGCTAGAGATGATGGGTTTATTGTTGGCATAGCTATCGCAGCAGGGGACTTTGTTGGGTATTATCCTATTCGTCATGAAGCGGGGGGCAACATACCTCAAAGAAAAGTTATGACGTGGCTTAAAGACCAACTTAATACACCCCACATTCCAAAGATAATGCACAATGCTACTTATGATGCGGGGTGGCTTAGATGGGCCGGTGTTAAGATAGAGGGTAGGATCATAGATACTATGATTGCTGCCCCCTTGATAAACGAAAACAGGTTTAGTTACAGCCTTAATAATTTATCCAAGGACTATCTTAACGAAAAGAAAGATGAGAAGACACTACGTGCTGCGGCAGCAGATTATGGTCTTGACCCCAAAGGTGAGATGTGGAGATTACACCCACGTTTTGTAGGTGCGTATGCGGAGAAGGATGCTGAACTTACCTTGCGTTTGTGGAACCACTTTCGGGTAGAATTAGAGCAGCAAAGCCTAATGACAGTCTTTGATCTTGAAACAAACTTAATACCAGTTCTTTTAGATATGCGAGAAAAGGGTGTCAGGGTAGATGTTGATGCAGCAGAGAGAACAAAGAAGAACTTAAAAGACTTAAAAGAAGCTGTAACAATGGAGATAGAGCATGACACAGGCATCCGAGTAGAACCTTGGGTTGCTACAAGTGTTGCTAAAGTATTCAAGCATTATAATCTATATTATCAGGAAACAGAAACAAGCAAGCAACCATCTTTTACAAAGTCTTTTTTACAAGCATGTCCACATGAGGTATCCAACAAAATATTAAGATTGCGTGAACTTGATAAGGCAAGCAATACATTTGTGGATAGCATATTAAAGTTTGCTCATAAGGGTCGTATACATTGCGAATTTCACCCATTGCGGTCTGATGATGGTGGGACTGTTACTGGGCGGTTTAGTTCTAGTAATCCTAATTTACAGCAGATTCCAGCTAGGGATCCAGAAATCAAAGCAATGATACGTGGTTTGTTCTTACCTGATGACGGATGCAAATGGGGCAGTTTTGATTATTCTAGTCAAGAGCCAAGATTACTGGTTCATTACTGCGCGATGCTACCTCCAAATCTTAAACACCATGCAATAGATAGCCTAGTAGATGAGTACCAAAATGGTGATCCAGACTTTCACCAGATGGTAGCTGACATGGCGGGTATAACTCGCAAAAGTGCTAAAACAGTGAACCTTGGGATTATGTACGGCATGGGGAAAGGTAAACTAGCAAACACATTAGATATTTCAAGTGATGAGGCAACAAGTTTGTTGGACAATTATCATAGAAAGGTGCCCTTTGTTAAGGGTCTTGCTGACCAAGTAGCATTAAGAGCTTCAAAAAACGGTAAAATAAGAACTATGTCTGGCAGGCAATGCCGTTTTGAAATGTGGGAGCCAAGAAGTTTTGGATATAACAAGCCTATGCCAAGGGAGCAGGCAGAGAAAGAATATGGTATGGGTATACGCAGAGCATTTACTTACAAGGCATTGAACAGGCTGATACAAGGCTCCGCAGCCGACCAAACCAAACAGGCAATGGTAGAATGTTATAAAGAAGGGCTAGTGCCATTACTTACAGTGCATGATGAACTATGCTTTAATGTAGAGTCCGAGAAGCAAGCATCAAGAATAAAAGAAATCATGGAGACATGCTCTGATTTAAAAGTTCCGAGCAAGGTCGATCAAGAGTTAGGTGATAACTGGGGAGAAGTGGGCTAGTTATCGCAAGCTCGCATTCTGTCAACCAAACGCCTTGCACGGTTGGTTACCTGAGTATACCACTTTGAATCAACCATCTCATCGGCTGCAGCAGGCCAGTCCCTTGCATCTACGTTTGCTTTCATGCCCTTGAATTTCGATAGTCTTGGATATCCAAGGTTAAACATCATGTTCGCTATAATTAATTGTACTTCTTCGGGTAGGTCATTAAAATCTTTGTAAAGCCTCTGACAATCCTCGAGCGTAATTGTGATATCTAAGTTGAACGCAGACTGAACACGACTTTGTTCAACTACTGAGCCAACATCTTTGCTGTACTCTGGGTCATCTTTGGTAATCAGGTGACCAATTCCAAAAGTTGGCAGGCCAAGGTGGTCTAAATAAATCTCGTACTTACAGCCTTCGTCTTCGGCTAATTCTTCTCTTAACTTGTCTATGTTCATCTGGATCTCCCTAGTGATTGAGCCAGTTGCTGGGTAGCAGGACTACTGCCTAATAATATTGGTGATACTTGTGACGCTATTTTTAATGGGCTAAATACATTTGGAACAGCTGTTTGAGGTGTTGTCTGTTGTTGTTGCGTCTGTTGTTGTGGACTTTGAACTGTTGGTACAGGTGGTGTAGGAATAGCCTGCGGCCCAAACCCAAGTCCTGTTGGTAAAGTACCTGTTTGTTGCGCAGCACTTTGCCCAGAAACTTCATATACTTGCTCAAAAAACCTACCAAGTTTATCATACTCTTTACCTGTACCGGGTCTAACACCTGTGGGTCTTGTTACAGTATTCAAATATGTTTTGCTTCTAAGAAATTTTGCTCCTACTTTAATTGCCGTTGCCGTTGTTAGTGTAGCAAGTGGGTTTGCAATAAAAGCAACAAGACCAAGAGACGTGGCTATTGAAGCGGGAGCCAACGCACCTAACCCTGCAATCGAGCGATTGGATGCAATCGCGGATTTCCTGACAGCGTCCCTTAAAATAGGTCCTGCCCCTCCAAACATCGCGTCAATAGTCTCGTCACCATACCCTCTTAAAGCAGCATCTAACTGAGTGGAGTACTTCCCACTCAATATATTTTCTATGAACTCTTTGCCTGTAGGGTTGCTATCATCAGGCAGTTGCCTAAGTATTCTTTCCATAGCACTCTGACGAATAGCATCCATTGTATCTTCGCCAAGCTCTCTTTCAGCTTGCTTAATCGCTTCTACCCCACCCTTGCCTTTTCTAAAAACAACATCAACAATTGCCTCTGGGTTTCTTTCTGCAAGTTGTTTGCTCAAACCTTTAGCAAGAGCATTGTTCGCTAGTTCATCTCTTTGTTTTAGTATCTGCTTTATTGCAGATACTTGGTCAGCTATTGGTCTGCCTGCCAAGCTGTTAATAACATCAGGCGATATATTAGGATTTACTGTTCCTAAATCTTGAAGAGCAGATATTAAAGGCTTGTACTGATCGCCAAACAATTCTTCTCCAGTGCTTCCTAAAGCATTAATCTCAGAGACAATCTTTGTTGGATTTATGCTACCGTAAATGTCTGTGTTTGTTCTTGCTAAATTCGATAAATAACCTCTAGCAATAGAAGTTCTAACAGCGTCTCTGTTTTTCATTCCTGTTCCTCTAGCTTCAGCAATCCGATTAGCAAATGCCTTTTTGCTTTCAAACTTTGCTAGTAAACGTGTTTTTAATAAATCTGTATCAGGAAGACTTATGACTTGTTGTGGGTCTATGCCACCGTCCGTCAAAAACTCCTCAAACGTTGCTGGTGTTTTTACAGGATTTACATTGCCTTCAGGTATTGCTGTATCAAGAAATCTTTTTAAGGTATCCCCTCTATTACGCTCAAGAAGACCTCCTTCAGCATCAAACAATACTTCAGGATCAAGTTGTCCCTTTTTAAAATCACTCATTAACTTTTCGGCTCGTAAATCTTTAAACCGACCAATTCCTTTTTTGTAAAAAGTATTTGCTTCGTCTAATAAATCTAAACCCTCCTTAGAAGCCTTTACTCCGGGAGCAACAAAAATTGGCTTACCTGTCACAGGATTTGTTCTGGTTCGTTCAGCCTTTCTGATATTCACCGCAGCATCTGTGAGAGAACGCTCTACATCTCCTAACAATTCTCCTACAATCCTGCCGTTTTGTGTGCCAACAAGACCCGGATCAAAACCAGCATCTCGAAGTACCGTTCTAATGCCATTTATCTCTTTGACACTTGCGCCCCCACCTCTTTCTAATTTAAGTATAAACTTACCAACAGCAGATTCTTTTAAACCAAATGCAGGGTTTTCTGCATCTAATCTGTTAAGAGTTTTTATTATCCTGCCCACGGGAACTACTTTAGCATCCCCTAAAAGGTCATTTGCTTTTTTGTAAAGTAGATTAGAATCTTCATCAAAAATTCTTTTTGCAATGTCTACGCTTTCTGCTACTTGCCTAGCATCCATTTGTGTGGTTTCGTCACCAAACATCTTTATTAATTTATCTATTTCGGTTTCAACCATCTGTGTAAGATTTTTATTTGCATCGTTTACAAGCTCTTCTGGAGTGCCATAGATTTTTTTGATATCCCTGTCCAATAGTTGAAAAAGTTTTTCTGGTTCGGTAGATTTCCCTGTAAACCCTGCTTCCTTTAGTTTACCTGAAAGATTTTTAGACACAAATCTTGCGTTTGCTTCTGCCGCTTTTCTGTTTGGATAGACTCCTTCATAAATAGCTTGCAAACGTCCAAGAATCGGTGATTCATTAGCTGCTCTTAAAGTAGGAGAAGCACCTTCCGAAATAGCCTCTCTGGCTATTCTACGAGTTTCATTTACAGAATCACCACCAACACCTTTAAATATTCTTCCAAGAACAGAAGTAACGCCTCTTCCAATTCCTTCACCTCCAGCAGCAGCTAAAAACTCTCCTACTGCGGCTCTTCCAAGTTCGGCATCCGTTTCTCTGCTTAGACCCTCTTCAGACTCCTCATACTCATCAACATATCTTCCAAGTGCGCCTGCCAATCCTGTTCCTAGAGCCGCACGTACTAGACCAAATGGCGTAAGCATCATAGAGGCGGTTATTCCAAAACCTAAAGGACCTCTAGTTTCACCATAGAAATCAGCAAAATCGTATTTGGTAAAACCTTTTTTCTCATCAACAGCTAATAGTCCAGTGCCTTGAATATTGTACTTGGATTTGACATCATCTGGAATTAAATCTCTGTCGATGAGAAACTCACCGTCAGTATCTATCTGCACAGCATCTTCTGGTACGCCTAACTCTTGCAGTCTAAGACGTTTCTCTTCTTCATTATCTCCTTTAGAAAACTCTTTTCGGAAAAATATATCTTGCACACCCGTGTCATAATCAATGTCACGGGCTGGAAGCGTTGGTTCAGAAACTGTTTCTGTTTCTTCGTTTAACTTAACGTTTCTTGTTGTTGCTTGCCCAGAAAAACGTTGAAGTAATGCCTGTTCTTCTTCTTTTGTAGGAGTATTACCAGCTATTTTAACACGCAGTACATTTCCATCTGGTGTTTTTATTCTTATAATTCCCATTAGTTACTTCCAATTTTAATCTCATAATCAAAGTCTGGATTTTCAGGGGCAGCAACAACAGAGTATGACGCTCCAGCCCTTGCCCGCGCCTGTTCAGGTGTTTCAAGCGTTAGTTCAAGTAAATCTGCTCCTTGCATATATTTACCATGTAGTCCTTCAGCGTTCTTTCTAAGTATACGTTGTATTTCTTGTATTTTTCTTTTAGCGTCTGCCTCTGATTGAAAAAATGAACCAATACCATCATTTAATAAGATGTTTTCCCCATCAACTCTATAGCCAAGAGCTTGAGCAACGAGTCTACGATCATTGTCTGATATTGTCTTACCAGATTCTCCAAGAAGAACTGGAGCTAATTGAAGAGCTAAAGAACGATTAAGAGCAGCAAGATTACCTCCAGCACTTAATTCATCATAATCAAGACCAATGCTTTCACCTACTTGTCTTGCTCCCTCAAAATTTGTTACAGCCTTTAATATGTCTGTAAATCTGCCTACTGTTCCTGTCGCACCAATTCCACCTTGGCTAACCAAATCTAAAGCAGATTGCATTCCGTTATCCATAAATGAAATTTCATCTAAAGCAGAGGCATATCCTCTTGTAAAAGATTTCCAATCTCCCGGGCTGCTAGGCAATGCTTTTAGATTTAGCTGTTGCCCTTTTAAAGTTGGTCTTCTAATAGATATTTTCCCAATACCCTCAATCTCTACGTCTACGGGATCCTCATATAATTCATCTATTGGTGCATCGCCTGCCTCAATTTTAGCAATGGCTTCCGCAGAATTATTTTCTAGTATTTCTTGATAGAGAGTCGGTGTTGTTAGTTTTCCTGTAATCCCTGCTTCTTCAGCAGCCATAAATCCTCTGTCATTTAGTCGGAATAATTGCCCTCTATTAATTTTTTGACCCGTAACGGGATGAGTAAACTCTTCTTTAGCTATGTATGTATTTTCTTCTAAGTCTTGCTTTCTTTCTGATTCTAATCTTTGAATAGTATATTTAGATGCAAGAAGTTCTGTTTCGCGTTCAAAGGACTTTCGTTTTTCTGCTGATTTAATAAATTTTGGTAAAACCTTGTTCATGCCATTAGCAATGTTTGTTAATGGATTATCACTCTCCCCTGCGGCTATTGCAAATCCCATCAAAGCAAGATTTAACCCTGATAAGGATGGATCTTCTTCATACTTTGGCAATAATTTTAAAAATTCCGCTTTAATATCTTCAGGAGAACCAGTTCCTGATTCTACTGCTGTTTTTACCTCTTCTGCAACACTGCTTTGATTAGGAATACCATCAGACGCATTTGCCTGTCTTGCTTGCTCAGCCAAGGCTGCTCTTACCGCTGGTGTTTGTGTTTCATATGGGTCATCAACTTTAGTTCCTGAATCTGGGTCTGTGTCCAGCCTTTCTTTTTGAGATTCTTGGTTTTCACTTGAACCGTCTTCTTCTTCTATTTCTTCTTTTAATAGACCGGGTGCTTGTTCAGCAGCTCCTGAATCGTCTACCATTGATGCCAATGGATCTTTAGCAGCAGAAACTTTCACAGGTTTAGGGGGAGGTTCAACAGCCGTAACCTCCCCTGTTTCCTCATCGATATCTACAACACCTGACTCTTTCATAGCCTCTCGGGCTAGGCGTTCTTGTTCTAGACGTTTTCGCCCAGCTTCATCAAATATATTTCTTGGCATCGGAGTATCAAACTCCGTTATAACATCTTTTGCAAACACTCCCCCTAAACCCGTTGGAGAAACGGGAATACCTAATTCTATGGCACTTTTAGGTTCTGGTATGGCCGTTTCATCCTCTGCGCTGTATGAAGGAAATTTAAATATACCTAAAGCCTCCAACGCAGCATCTCCGGGCATTACAGTGCCTAGCCTACCACTAAGAGTAGATGTATCACCATCATCTGATGCAGCAAGAGAGGATATTCCTCCAGCTAAACCTCCACCAATTTGACCAGCCACATCAGCACCAGCTCCAACAATCGAACTTAATGTTGAATCTCCTAGATAATCAGTTATTGGGGTAGCTACTTTACGAGCAGATTCTCCTCCTTCAAGGGCCCCTAACGCTCCAGATTGAAGTGGATTTAAAGAGCCAAACCCTTCTTGTATGGCTTGAGAGGCAATATCTAATAACCCACGTTGACTCGGACTTGCGGCTTTTGAAGGCACAAAATATTTATTGCCATCTAAACCTGTAATAATAGTCCCACTAGGTCTTCTCAAATTTGAACCAAGAGATGCAGCCTGTTGGTTTGCAGCCTGTTGAGTAAGTATCTGATTTTGTATGTCAGACGCTACAGGTCTTTGTGCTAAGTTAAAGACCCCACCACCATTATTAAAACTCTGTATACCAGCACTAGCGTTAAGAGCGTTGCGGGCACTACGATTAAACATTTTTCTATTATATATGCTCATCTATTAAACAGGCTCCCAAAGATACCGCCTTCTCCAAACGCCCCCGCCTGTTGCAAGCCTGCTATGCCTGTTCCAAGACCACCTATCTGTGATATCAAACTAGGTTTCGGTGTCGTTGTTTGCGTTAAGCTACTGGTTGTTGTTGGTACACCACGAAATATGTCTGACATAAAGCCAATTCGTTGATATGGTTCAAACTGACGTTCAAGAGACGTGGCTCTTTGTGCATCAAGTTCTAGTTGCTGTTGTTGCTGTTCCATTCCACCTAGTTGTGACAATAAATTCACATCTCTCTGTGACGCGGCTTGTGCAGATTCGCCTAAAGCTGCCTGTTTTAACCCTAGGTTTCCAAACAATTCACCCGCCTGTTGCGACCTATCCTGTGCAGACTCAAAAGCCTGTGCCCGTAGGTTTGCTGATTGTCTTGCAAATGTATCTGCCGCGTTTCTTTGTAGTTCCTGTTCTGCAACAGCTTGTCTTGAACCACCAAACGCACCCCCTGCAACTCCTGCCTGACCTACTCTCATGCGCTCCATGTCAGCTTGTCTTTGTACATCAGCTAGATTCTGGTCAACCACGTTTTCAATGTATGGGTTCATGTATTGCTCATACGCTCCGGGCTGTAATGAAGCTACCCCTTGTGCTAGTGTATCTGCACCCGCTTGCATCATGGGCTGAAACGCACCAATACCCTGCACACCAAGCTGTATAGCGGCTTGTTGCGCTGGTGTTAGCCCTGCCACCTGATAGTCTGGAATCGTAGTTGGCTGGTTAGCCAATGTTTGTGTACTGGCTAGTAAATCTTTTAAATACTCTTCTTGATAATCTGGAAGAACGTTTTGAGTGCGTACTGTTGTGGCCATTATACTCTCCTCTCAAGACTATCCATTAAACTATGAAGACGTTTTGCACCAAGATCCCTGTCTCCATCCCCTGCACCTTTTACAGCTTTTTCTCTAATCACAAACTCACCATCTGAAAGTCTTGCCTCTTGTACTCTTTGTCCATCCTGAAAGATAGCGGCATTAATCTCATCAGATGTTCCTGTGCCCGGACCCTCGATGTAACCTCCCTCCTTTAAAGAGGCTATACCCTCTGACTGACGGTTCGTAACCGCATCTTCTAGTTCTTCTACCGTATCATACGTTTTCCCTGTCACGGGGTCTACAAAAAGATTTGATATTGGCCTGCCATCGTAATCAGGCGAAGATTCAAGACTCATGATTCCAGAATCTTGTTCCTCGTCTTGTGTTCGGTCAGCTATTAAACCAAGAAGAGAAGAACCTAGGGATATATCACCAGCTGTAATGCCTGTTCCAAACAAACCACCTTTAGCCACTTCACCAGCAGCTTGTTTTGCTGTTGCTTGTACTGCCTGTTGCTTTGCTAATTCAATGCCAGCATTTGTTCCCGCCCCTGCCATACCCAAAGATTGCAGGCCGGTGCCACCAGCAGCGGAAAGAACAGCATTCTTTATAGCATCTTCTGGCTTGCCCCCTGATAAAAGAGTGCCTAAACCACCTCCCAAAGCAGCCTTCGCAGCAGCGCTGCCCCCGGGTCCTCCTAAAAGAAACCCAACGGCTGCGCCTGCTACAGGGAGAACTGATTTTAAACTAAGACCCAAGACTATCTCCTTATGTTACTACTTTAACAGTTCCACTATCATTGAACAATGCCCCTGTTTCTAACCCATCAGAGGACGTAGGTAAGTCAGTAAGCGTAATCTTTGTGCCTCGAAGCTCTCCTGGATTTCTCATTTGTACCACAAGTTGCGATAAACTGCGAACAACATCGTCAAAATAAGCACGATCATACTGTTCAGGAGGCAAAGCAAATTGTATTGGAGCTAATTCTCTACTCATCTTCTACCATCCCCTCTTATATCTATTCTTGTTGAACCAAGCCTCCAGTTAACACCTGTATTATTAGATTGTACTTTCAAGCCTAAAGACCTTGCCCTAACTCTAGTATTGTTCTGACCACTGGTGTTTGTCACAGTAAATGTATCTGTTGTTGTAAATGTTTGGTTTGGATTGTTTCTACGCTTTAAGGTAAATACAGCCTCTTTTGTTGATCCTGTATCAGAACTAGAAAAGTCTATGTCTGGTATCATTCTACGCACAAAAGAAAATTGTTCTCCATCGCCTATGTCAAAAGGTGCGGAGTCTATAAACGCTACCAATGCAGCATCGTCAGCGTCATTGCCAAATTCATGCGTATATAATTGTCTTGCAGCAACAGAGTCTGTATCATGTGTAGCACCAAACGGATACTCATAAATGCCTCTGTCAAGCCACGCAGAACGTGCTAGGTTTCCTATATACCAAACTTTTTCTTCATAATTGTAAATAACATATCGGTCATTTTCACCTGTGCCACCTGACTGTGATGGGTAGTACCACACCACTTCTCCATAAGCAGAGTTTCTACCAGCAATGACTTTTTGAGAGTTAGATGCGTCAAAGTCATTAAACACATGGTCTTTTACAGTACAAGGAATAGGTTGCACACGACCATCATATAAATAAAATCTGTCTACGCCCATCCAAAACACAGCATCGTTAATAGCTACAGCTGTGTTTATGCCTCTTATAGTTGTACCTTCTGCTATTTGTGAAATGCCAAATGTAAAAGGCGGTCCTAAAAATTGCATCGAGTGTACGCTTGTGTCTGTCAGCACAATTATCTCACGCCTTGTTTCAATTGCTTGAACAATCTCAGAACCGCTGCCAACTCTTAAATCACCAGCCGTGTTTGTAGCGGTGGGTGTCCAATCAAATGGATTCTCTTGGTCACTAAAACGTATGAGCAGTGGGTCAAGATCCGTGCTGTTTAAAGGCGTGGTTCCAAATACAATAACGTGCCTATCTCTGTCAGAAACTAAAACTTCTCTGCTTTTCGTTGGTGCATCAGAGGTATAGCTATCAAGGGATCTTGGTCTTGTATTAAATCCTGTGGTTTTATCCCAATAGTATAATCGCCCGTTTCTTGGTAGTAAAATTAAGTCTTCTCCAAAGTTATCTTGTTGCCATAGACGTAACTGAGTAGAAAGCGTAACAGCTTCACTCGCAGCACTGCCCCATCCGTCACCACCCCAAGCTCCTGCGCCCCAGCCCGTACCTAAAAGCTGTGTGACGCTGCCTTTGTTTAACATAAAGTCAGCATCGGCAGCACCTGAAGAAAAAATATCGGCTCCACTAGCAGAGGCAATGTTTACTGTAAATGTGTTAACACCTGTAACTGTTACTTCAAGGTTATTCTGTAGTTGTGTTACAAGAGAAGAGTAACCTGTACCACTGCCAAAAGTAACATTTGAAAAATCAACAAAATCACCAGACACACATCCATGCGCTGCATTTTGAACTGTAACTAAAGTGCTTGAAACAGTTGTGCTAAATGTAATGTCACCAGCCGTATTTGTTCGGAACAAAGGCAACCCAGCCGTGCTGGCTGTTGCTGTAACACCTGTAACTGTAAAACTAACGTCTGCCATTAATCACCTACGGGTACCTCAACTGTATTTGTAACAAAAGTGACAGTTCCAACGGAAGCTACCATACCTAAAGGTCTTTCACTTTCTGCGCCTACGTAATCAGGCGTTCCTATTTCAGAAGTAGCTGTAACACCATTTACAAGCATTGTTAGGTCTGTTCCTGTTGCTGTGCCATCTTCTGTCCCTGTAGTAATTAAAGTTGTTACAGTTCCAACGCTTGTTGTTGCTGACAAATTAGTTCCTGTCATAACAAAAGGTTGTCTAACTGTTCTTCTTACAGGAGTTATGTCGTTATATGCACCACCTGATTCTATATAGTATTTGACATTTGTGCCAAGTCCCAAGTATCTGTCTCCAGCCAGAGTGATCCATGCGTGTAATGTTCTGGGTGTGCCAAGGTAAGTATCGCTTGTGTATTTAGTCCAACCACCTATCTTCTCTGGATAACCAAAGCGGAAGCGTATCTTGTCCCCGTCAATCCAACCACCTTCATTAGAATACTCAGATATTTCTTTGTTTATACCGGGACGAAATTGTAATTTAGTTAAAGGCATTAAGAAAAGTCCTCTGTGCCATAGAAATCAGTAAAACTAATGGCTCCATCAGTAGGTATATTGCCGTTTTTAGCTTGTGCATTTGCTACTTCATATTGAATAGTAAAGTTACCACTAGGGTTGGCTATAGCCTCGTTATTTGTACCACCATCAGGTATGGTTGTAGTTGTTATTCCAGAACCTGATATGACAACAGGATAACCCGTGTTATTTGTAAAACTATATGTAAAGGTTGTTGAAGTAGAAGAAGTAATCGTTCTGTAGGCAAAAGATACAGTAGCAGCTTGATTAGGTGATAGAGTATATGGACCAGTAGCATTTAAAGTATTGTTTGCTGTAAGGGTTCCACCAGTGAAAAAGTTTGCAGATGTAGAACCCCCTGAATAAGTAACAGTAAGCCTTCCACTTTCGTTGTTTCCTCTAGCACCATAACGCAATCGATTAGAATTACTACTACCTTTGGTAATGCTAGAATTTGCGCCTACAACCTGACTCTGAATGCCACCATCATCCCCGTTTGATGGAACCCACGTTGTAGTGCTTGTTGTGTTAGTAGTGCTTGTTCTAGTACAAGTTAGTCCTGTCACACCACCAAAGTCACTTACTGCTGAATCAGTAGTAGGTGGAGAGGGGGTCGCTGTTTGAATATTACTTATAGGAGTATAAGAACAAGTATATTGATTGTTTGAATCAGGAAGAACCCCTGTAATTGTTTCACCAACTTGAGCAGTTTGAGTTGTAGCTCCAACTATAGTAACGGCATAGGATGAATTATTTGCAAATGCAGTGCCGTCATCTCTTACTACTGTAACTGCCTGATTGTCTGTTCCTGGCTTTACTCTTACAAGTCCTTGGTGATAGCGATTTGAATTTAGATTAGAGTTAGTGATTCCTGAATCAATGCGAGTGATATCTAAAACACCAGAACCCGTTGTATAAACAGTGAAAAAACTTGTTTCTCTAGTATCACTACCACTATAACCCCTTGCGCTAACACTCCAATTAGTATCGTTACGCACCATGTTCCCCATATCATTTTGGTACGTTATAGGACTTGACCAGTTTATAGTTCCCGCTGTCCAAGTACCAGCTATTGTATCCGTTCTAGCAATGACATCATTACGAACCTTTACCTCAATAATATCATTTGCCTCGTAACTATAAGTGCTATTTAATGCTTCTGTTCTTTCTGCGGAAAAATCATTGGTGTTATTATGCGGTTTATTAAAAATAGTTGCTATGCCACTACTGCCAGTAGTTAAGGTTGTTAAGTCAGCCGTCAAGGTTAGCCCTATCACACCAGCAAAGTTATATACTGGGTTGTTGTCAGAAGGTGCATTTGTAGGACTTGAGGTAACGGTTGTTGTAGCTGATACATTTGAGCCACCACGATAAAAAGCCTTTAGACTTCTAGCACCAGAGGCAACGCCAAACTCATTTGCTATTTGAGTAAGACTTATCGCTCCTGTTTGTTGCAGTGATGACATTACAATGATCCTGAAGCTGTTACATCGCCCACAACCGTTAAGTTACCACTTTGGTCTAATTTCATTTTGTTGGAGTTATTATATGCAAAAAACAAACTACCCCCACTTAACTTTATTTCCCAATTACTAGAGTTTGTAGCTGTAGCTGTGGTGCTAAAAAGAATATTTGGAACGCCAACAAAACCTGTTCCGTTTGGAGCAAGCGTAATATTTCCATTAGACCCATCTGTTATTTGCATGGTTCCTGTTGTGGAATTACCTGTCTTTAGTATAAGATCGTTGTCTCCATTACTAGCAATGTTTGCAGCAGCATTATCATCGCCTACTCTGACAGTATCTGCATCAAGTTGCACATCTCCTGTGCCGTTTGGTGCTATGACTACGTTTCCATTGCTTGCGCTTGTTATGCTTTGACCATTAACATCTAGAGCCGTTGTAAGTTTACTAAGTTCTACTCTTCTAACAATAGCATCTTCTCCTCCCCCATCAGCATATATCCAAGCTGTTTCTCCGGGAATAAGAGTAGCGTTTGCTCCTGTGCCTTGAGAAAAAATTAAATTTTGGCTTCCAGAAGTATTGTTATAAACTAAGTATGTTTTAGCAGCGGTATTTGGAGAGATTGTTACCGTATGTGCGGAATCTAAAGTTCCTGTATACTGTAGAACTTTAAACATACCGTCACTTAAAGCACCACTAGTAGTGTCTGTGTTGAGTGTGCTTGTATTACTGTTTGTTACTAAAGCTATACCAGTGACACCATTCAAAGCTCTATCAATGATATCAAAGTTTTCGTTAGTCGTAGTACCCCATGTACCCGACTGTTCTCCTGTACCCGGCTTCTCAATACCCGTGTTAGTTGTAAATGTACTTGCCATTAAGCGGCCTCCTCATCCCAAACAGGGTTTTGATCTGGTGTGACTGTTGAATAGTTGGGCGTTTGACTTGCAGTCACCTCAGAATATGGATTAAATCCATCTATTTGAATGTCACCATACACCAATACATTACCAACATTTGTGAACATTGACAATCCTGTTACAGAAAAGACAGCATCTAATCTAAATGTTAGAGCAGACTCTCCCAAGACTTCGGCAAGAGCTTCAACTCCTGTAACATCAACAGGTGTGATTAGTTCTATCGTCTCATTGCCAAGACTTGTGGTTCCTTCAACCCCTGTAGGCTCGAAGGTAGAACCGCCCGTTACGGTTTCATCACCTAATGATGTTGTAGCAGAAACACCAGAAACAGAAAAGCTAATTGATAGAAGAACTGTTTCATTACCAAGTGCTGTTGTGCCTTCAACTCCTGTTACTACTACATCAACAGAAACACTTACAGCTTCATTACCAAGTTCTGTTGTGCCTTCCACACCAGAAGGAAAGACAGTGCAAGACAAGGAAAGTTCTACATTTCCAACTGTTGTCGTTGCGCTGACACCATTCGGTGTAGCGACAGTTGAAATAGCAACAACCTCGTTACCTAAAGAGGATGTGGCAGATACACTTGTCGGGCTAATAACAGCAGAACCAACAACCGTTTCATTGCCTACACTACCTGTTGCGGCTACACCTGTAGCCATTACAGGAATAATAACTTCTTCTTCTCCAAGTGCGGTAGTAGCAGATACACCTGTTACAGAAACATTAGCATCGCCTACTACAGACTCATCACCCAGACCACCCGTTACGGCTTGTCCAGATACTCCAGCTATACCAGCTCCTATAATCGTGAGTGAACCAGAACTTATTGTTGATGCAACACCTGTAAGAGTAGTCACAGAGGACCCTACAACTGTTTCGTTACCTAAAGAAGATGTGGAAGATACCCCTGTTACATCAAAGGCTACAGATGTAATTACGGTTTCATTGCCTAAACTAGTTGTGGCAGATACCCCAGAAGGTGCTGCAACAGCGTTTAAATCGGTAGCTACTGACTCGTTACCTAAACTAGTTGTGGCAGATACCCCTGTTACGGAAACTTCAACTTCTGCACCTTGCGTACCTAAAGAGGCAAAGGAGTCTTCAGCAAATGCTACTGCGCTAAAAAACATCTAGCCTCCTATGCTAAATCTCCAAATACTTGATTATGACCAAGTGCTGAATCATTGTAAGTAGCGGCTGAAGTTTCACTTGCCCAAGTAATAAAACTAGAAGTCAATATTGTATGCATAAGAATACTTTGTCTATTATCAGCATTATTAGTCGTGTCATTGTCATGTTTGCCTAAAGCACTACCAGACCAATTGACGTTTCCCATATTGTTTGTGAAAGTAAAAGTGTATTTGCCTACGCCACCATCTACTACTGAAGTATAATTAAAAGAATCACCTACCCCAGCTAAGTCGGGATTCTCTGTTACACTAAAACCATCATACCTAATCCACGCCTTTGCACTACCTTGTGCTACTGTAGAGGTAGCAACAGAGTTATTACCACTGGCATCTTTTAGCGTATTTACTCTAAGTTCGCTTGCCATTACGCTAAATCTCCGTGAACACAGGTTGCTGTTAAGTCCATATCTTCTAAATTTCCGTTATCAACTCTTGCACATACAAATCCATAAGAAGCCGCTAAATACCCTGTATCATTACTTGTTCCACAAGCAACGGCTCTAGGTTGTGCTTTGTCACCTTCTCCTGATGTTCCAATTACAGTGTAGGTTGTGTTCCCCATAGGATTAGTAAAAGTTGCTTTATAAACTCCAGTAGCGGAATCTTCAAATGTTGAAACATTCAAACTATCCGTAATAGAAACTGTTCCTGTTCCATTAGCACGTAACCAAGCCTTTGCCAAACCTTGTTGTAAATTGGTAGTTCCACCAGTTTGACTAGCAGTACCAGCATTAGCAGTTGGTGCGCCACCTTCACCAAAGATTGTCGTATTACCACTTGCTATAAGATTAGCTAAATCAGATGCTCTGCTCATGCTAAATCTCCATTAACAGTCCACCAACCATGAGGTGCATCTACTGATGCCCCAGCACCAGAACTGCTTTGCCTATAACCCATACTCCAATTTCCAGTATTAGAAGTGCTTCTTGTGTCACTACTTATCCAACAATTTCCTATATATCCAGACGTACCTACAATAGCTTGCGCTTGTATTGAAAAGGGTGTTCCTGCAAATGGATTTGTAAAATTAGCATCATAATTACCTGTACCATTATCACTAAATGAAGACATATTAAAGCTATCATCAAAAGCGGCTGTTCCTGTACCAGTAAACTCTGCCCATGCTTTAACTAAACCCTGTTGTAAATTAGTAGTCGTACTATTACCTTCGCCTGTTACATCTATTGACCCAGCCGTAGTAACCCCTGTAATTTTATCTACTCTTAATTCACTAGCCATTATGCAAGACTCCCACTAACATGAAAATACTGAACATTGTCTTGGGCGGCATTACTGTCAGCATCTGTACCTCTTGTTTTAACAATGCCCGTAGTAGAATCAGTTTCATGTGATACGTTATTATTTGTTGATATAGCCATGCCTGATATTACAAATTGAGTATTAGCTAAAGAGTTAGTTAAAGATGTTTCTAGTTGACCTGTTCCTGAATCATTAAAAGAACTAGTATTAAAACACTCTGTAAAAGCAGTATTATTTCCTGCACTATAGTAAGTGGTGCTTCCATGCATATTAAAACCAACACACACTAATATTGCTTTTTGTTTGGTCAACGCAACAGGACTAGTACCATCCTTTGCCACAATCGTATCTACATTCAATACGCTGGTCATACTATGCTCCAATATCCATTAACAGTAACTGTAGCACTCTGTGTAATAGGACCTGCTGACATACCATTCTCATCACTATCTATTGTAAGGTCATTGCTTATTGTCTGACCATTAAGACGTATGATACTGTTATTACCTTTAAAAGGATAACGTGTATCTGATTCAGTCTTAGTGTAGTTACCTTGAATGTTAAACACATCATACACAACCATCTCAAGCACATCGTTACCTTGTGCGCCTGTTGTGAGTGTTACAGTTGTGCC
>Ga0181393_1000012_pt1 | contig 53462 bp, 48 predicted proteins | sample 16SPOviralmetaG_FD_130122 | JGI IMG/M metagenome (GOLD analysis project Ga0181393, IMG submission 130122) | Marine viral communities from the oligotrophic San Pedro Time Series (SPOT) site, San Pedro Channel, CA, USA - 16 SPOT_SRF_2010-10-21 | ecosystem: Environmental > Aquatic > Marine > Strait...
ACGGGTTTCAGATCATTTGAAAAAAAGAGGTTGGATTAAAAGATATATTACTTTAAGTCCGCTTACTGAGATGGCGGAAAAATTTCACACGAGAAACGGTGCAAAGCTTATAAACAAAGGCGACAAGTGCCAAAACTTTGAATACTTTATGGAGGAAGAAGATGCATAGTCCATTAAATAGACTACAACAACTCATGGTTATTACTATGGAAGAGTGTGGTGAACTTACGCAAGAGTGTAGTAAAATTATAAGAAAGTATAAGAAATTTAATGAGTTACCTGAAGAAGATATTAAAAAGTTAAAGATGGAAGCGGCAGACGTATATGCAATGATTCAACTTATGATACATAATAACTTATTTGATTATATTGAATTAGAAGTTAATGCAAAAAAGAAACATAAAAAACTAATGAAATGGAGTACATTATTCGATGAGTGATCAATCTTACCATAATAAAGGATTTGGAATAGCGTTTATAGTTATAGTAATTACGATGTTTTTATTACCCGTAGTGGCAATGATGTCTTTAGATGATACATTTGAAAGATTTTTAAAGAAGTATGGCGATCCTTTTGCTACTAACTGTTGGGAGAACTCTAAACATGAAAGAGTGTGTAAAGGTGAAGTCGAATGTAAGTTTGGCCGGAACTTTTGTATTGATGAAGTATACAGGTGGAGAGCTAAGTGAGAATAATAGCAGGTCCTTGTCAGCATGAATCATTAGAGCAATCCTTAGAGATTGCTAGAGAATGTAAGAAGTGGTGCGATCATTTTGGTTATGAGTACTATTTCAAAGCTTCTTACGATAAGGCCAACAGGACTTCTATGGGCTCTCCACGAGGTTTAGGGTTAAAAAAAACCTTATTTGATCTTTCTAAGATTAAAAATGAATTAAATGTAAACATTCTAACTGATGTACATGATAGAGAAGAACTAAGATATATATTGTTCTTTTTTAATCATGTAATAGATGTCATACAGATACCTGCGTTTCTTTCAAGACAAACAGATTTAATTACTGATGCGTGTAAAAGCGGAAAAATAATAAATATTAAGAAGGGGCAATTTATGGCTCCTTGGGATATTAAAGGAATCTTGAGTAAGACTGAAGGTGCAAAAGATGTTTGGATTACCGAGCGAGGGACTTCTTTCGGATATAACCGTCTTGTCGTTGACTTTGTCGGTATGGTATCTATTTTGCGCGATCTTGGGAACGCCTGTGTCTTCGACGCTACTCACTCAGTCCAGAGACCTGGAGGAGGTGGTGATAAGAGCGACGGCGATCGTGGGTACGTTCCTAGCCTTTTGCGGGCCGCAGCTGCTGTTGGTGTTGAGTCGTTTTTCTTAGAAGTACATCCAGATCCTGATAATGCCCCAAGTGATGGACCTAATATGATTCACTTAAGCGATTTTTATAGTATGATGAATATGCTAGACAAAATGACATGGAGGGATCTTGCAACGAAATACGAAAACACACCAGATAGATTTCGGACTATTCAAGAAGAAATGCCGGAAGTGCAATCATAGTTCTCATTGCGATAGTGAATGCATGGACTGCTACAACGATATATGCACAGGATGCAGTTGTGAAAAATGTGATCCTGAAGGCATATTGGCTCTGGGGGGTGGAGTCGAACCACCACGTCGTTAGACAGCACATAAACAGTGTACCGCGTCTACCAATTCCGCCACCCCAGAAGATTATTTAGTTAAGAATAGAAGAACCTTTCTGTATCATTCCGAATGGCTTACTATTGCTATACTTCACCTTATCAGCTTCAACTTCTTCCATCTTTTCAATAGCACTTATTATTCTTGTCATACCAATTCCTCCACCAACTCTTGGAAAGAAATCTAATTCTAAGAACTCCTTAAGTTCCTTTTCAACTCTGTCTTTTCCAAATAGTTTATATAGAAGTTCTGAATACTTTCCTTCACTAATCGTATGAAAGGTGTGTGCCATTTGTTCTTTATCAGTACTTCTTTCTGCAGAACCGATTGTTTCCATACCGTTTAATATTACATCAATCTTCTTACTTGTAAGTTCATCGTTATGGCGTGACATATTCCAGAATGGTGAAGTAAACTCAGGAAAATGCGTTATCATTCCCCAACCAATCTCGTCTTCGTGTTCGTTCTCAATCTCTTCTACTTCAAACTGATCTTGCCACTCTTTATAAGATCTTATATCAAGTTCAGGGAAACCGAGATATTCACATAGTTCGACTTCCATAGCCTTAAGATCATTTACGTCTCCTGGAAACTCAAACTCGAACATTGGAAATATTGTTTCATGTCGGCCTTCTACTGGATTTGGTTCTTGTCTGTACGAAGTGGAGATACAAAAAAACCCCTTCTCAGAGGGGTTATTTAATAGCTCATATTCTAGCCACATTTGACCTGTTTGGGGCAGTGGCCATATACTGCCATTATATTGGTATGTAGCCACCGTTTCTGGATCCTCACATGCTGCTAGTATACTCAACCGGTTTTGTGTGTGAACTTCATGGAAGCCTTTAGATAAAAAAAAGGACCTTAAAAGGTCCGCTGCTTTGGTAAATTTCTGTGGTTTTATTAACGATGTCATTGTTCTTCTTTCTATAAATGTATTGCACAATTGTAGTATATATACGAGTTTAACGAAAATAATGGTGTACATTTACAAAAAAATATGGTAGAATAGATATTATGACAATGCATTTAGTAAGAGGTATGTCGTCCCTCAGTACAAAAAGACGCAAAATGAAAAAGAAGCCTGGTTGGAATAAAGCCATATCAGAGCATGAAAAATTTTTAAAAAAGATGGGTGTGGAGAATTTACCTAAGTCAAAGTTTAGATATGACATACCTGATTATAAAACTCGTCAAACATCACCTACATCTGATTCCATCGGTAATGGAGTTAAGAAAAACATAAATAGATATACTGGTGATCAGATTATTGGTATAAGTGCTATGCATAAATCAAATCTTGTACCAGTAACGAATAAAAAGAATGCGATTGATTTAGCAAAGATGAGGCGATAATGTTTACTATAGAATACGACCATGACGAGACTGTTACGACTGTCTTAGACAATAATGGGAAACATGAAGATATTCAGCTAATTATAGGTGATAAGTGTGTATATATAAGACAGTATAATCACGGAAAAAAGACTTATGATTTGATTGAGATCTCACCACTTATGTTTCAAGAACTATTAAAGTCTATGGAATATCCAGAGGGCTCTTACTTGACTACTGCGAGATTTCAACCAGACAGGACAACTTCGAATGGAACAAAAATTTATTGACCTTCTAGAAGAAGGTAAACTAAAAATGTGGTTGGACATTTCCACTTACTGCAATGCAGGTTGTCCGGCCTGTCATCGTACTGACAGATTTAAAGGTGGTTTACATCATGAGAAATGGCTTCCTATGGTACAATGGTCTATTGATCAAATTAAGAATGCATATCCAATAAGTTTTTTAAAGCAGATAGAATCATGGGAAATTTGCGGAACTTTTGGTGATCCAGTAATGAATAAAGACTTATACGAGATTTGTGAATACATTTGTAGCAATTCAGAAACAAAGATCAACCTTGATACAAACGGTAGTATTCGTTCAACAACTTGGTGGGAGAAACTTGGAAAACTTCCAGGAATAGAAGTAGATTTCGCTGTTGAAGGAACAACACAAGAAATGCAGAACTATTATAGAAGAAAAACTGACTTACGTAAAATTCTTGCAAATATGAAAGCTTTTGCAGAAGCTGGTGGAAAAGCAAATGTTTTTTGTGTTATTCATAAACACAACCAGAATCATTTATTTGAAATAGAAGAGTTGTGTAGAGAATATGGTGCAATGAAGTTCAATTGGTACGAATCGAATAGATTCTATCATGGTTCTAGAATTCATTTTATGGACGAAAACGGTAATCAAGATTATCTAGAACAGGCTGATGGAAATTATGAAAGTCCAGGCGAGATAGCAAATAAAGATGTAATGGTTGACCATAAAACGAGAACTAAGTTTCAAAAGATAGCGATGGAAAGAAAACAATGGCAAAGATGGTGAAGGAGTAATTAAGTTGAGTAAGATAGTATGTAGATGGTTAGAAAAAAGTAGATTAGTTGTCAATCCTGATGGTCAAGTTCACCCTTGTTGTTATTTTGCCAACTATCATTACATACAAACTCATCAAAATAAAGATAAATTTGAAGAAATGTGGGAGAGGAATAATGAAGAATTGTTTAAAGATTATCATGATAATAAAGATGAGTTAAATATTCATAAAAAAACTATGAAAGAAATATTAAGTCATGATTGGTTTTATAAAAAGCTTCCAGATTCTTGGAAAGAACAGGACACGCGACATGACATTTGTATAAGGTTTTGTCAGCATGACGAGTAGAGTTATATTTACAGTTTATATAGATCCTGAAGAAATATACAACGGTGATGCAGATTTTAAATCTACACAATTAGCAAAACATTTTAACGCTTTAACATATAGACAAGAAGAATACGCTAAAAAGTGTGGAGCTGACTATAAGATCTATAAAATAGATGATGCATATAAAACGTTTCTAGATAAGTTAGATGACCTAGATGTTTTTGAAACACAATATCAATGCATTCAACATTATAAACATTATGTAATGAAGCAGTTGTCTGAATTATATGATGAAGTACTTTATCTAGATTTAGATGTTTTTATCGATACTAATGAGAGTATATTTGAAAAGTTTGATCTCTCAAATGGAATTGGAATCTATGGATATCTAGATGACAAACCGGAAGATATAGAAAATATTAAAGAAGGTTTATTGTCATATATTCCTGTAAGTACAAGTGTTTCTGTAAAAACGGCTGCTATGATTTCTCTTTGTAGTAATGCAAACTGTACTTTTCCAAACTATGTGTTCAATACTGCTATAATGCTCGTAAATAAAGAACTCTGTGATAAGATTAATTATCTAAGCGAATTAGAGCATGTTAAAGAATCTATAGACGAATTGAAAGCAAATGATCATTGGTGGGCTGATTACATTAGAAATTATTTTTCTATCAATAATGAAACTACACTATCATATCTTGTTCATAGAAATAAAGTTAAATGGCAATCTATTGGAGAAGAATGGCATTATCCTTACAATACTAGAAGTCGCAATGAAAAGATTCCAGAAGAAGCTAAGTTTATTCATGTGATTAATAAAGACTTTATTAAAGTATTCTCAAATGCTAAGTACTGGGAATGGTGTTATCTGTAACATTTTTGTCACACTTTCTTAAAAAATCAAAAAAAATGCATTCTTATGAAAATAACTGTGTACATCTACCTGTTTTTAGTGTAGTATGTTTATATAAGGTAATTAATAAGGAAGATAAATGAAAGATATTTTTGATTATAACAATGTGATAAACATCCTAATCGGTATGTCAGCCGAGCAAAGAGAAACTTTTGCTACAAAAATGGCAGATAGATTTCCTTCAACTGGTTATGACATCGCGGCTGAACTGATGATCAGACTGCAAGACAAAGAAGCTGAAGAAGGGATCTTATCATGATAGCTATGACAAATACAAAAGGTTTAACATATGCAGCAATCATGCTAAAAGTTAAAGATCTTCAAGAATTGATGACTACTTACAATGCAATTATGGCTGGTCAACTTAACATTGATGAAAATTTGATTAGCGATAAAATATTAAAAATGGCTGATGAGTTAGGAATTGATCATGACGAACTTTCTGATCTTGCAACATCAAACTTTGGAGTTAAGTAATGAAAGAAGAGACAAATATAGAATATATGTTTAGAGAAGAACCAGCTAAACTAGCAGCTGAATTAGTATCGCTTCTTAATGAAAGAGATCGAGTTGATTTTGTTGAGAGACTAGTTGATGGTGTTCCAAATAAAGCAAAAGAAATTGCTAAAATGATAAACATCACAATACGTGATAGTGCCTTAAACTTTATGGATTAATGATGAGTGTATATCCAAACATAGAAACAATACATCCAAATAGGTTGGTATCATATTATTGCATGTCAAGCTATTTGTATTATGACAAAGAAAAGAATGTTCTTACTGATGCTGACTATGATAGTCTTTGTAAAAGAATACTAAAAGAATGGTCAAACATAGATCATCAGCACAAGAGCAAATTATCAAAAGAAGCTCTTAAAGCCGGTACTGGTTATAGAATGAGTTATACAAATTTAATTATGGATTCAGCTAATCATTGGCTGAGATTGTGGGAGAAAGAGAATGGCTAAGAAGAAAAAGAATAAAGTATTTTCAAGACGTGCAAGAACTGGTATTGCAGCTGCACCAACAAAATCGTTTGATTGGTTTGCTGATTACATCAGAATGGAAGTTGATAAGAAAGAAATAGTTCAAACTATCAAAGGACATTTTAAAGCTAACTCAACTAAAGCTGAATACAAGATAATTCAGAATGCACCAGAATGGGCCTTTGCAGTAAAGACATATTTTGCTGCCACTGTTGCATGGAAAGCTCTTGGCTATGACTATGCGGCTGGTGGTGATGAAGCTGTTAACTATCAAAGAGCTAAAGAAGAACTTATTAAACTTGGAAACAAAAGAATTGAAGAAAAGAAAAATGAATCAAAAGACGCTAAGCCAAAGAGAACAATTCAAGAAATTGTCGCCGAAAGAACTAGCGAACTTATTGGTGAAATCGAAGAAGTTCTTGACGGATATCATGAAAAAGGACACGAAGAGTCAATGAGCTATTCCTTGTATAAGGAACTGAGCCTTCGTGTTGCACCTAACAATATGGCTAAAGCTGTATTTGATTATTACACTCCAGTCAGAGATGAGATTAAAGAATTAGTTGATGATAAACCAGAAGATCTTGTCGAAGCATATTCTTTTATGAATTTAGGGCAGCGTAAAAAGTACCTCGAATTTCTTGAATATATAGTATCAGACGTAGAAAAATATATGGCTTCTAAGAAAGCTGTTCGAAAGGTAAGAATCGCCAAGCCAAAGAGTGCACTAAAACAGATTGCGAAAATACAATATCTAAAAGAGTCCATGGAAGACAAACTTACTTCAATTAATCCTGCTGCGATTGTTGGAGCTCAAAGACTCTACACATATAATATTAAATATAAAAAACTAACAGAGTTAGTCAGTAACGGGAAAGGATTTGAAATCAGTGGATCTACAATTAAAAATATTGATGACGATCTCAGTAGGTCTATTGCCTTACGTAAGCCTGTGGATATATTACCTATGGTACTTAAAAAGACCCCGCCCCAAATCAGGGCGATATGGAATGAGCTCACCACTAAAACAGCGAGCGCAAATGGTCGAATAAACAAAGATACAATCTTATTAAGGGCAATGGATAAATGAGTAAAAAAGAACCAGAATTCATGAATAGATCTAAGTTTACAAAGCTTATAGAAACTCAGGTCTTAGAAAAGAAACTTGGCTATATAGACGCTATAGTCGAAGTATGTGAGATAACTAATATAGATCCACAGGATGTAAAAAAGTTCATCTCACCAGTAGTCAAAGAGAAGCTCGAAGCAGAGGCAATGAAATTAAATTATTTGCCGAAACAAAATGAGCTTGTTTTTGAATAAATATATGTACATTACAGTGAAAATAGTTTATAATAATAATATAATACAGCAATATTACAGTTAATAAGGAGAAATATATGTCTTTTGCTAATTTAAAAAGGAACAGAGGTTCCATCGATAATCTCGTCAAAGCTGCTGAAGCAGTAGGCGGTTCTCAAAACAATAAATCTTTTGCAGATGATCGTATCTGGAAACCAACGGTTGATAAATCAAACAATGGTTATGCAGTAATACGTTTCCTTCCTGCCAACGAAGGTTCTGATCTTCCTTGGAATCGATACTGGGATCATGGTTTTAAAGGACCAACAGGTAGATGGTACATCGAAAAGTCTTTAACATCTATCGGACAAAATGATCCAGTAGGTGAATTAAATTCTAAACTTTGGAACACTGGTCTTGAGTCTGATAAAGGCAAAGCAAGAACTCAGAAAAGAAGACTACATTATGTGTCAAACATACTAGTAGTCAACGATCCTGGAAACCCAGGTAATGATGGCAAAGTCTTTATATATCAGTATGGTAAAAAAATATTTGATAAAATTATGGATGCTATGCAACCAGAATTTGCTGATGAAGATGCTCTTAACCCGTTTGATTTCTGGGACGGTGCTAACTTTAAACTAAAAATCAGAGATGTTGAAGGTTATCGTAACTATGATAAATCAGAGTTTGATAAACAGTCTCCATTATCTTCCGATGATAGTTATCTTGAAGAAGTGTATAATAAAATGCACAAGCTTGAAGAGTTTACCGATCCTAAATCATATAAAACATATGATGAACTTAAAAAGAAACTTGTTAGTGTCCTAGGTGAGGAAGCTATGGGTGGTGCTTTATCAATGAATGATGAAGTTAAACTCGGTAATAGTACTCCACCACCTGCGATGAAACAAACAACTGCAGAAGTATTGGATGATGCTATTCCTGATTTCAATGAGACTGCAGAAACTACTTCAACCAAAAAGAAAGATGAAGACGACACTATGTCGTATTTTGCTAACCTAGTTAACGAAGATTAAATAGGAACAACCTTATTGGTTTGATCAACCGAACTGAGATTCATCTTACTTATCATAGTATTATTGTTAGTAGTTGAATTCGAGGTTCGGTTGTCTGTTATAGGAGTGACATTAATGTTCGTTCCAGCATTATCTACACCAGCTTGTAACGCAGGAATTATCGCCTCTTTTCTTTTGATTTGATAACCTAATACTGAATCATCAAAAGGCTGAGGATTAATAATCTTTTCAACACCGAAATCGACTCCACTTTTTTCGCTTAAGTCTTGTGCTTTTTCTTCAGCTGTTAAGAAGTTTTTAAATGCCAATCCGGAACTCGGTTGATTAATATCCATGAAATTAGTATCTCTTCTTGCCTGCTGAGTGATTTTTTCAATTTTAAATCCTTTTTTAACTATATCTGGACCACCTAGTATTCTTTTCTTTCTTACTTCTACTTCCTTAATTGTATAATCAACTATGTTATTTTCTTCAGCACTGGCCAGTGCTCCTTCTCTCGTAGGATATGTTTTATCTAAAGCTCTTTCTCTTGATCTGATTTGCCGACGGCTTTGAGCTTCTTTTGCATTCGCTATCTCCTTGTCTCTAAATCCGCCTGCAAGATTTGAAACATAATCAAAATCACCTCCAAACAAGTTTCCTACAAAAGCTGGAGCATTAACAGCCAGGTCTGGAACAGTAAGAGCTCCTTGCACGATCCCGCTCAATCCTCGGCTTACAACATCCATGTCCGCATCTTGTCTTTCTTTATCAAAGACGCCAAATCCACCAGCAACCAGCGGTGCAAGTGGCCCTAAAAATTTTGTGGCTGTTTTTAAAAATCCTGATCTCGGTTGGCCAGGTGGTTTAGTGTCATCTAAACTATCTAAATACGATATAGCTGATGGAGCTTTGTTTACTACTGGAGTCTTAATGTTTGTTGGAACAACAGGAGGAACAATTGGTTTTGACCTTTTAAAAGGATTTATTTTATTTATTTGATTCATACCCGCATTGAATATTGACTTTGCTTTCAATGCAATAGTCGTCGCTAAACCACTACCTACACCAACTGCAGCAGCATCACTTAACGATAATCCATCACCATCACCTGCAGCACCTGCGCCACTGGCAGCTAAAGCGCTTCCTCCTATTAGTCCAGCTCTACCACCACGACCAGATCTAGCATCTCTTTTTGCTTCTAGCTCATCGAGTCTTCCTCTTCTTCTAATTTTAAATTCTTGTTGCATCATTCCAGCAATCTCTTCAACCTTGACTGCTATATCCTCAGCAGCTTCTCTTATTGCTGTTTGCTCAGTTAGTTGATCTCGATTTATTTCAGTAAGTGCTTTCAGATTCTTGCTTTGAAACAAATTTCCAACTGCGTTTCCTACACCTCTAAAAGGAGAAGCAATAGCACTACCAACTCCACTTATTGCACCTTTAGCCAAGTTTAGAGGACTCATTAATAAATTAGTACCAGCTTGTAGTGCTGACTTACCACTTTTAACTACGCTTCCTGCGGCTCTTTTTGGAAGTGCTAATAATGTTTGCAACATGTTTTCTTTGCCGCCACCTCCTCCTTCTGAAAGAATTCTTTTTTGTGTGGCATTAAGTTCAACTAATTGGTCAATTATTATATCATTCTTGTCAGAAAGAGTTGCAGTCATTTGATTTATGCTTTTAAATAACTGCTGGCCTTGTGTTTCTTCTTGTTCACTAGCCGTTTTAGCTTCAACAGATGGCAACAGTAGTCTTCTGTCTAAACCAGACGGATTTGTATTCTTTAAATTTTCTGTTGCTTTATCTATCATTTATCTACTTCTTTTCTGTTGTTGTATTCTTTCTTTTTCTTCTTTTAAATATTGGGCCAACATACTTATGTATACCTCCCGCTCCCACGGAATCATAGTTTCGAGTTCTGATAAAGAATATTTATGATGTTGTACTAGTGCGAAATTGGTCTTATAATGATTCACTAACGATTCATTAGAAGACCACACTAAAAAAAATCAGCTATATTCCTTATCTTTACCTCATTATTCTCCTTACATCCAGCACAAACGTAGGTGTGTGGTATTTCAACTTTTGGTACTGACTCAACGTATGTTCTTAGTTTAGCAAACTGATCATTCGTCATTGAGTCTACAAATTCTGCTACCTTTTCACGTGGCTCATCACGTACCATTACTTTCTCGTCTTCGGTATTAATACAAACTATACAATCAATTATAAGTTCTATTAATCCTTCAACATCTGATTTTCTATCAAGTATCTTTTCATTGTTCATCATTTTTTTAAAATCAGGATATGTCATTTCAACAGAAACTTCATCATTAAGTTCTATAGTATTGCTTATTTCTTCAGGCTGACTTAGAACTACGTCTTCAAGATTAATCGTCACATCATTCTTATGCTCGCAGCTCTTACAAGTAACTATTAGATTTGCATCTTCACCAACAGACTTAGCTCTTATCTTTGTGAACATATATTCTATATCGTAAAGTTTTAAGTCAGCAACATTAACATCTTCATTGATGCAACTTGTAATAGTATCAGCCACGGCTTCGAGTGCCACTTTTTGATCGTCAGATTCAAAGGCCATCATTAATATTTTTTCTTCTTTTACTAAGTATGGTCTAAACTTTACTTCTTTGTTTAAAGATGGTATCTTAAGATCATACTTAGGTGTATCGTTCAATTTAGGTATCATTATAACTCCGTTTTATTATATTGGTATATTAGCTACTGGACTAGGGTCTGGTGTAGATATAAAGTCTGTAAATGATAGTTGAACTGCATATCTACTAAGTTGATTGGTGGTCTCATTTGATAATTCAATTGATTGTAATGAAGTAGGAAATGCCTCTAATAATTTAACACTATGAGAAACAGTTCCGAGTTTTGTTAGATGTTCTATGATCACTGTCTTTGCATAAGTAACCTTATAGTTGACAATTCCTATTTCGTTTGGTACAGCAAACGCCGCCCATTTTTCAAAATAATTTTTTATTACACCATCGGCTGGCATATAAAAACTAATATTGCAGTCATCAGTGGCAAAACCATCTGCTATCTTTTCTTCTTTTATTCCTATTCTTCTCGGTTGTGTTGTTATCTGCCTACCTGGCATATCAACAGAAATACAAAATAAATTAAGATCTCTTTCTCCTATTGTCATACCAGGAACTTGAGGTAGTCTAATTTTAAACTTAGACGTATCTAGAAGCCCACCTCTTTCTGATATTTTTGATTTAAACTCATTAACATTTAGCATTATGAGAGTCTCCTTACTGCTCTTCTAGATTCTTTATAAACTGTAGAAGCAGGTGCTTTTCTCCACTGTGCTGTCGGTAGAAAGGTTGCTATCTCCCACTCTGGTCTTTCGACTAATGCAAACTGACTTCTTACATGATTGTTTAGATATCTATGTATTGTTGGTTCGACGTACTGCCGAGGAAGTCCTACACTTCCAGTGTTTCCAAGTATCGCATCAAGTAACTTTGCTCTTAACGTTGGTGGAAGATAGTGTAAGTTCATTCCTATGAATCCACCTTTTCTAGCACCTGTTATTATAACAAGAGGAAACGCATCATAATAAGGTAGACTTATTCTGTACTTTGGGTCATACTGAAACATATACATGTTTCCTATAGGTCCTGTGTCAGTAACTGCTCTTGCACTCTTTGTAATTTCTGGTTCGTCCATTACATCTGGAATAGATACTTTTCCGAGCTGAGCAGCTTTTCTACGAAACCACTCAATAGACTGCTTAGTTCGCGGTGTAATACCAGCGCGAAAAGCCTCTATCTCGAGTTGTTGAAATAAGTTTCTACCTTGTGCCATAGGACTATTTATATTCTTTTAAGTGGTTTTAGCTTCTTCATTTTCTTCCACTTTTGCATAATTCCCATTTCTTCTAGAGTATCTTCAGTCCATACTTGAAACTGCCAACCGCGATCTTTTGCATAGTTATTAGCTGCTTTCCACTTATTCATATTCTTAACGTACGTCAATGACTCATTGATATATCTTCGACCTTTAATTCCTTGTTTACCAGGTTTTGGAGGCTGTGTTTCTTTCTTCGGCTTAATTTCAACTAATATTGTCTTGCCATCTTTCATTTTAATCTTAAGATCGATATAGTACTTATGAAACTTCTTATCAATGTCATAGTAATACGGTATCACAGTCTCTTCACTTGACCATGACTTAACATTTGGATTCTTATCGCACCAATTAAAACTCTTCGCTTCCCATAACGACCTATAAATAATGTTGTTAACATCACCGTTATATTTGTTGGGATTTGAAACTCTATATTTCCCTTGATATAAAATCATTCAATCTTTCATATAAATACAGTATTATATATTACAATATTTATTGGATAAACAAGAATGTTAAAATATCCCTTAGACGATCAAAACAGATACGGTGCTAGTATATTCTTTCAGAAATATGAAGCTACTTCACTCGATCTAACGAATACTGCTGGCCTAGTAGACACTTTCAAAGATGGTGCCCTCGATACTTTAAAGTTTGGAGGAAAAGCGATAGGAAGTGCATTTTCTTCGGTGACAGGCATAGAACTACCTGAGAATGCAAGGTTGTCAGAGAAAAAGCTTGATACGTCTGCTCAGACTGGTCCATCTGCAGAACCTAATAGTAAAGTTGTCGATGAACAAGCAGGGCTACCTGGAAACTGTATGATGTATCTCCCTCAAGAAATTAATTTTAATGACGGTGTAAATGTTAATAGTGTTAGTCTCGGAATATTTGGTTCTTTAATCGAAAGAAGTCTGCAAGGAGGCGGAAGTCTTGCGGGAAGTTTTGCAGCGGCCTTAGGCGAAGCTGGATCATCGATTGCAGATGTCGCAAGTGGAAATGCTTCTCCAGAATTATTTGCAATTGCCGCTGGTCGTTTAACGCAGGTTCAACCTACCACAAACGCTGCTATAAGATCAGCCACGGCAATAACACCAAATCCAAACTTAAGAGTCATATTCGAAGGTGTGAAACTAAGAGAATTTTCTTTTGCTTTTGAAATGATGCCTAAAAGTCCAGAAGAATCAGAAGAAATAAAAAGAATAATAAAATATTTTAGAACTGGATCTATACCCGAATCAATAAGAGCTGGTGGTATATCTGCTGGTTACAGAACTCCTTCTAAATTTGCTATAAGATTGAAACATGAAAGAAATGGTGATGACCTAGCAGTAAAATTTAAGAAGTGTTTCTTAACAAATATTGCGACTACTTATAATGGCCAGAACATGACATTTACATCAGACGGAAACTTTCAAAAGTATCTTATGGTATTAAACTTTACAGAAGAACAAACAATCGACAGGCAAGATATAGAGGCAGGTTTCTAATGTCAAGATATTTTAAAAACTTTCCACAAGTAGAGTACAAATTTGGTACTGAATTTGATTCTACTCTTATTCAAGATCTTACGGTATATATTGATATTATTGATCAACTCAAAGATGATACCACATCCTATGGTACATACGACATATTAGACGGAGACAGGCCAGATCAAGTCTCTTTTAAATTATATGGGACACCAAACTATCACTGGACTTTTTATTATTTAAATGATAAACTCAGAAGACAAGGCTGGCCCTTATCATACAGCGAACTTACAAAGCATGTACAAAAATTATATCCAAATAGAACTTTAGTGATAAGAGAACATCTTTTAACAAAATTTCAAGTAGGTGAGACTATTACTGGATCTACATCAGCTGCTACTGGTTTAGTAGTCAGAAGAAATTTAGATCTAGGACAAATAATAGTAAAGCCTACCAACAACAAAACTTTTCAAGCGGAAGTCATTACAAATACTATTGACGGCGTAACAAATAGTTCTACAGTTGTCTCAACCTCTTTAGAGTATCTATCGGCTCATCACTATGAAGATGCTTCTGGAAATACAGTTGATATAGATCCTACACAGGCCGTAGGAGCCGAACTCGTCGAGAAAACTTATTTGAACAGATATGAATTAGAAAATGATAACGTAAGAAGAATTAAGGTGTTTACTACTGACCTTATTTCTCTAGTCGTTGAAAAGTTTGAAGACGAGTTATGATATGGATTATGGATTAGACCAAGCTCAAAGCAATCCTGAATCTATCTATACCGAACCAACAAGATTTGCTTATGAGTTTATTAGAATCAAAACTGATAGAAGTGATACGACTATTGATGTAAAAGATGTTGTATCTGAATTCACAATATTTGAACATATAGACAAACCATTTCTTACTGCAAAAATGATATTGATGGACATAGATCCTAATATCAGTCTTATTGATACGATACATTTCCTTGGAACAGAAAAAGTAGAAATAAAGATTAGAGTTGGACCGGGCTCTGATCAAGCAATAACAAAAAACTTTGTCGTTACTGAGATAGTAACTCAACAAAAAGGCGGAGATGGTAATGAAGTTTTGGTTTTAGATCTTGTAGAAGATTGCGCGTATCTTTCATCTCTTAAAAGAATTAGTAGATCATACAAAGGAAAAAAAGAAGAAATAATTGAAAAGTTAGTTAATGAAGCAGATAGAGAACTTATAGTAGCAAATGATCTTGATATATCTGGTGATAAACTTACGAAACTAATTGTACCAAACATGCATCCTTTAGAAGCTGCGAATTGGATAAAAGACGGATCTCATACTACAGAAGGTTATCCCCACTACTTATATTCTACCATCGCCGATGACAAATTAAGATTAATAGATCTTGGCTCCATGCTTGAACTTAAACCGATTAATGATCAAGCACTTGATTACGTTTATTCTGTAGCCTACGCACAACAAAGTAAAGGATACACATCTGGACAAAAAGCTGATTTGATCGATCCTATTGAAGCTTCTAGAGAAGCGTTTACTATAACTAAACTTACAATAATAAATTCTGACAAACAACTTGAACTTGCTAGAGAAGGACTGATTGCTTCACGTTATAATTTTATTGATACTACGTCTGGAAATAATATTAAAGTAGATTACGACATGGGATCAACTTTTGAAAAACTTATTGATAAACAAATATTAAGAGCATCAAATGGTTTTTATCCAACAATGGATGTTAATGCTCGATATGGAAAGAAAATAGAAAGAATGAATGATTTTAGTACCAGAGAAATAACACACTTTGCGACATCTAGACAGTTTAATGATTATGCTGATACTGAGAGTTATCAAGAAGGAAAACTACATGCTGATCATAAAAATAAAATAGTAGGAAAAAGTTTAAGACATTGGTTACTTAAGTCTAGTCTACAGATTCAGGTACCAGGAAAAAACTTTCTAAGTAAAGATACTAATATGACAATTGGCAATATAATAAGATGTAAATTTTTATCTAACAGAGAATATACATCTAATATGGCAAGAGATGAAATAGAAGATTTAAAGAAGAGCGGTGAGTATTTAATCTATACTGCTAGACATCAGTTTTCAAGAAATGAGTATCATGTTACTATGGATATTGGTAGACTTGGAACTAAAGGATACGGTATAACACCAGGCACAAAGGTAGGTTTATAATGGTTAAAGCATTATACTCAGATTATGCACCAGCAGATTCTATCTTTTTTGTTGGAAAGGTCATCAGTAATACTGATCCACTAAAACTAGGAAGAGTTCAAATAAGAGTTATGGGAATACATACGGACAATTTATCTGATATTCCTACTGCAGATCTTCCTTGGGCACAAGTACTTACGACTGACGGAGGAAGCTCAGGTGTCGGTCAGTTCATACCATATCAGCCAGGTGCTTTCGTCGTTGGTGTGTTTTTAGATGGGAGATCTGCACAAATTCCTTTAATCATAGGATCAACACCTACGATTCAAGAACCTACGCCTACACAAAGGACTGATCCAAAAGCTCCTCCATATCCGGATGCAATACAAAGAAAAGCTTCTTTAACAGAAGCCAATGCTCCAGTTGATGGGACTGCAGTAGATCAAGATATCAATTCTGACGTCAGTGGAAGCACTAACAGTGAGAAAACATTTAATTTTTTTACAGCGAATGGATATACTCCAGAACAAACATGTGGGTTTATAGGTAACTTTTCAATAGAATCAAATCTAAATCCTGGTGCATTGAATCCAAATGATAAAGGAAAACCGGCTTTTGGATTAGCGCAATGGCGAGGAGATAGACTTGAAGGATTAGAATATTATGCAAAAGAAATAGGCAGAACTAAAGAAGATCTCGAAGCTCAACTTCAATGGACGGTTCATGAGTTGAGAAATAAAGAAAAAAGTGCCGGTGCTAAGATTAGAAATGCTAGAACAGTTACCGAGGCTACAACTATAATATGTAGATTTTATGAAAGACCATCATTTAAAATAAAAGACGGAGTTTACACAAGTCCTTCTCTATCAAAGAGAATAGCAGATGCAAAGGAAAGTTTTGAAAGGTTTGCAAGATCATGACAATTATTAATAAAGTTCCAGTAAGTAAAGTCAATAATACTTTAACAAGAGTTCCTATTACAGGCAGATTTAACGATCAGTTAAGTGAAATAGAAAAAGCTGCTGAAACACTAAAGGCTGCCCAAAGTACTAAACTAGGATCAGAAATAAACGAAACAATAAGTGGAATTAAAGCGCTAACTCAACCAGATGAATATCCTTCTGAGATATTATCTGAGCCACCTATTGCTCAAGTTACTGAAGAGGCTGAGCCGTCTTTAAAAAAGACATCATCTCAAGTTTCAAATATTAATAAGATGACTTCTTCGAGTTTATCTGGTGATGGCTTTATGAACGCACATATTATGAGTGGGTCACCACAAGCTATAAAAAATGGAATATTTAATGCGTCAGGAATAGAACCAGATATAGGAAAACTAACTGCAGTGGTTCCAAGTTCATTACAGTCTGCAGCTCAAACATCGTTACCAAAAATGACTGTTGGCGCAGATTTTCTTTCTCAGATTACCACTACGAATACTGACTTAAGTGGTGTAACGTCAAATATAGCTTCTTTAGTAAGCGACTTATTAGGTGGTAATCCAAATATTGGTTTGACACAAAAAACTGTTGTAAAAAGTCAAAATTACTTAGAAGAATTTTTAAAATCAGTTTCTTTAAATAGTCTTACATCAGATGAAGTCATTAAGTGTACAGATTTGTTGTTAGAAGGAAATCAGAACGAGGCAATAAAAATCGTTACTCAAGCAACTCAAAGAGAAAATGTAAATGTAAACATACCAGACATTGAGTCATCAATAGTAAAAGTAACACCGTCTGCTGCGGAAGCTATTGACATCAAGTCTTCATCATTAAAAAGCATGGGTAACTCTACTCGAAACACTAGAGATCTTGCAACAATAGGAAACAAATGGTCAGGATCTTCAACTAATACATCCAGTGGTGGATATAATTTTGAAAAAGTAAGTTCGATGGAAGAACTAGTAGCCGATCTAAGAAACTTATCAAGAGATGTAACAGAAGTAATAGTTCACTGGAGTGCACATTTTAATGATCAAGGACATGTGGGTGCGAAAGAGCTTCATGACATCGCACTTAAGAGAGGATTTAAAGGTTGCAGTTATCATTACGTAATTAAAAGAAATGGTGATCTTGAAAGAGGAAGACCTGTAGGGCTACAAGGTGCGCATGCAAAGGCTGCGGGACATAATAAATTCAGTATAGGAATTGCTTTTGTGGCAGGTTATAACTGTCCATCTGGAACCTCTAATCCAAACAGATATATCAGTTCCGAATCCATTACGCCTGCTCAATATAAAACTTTAGATATGTTCTTAAAAGGATTTTTTATGATATATCCTGGAGGACAAGTGTTTGGTCACCAAGACTTTGATAATAATAAAGTCGATCCAGGTTTTGATGTTGGTACATATGTTGAAGCAAGATTTGGAAAAAAGAATGTAACAAATCCAAGTGATGGGCCAGCAACCCCTTCTCAGATCGCAAGTATTGTAGGATAAAAAAATGACAACAGAAAATAACGAACTTGAACTACGTATACAAGACAAAGGTGAAGGTGCTGTTAATGCAGAAGGAAGACCTAAAGATGCATTTAATGATCCTACAGGGCAGTTTCCTAGAGGTGACTATCATAATCAACCGTCTGTTAATAGAGTCGTAAGAGGAGACGACGTAAATGAACTTGATCTAAGAAATGGTATTCCCGGCGTTGATACTAATCTTACTCAAAAAGTTTCTACACAGTATCCAATGGCTGCAATAAATGAATCAGTTTCTGGTCATATTATTGAAATAAACGATACACCTGGCGGTGAGCGTATATTAATAAAACACAATACCGGGGCAGGTATAGACATTAAATCAGATGGAAGCATTATTATTAATGCTAAACAAAATAGAATTGATATCGTTGAAGAAGATCATAGGCTTGTTGTAGAAGGAGATGGAAATGTTTCTTACTTCGGAAACTTAAACATGAATGTTTCTGGAGATTATAATCTAACTGTTGGTGGTAACTATAACTTAAAAGTAAAAGGAAACTGGATAGCTGATATTGTTGGTTCTTATAGAAAAAAGATTCATGGAATAATGAGTGAAGTTGTTTTAAAGTCAAAGTCAGTTACTATTATTGGCCAAACAATAAACACACATCTTTCTAATGTTGGTAATTTTATTAAAGGTACTTATCAACAAATGATAAAGAAAAGAGCGGACTATAATCACGGAGCAGAAGCTTTGTTCAATGCTGAAACAGAAATTAATATGACAAGTCCAAAAGTAAACATTGCCGCTACTGATCTTTCTGTTATTGGTGCACAAGGAACTATTGGTGGTCAAGATATGATTCATTACGGAAAGAATATGTATCTTGAAAATACTATACATTCGCCAACAGCAAGTTTTACGTCAGCATACGCTACGACTTTTCATGGATCGTTAAATGGCACGGCTAACTTTGCTGTTAACTCTTCTGTGGCTGGTGGTATCGCTGTTGTACAAATTCCAAGTGCACAAATTAATACTGATGCAGTTGATAGTACAGAAACTCAAAAGCCAACAAGTTCAGAGATTACTGACTTATTAACTAACAATGAGATAGGTCCGAAGAAAGTAAGTATAGATGAAAACAATGAAATTAAAAACTTTCATGATAAGTCTGTTACGTCAGGTGGCATAACAACTGGAGAAACAAACACTAGAGAAACAAGATCTAAACTAAAAGATAAAAAGAATCTTGAAAATACTAACTTTGTTGCAGATAGAGTAGCCGGCGGTGTTCTATCATCTGGATTTGCTTCTGCTGTTCCTGGCCAAATTGAAAAAGTAAAAGGAAAGAATACTACACCTAGAATGGGTCATGATATAATTGGTCAAACAGGTAGATCAGTGATTGACAACAAGTACAAACCATCTGAGGCCGCTGCTAAAGCACGAACTTTAACATTTTCTGTTGAGGCTCGATTCAATCCAAACAATCTTTCTGAAATAAAACATACTACATTGTTAGGAAAAGGAATACCTATCTCTAAGTTTACTGGAGCTGTTGGAGAAAAGACAACTCTTAATCATATTGTCGATACTGAAAAAAGAAAACAAATAGCAAGAAATTTATTAGTTCAAGCTCACGTTATAGAAATATTTAGACATTTAAGTTTATTCAAAGGATTTAATTTAGTAGTTGCTGAAGGCATTTATCAACCTGGTCCTGGAGAAACACCAACTCCAAAAAGTTTTAATGATCTAGCGCAGGACGGCAGAGCAGTCGGATATGAAGTTTATTCACAGAATGGACAGATTGCTTTAGATAAGTTATTCGATTTTGCTGAATTTTTAAAAGATGCGTACAGTTATAATAAACTGACGTTGGCATTCGACAAGTTTAATCCAGACAAAACATTACATGGTCAGCTTTTAATAGAGCTTCCAACTATACCTGAATCTTATAGAACTAACTATGACATGAACCTAGAAACAACTTTTAATTCTGAAGTTCAGAGTTCTTCTGATTTGGTCGAAATACTGTCATAACTATATAAATATGGATAATTACAGAGGATAAAATGGTTACAAAAGCATTTTCAGTAGAAGACGGCAATCAGAACTCATCTTTACTTACGAGCCGAAAGACTCAGTATTCTGACATTGATTTGCTTTTTACTAATAAAATATCAGGTGACATATTTAAGAAGGTAGATGCTGCTGCAGTAAAACAATCTATAAAAACCATAGTAAGGACAGGAAGACTTGAAAAACCATTTCAACCAGATTTTGGTTCTAATCTAGGAGGTATGTTATTTGAACTAGCAGATAATGGACTAGAAGATGAAGTTGAAGAAAGAATAACAGAATCAATAAGAGTATACGAACCAAGAGCTAGAGAAGTTACTACAAAAGTAATTGCACAACCAGATCAAAACTCTTTGTCTGTTACTGTTCAATTCAAAGTTGGTAGCATGTCTGAACCTGAACTTATAAACACTACAATTGCGAGGTTAAGATAAATGGCGACAAATATTCAATCAACCGCTTTAGACTTTAATAACATCAAGACTTCATTGAAGGAATTCTTAAAGAAGAAAACAGAATTTGCAGACTTTGATTTTGATGGTGCAGGCTTATCAAATATATTAGATGTTTTGGCGCATAATACTCATTTTAATGGTTTAATAGCAAACCTAGCAACTAACGAATCATTTATACACACTGCTCAACTTAGATCATCTTTAGTCTCTCATGCCGAATCTCTAGGATATGATATAAGATCAAAGACTTCTTCACAAGTAACTTTGGATGCAACAATAAATTTGACTGGAGTTTCAGGCAGACCACAGACTTTAACTCTTCCTATAGGAACTAATTTTGTAGGAACCAACGAAGACGGTAATCAGAATTTTATTACAAGAGAGATATACACTGCGAGTGATGATGGAGCTGGATTATATACATTTAAAGATGCTAACGGAACAGCTGGAATCGTAGCTTTTGAAGGGACATTAATAACTAAAACATTTTTTGTCGGTCAAAAAACTGATAGACAAGTTTATATTATACCTGACGCGGATATTGATACAAACAGTACAGTAGTTACTGTATTTAATTCACCTACGTCAGATCAAAGTGAAGAGTATACTCCGTTAAGTAGAGCTATAACGGTAAATGCTAAATCTACTTATTACACTATAAGAGAAGCGCCGAATGGAACTTATGAATTAAATTTCGGAGACGGTGTTACTTTTGGGAAATCACCGGAAGCCGGTAGTAAGATAGTCGTTACATATTCTAGGACAGTTGGAGCAACCTCAAACGGTTGTAAAGCATTTACAACTACTGCCGCATTTACTATAGGAGGCACTGCTTATGCAGTATCAATAGTACCACAAGCAAATTCTGCAGGTGGTGCAGATCGACAAGGAATAGAATCAATAAGACAAAATGCACCTTCGGCATTTGCTGCTCAACAAAGATTAGTTACACCTGATGATTATAAATCAACTATATCATCAAACTTTCCAACAGTTTCTGATGTATCAGTTTGGGGTGGACAGGACAACGTCCCAATAGCTTATGGGGAAGTTTACATTGGTCTTGACTTTAATACTGGTCTTTCAGATGCAGCTAAAACTGTTATTAAAAATTCTATCAAGACAAACTTTTCCGATAATCTATCAGTAATGTCAATTACCCCAGTATTTGTTGATCCAATAGAAACATTTCTAGAGTTACATACCGTGATAACAGTAAATCCAGATCTAACTTCAAAGTCTCCTCAAACCTTAGAAAATAATACAAGAGATGCAATTACTGATCACATCAATACAAAAATAAATGGATTTACAAAAACGTTTAGAAGATCTAATCTTTTAACTGAAATAGACGAGATTGATGCAGGCATATTAAACTCAAAAATGGATGTAAAAGTGCAAGTAAGATTAGTTCCTGTATTAAATGAACCAACTTCATACACTGTAACTTTTCCAATGGCAATACTTGGTGAAGGATCACAACAAATTAATGTCGAGTCAACAACGTTTGATGTAACTGGAGTGAATGGAAAATGCAAAATAGTGAATAAGATTGGATCAACAATTTTACAAATAGTTAATGTTGATGATAATGACGCGGTTGTTACTGATAATATAGGTGATTATCTTCCGTCTACAGGTGTACTAAATTTAAATAATTTTAATTTAAATTTAATCAATGCCGGAGTTAATTTTCTTAAATTTTCAGCAGTTCCACAAAATCAAGCAACTATTCCGATGTTAAGAAACTTTGTGTATAAACATGATCCATCTAGAATAATAGTTAACCACGCTATTGACAGACAGGGCGTAAGAGTAACACTATAATGGTCGAAAGAACTTTAACAGATTATGGAAGACTTGACGTAACTTTTCATCGTAACATGGTGAAAGAAGTTCTACCTGAACATTTTACTACTGACTATCCAAACTTAATAACATTTTTAGAATCTTACTATGAATTTTTAGATAGTGGTGATAACTTTGGTGCATTGATTCAAGATCTTTATACAATACGTGACGTCGAAGCTTCTTCATTACAACATTTAGATAACATGTTTCGGGAGTTTGCTCAAGGAATGTCGCAATCTTTTTTTAATAGCCCAAGAGAAGTTATAAGAAATTTTGCAAGATTTTTTAGAGTAAAAGGATCTCGATACTCTGCAGAAGGTTTTTTTAGAGCATTTTTTGGAGAAGACGTTGAGGTGAGTTATCCAAAAAATGATATATTCTTTTTGAATGACTCAGATCATTTAGTAGGTGACCCATATAGTATAATACAGGACGGCGCAGCTTTTCAAATATTATCAATCATGTTAAAAGTTCCTCTTTCTTTTAGTATATGGGGAGAACTTTATAAGAAATTTGTTCATCCTAGTGGATTTTTTCTTTCTAATGAAGTACTAATACAACCAGAGATCGGAACTGTATTTTCTGCATTGGCTCCAATATTTGATTCGACTAAAGGTGCAACTTTACCAATACTAGTATTTGATGATAACGCTGGAATAGTGATGAGCGATGTCCCTGATATTACTATTATAGATAATATGGGTGCAACAGCATATGTAATGACAGGTGACAGTGCTCTTATGACTGAATTTAATCAAGTTGATAGCAATACAACTACGTGGTCAGCAAACAGTAATAATGCTTTTGGACTAAAGGACTCATCTATAAGTTATACATCGGCTAATCCAGGGACAAGTCGAGTATTTACTGTAAGAATGGATCCAAATGAAACGATTTTAAAATACAAAGATGATTCGGTAGGAGTGCTTGATAAAACATATAGATCAATATTTGATATGGCCGATGCAAGTAGTCCAAGATTAGATAGAGCAGTAAAGAACGGATTTCCAACTGATATTAGATTTGATAACACGAAAGAAACTTTTGATCAAGGAATATATGATTCTCATGGAAGGACATGGAACTATATGTCTAATCTTTGATAAAACAAGTATAAATAACATTAACACGATACAGGATAAAATGATATGGCGGCTATAATAACAGATAGATTAAAGTTAGCTATCGTAGATAAAATTGTAACAATTATAGAAGATGTAACAGATCCTACATATATAGGATTTGCTAAGTCTGAACAATGGGATAGTAGTGATACTGCTCCAACACCTTTAAATAATCTAAATGAAGAAAGAAAATTTAGAAACAGCTTACAAAGCATAAAGAAAGTTACTGGAGTTTCTACTGTAATTCCAAGAGTTAATTGGATAAGTGGCACAACTTATGCTGGGTGGGACGATCAAACAGTAGGATATGGCTCAAATTCTTTTTATGCATTAACCGAAAGCTTTAGTGTTTATATTTGTTTACGAGGTGGAAAAAATAATTTAGGAGTGGCAGTTCCATCAACTGTACAACCGAGTGGATCTAATAATGATGCATTTGAAACGGCAGATGGTTACGTTTGGAAATTCTTATATACCATAACTGAAGACGAAGCTCGAAAGTTTATGACAGCAGCCTTTATGCCTACAAGAATAATATCATCAGTAGATTCCAATTCTAGTGGTGCTCATACAAAACAATTTGAAATACAAAATAATGCTGATAAGCGGCAAATAACACAAATTATTGTCACTAATGCTGGAAATGGTTATACATCACCTCCTACAGTTTTGATTACGGGTGATGGAGATAGTTCTTTTACCGCATTTTCAACCATCGATAGTAACTCAGGAACAGTTAAAAAAATAGAATTTGCAAATGATTCATCAACTCTAGACTATCCACAAGGATATACTAATGCAACAGTAACGTTAGTTGGTGGAGGTGGAACTGGCGCATCGGCAAGGGCAGTAATAAGCCCTCGTGATGGTTGGGGAAAGAATGCAAAGTTTGACTTAAAAACATCTTCAATATGTGTGCACTGTAAAGTTGAAGGAACTGATTCTGATTTTGTTACTGGACAGGACTTTAGACAAGTAGGAATACTAAAAGGAATTCAAAAAAGTCTTAATGACTCTGCATTCACCGGTAATACTGGAAATTGTTTGAAACATTTGACACTTGCATCAACTACTCAAGTATTTACTACTGATAAACTTATAGTTGGTACAACTACAGGTGCAAAAGCTTTAGTCGATAATATTGATTCAAATAAAGTATTCTTTCATCAGACCGATGCAACTGGATTTAGAGGCTTTTTAGATGGTGAAACACTTACTGAAAGTAATGGATCTGGACAAGGTGTTATTGATTCGGCTTTGGTATCACCTTTAATAAATCCTGCTTCTGTGAAGTTACAATACTTAAATAATAGAACACCTGTTGATAGATCATCATCGCAGAATGAAGACATAAAAATTATTTTACAAATTTAAGAGTTTATAAATGCCAACTACATTAACTGAAAATTTATTTGCGAGTAAGTATAAAGATGACTATCAAGACAGCCATGGTTTTCATCGAATCTTATTTAATCCTAGAAGAGCTCTTCAAGCAAGAGAACTTACACAATTACAGACTATCATACAAAAAGAAATTGAAAGATTTGGAAAAAATATATTTAAAGAAGGTGCTGCAGTCAATCCTGGTGGATTAGTTATAAACAGCAACTATGAATTCATTAAAATAACTGATGCAACCTTTCCAACAGATATCAAAGGAACAGAATTTACTGGGCAGTCATCCGGTGTTATAATAAAAATATTAGATACATTTGCTTCATCAGGTTCTGATCCAAACACTTTATACGTAAGATACACAAACAGTATAGCAGGAACTTCAGGCTCTACACCGATTAGAGTTACACCAGGCGAACAACTATCATCTAATGTTGGTGCATCTAATATGACAGTTCAAACTGTGAATACTGCTTCAAATCCAGCTGTTGGTGCTGGTGTTAGAGTTAGTATCGGTGCGAGTGACTTTTTTGTACAAGGATTTTTTATAAGTGTAGACGCGCAATCACTGATTATATCAAAGTATGATAAATCTAAAACAGTTGATATTGGATTTAAAGTTACACAAGACGTAGTAAGTGTCGATGATGATGTTAACTTATTCGATAATCAAGGAGCTTCATTAAATCAAACAGCTCCTGGAGCTGATAGATTCAGAATTAAACTCTTACTAGTAACTCAAGATTCTATAGCTGCAGGTGAAACATTTGTACCTATAGCTAAGATTGAAAATTCAAGAATAATCGAAACAAATAACGGTCAAAATTCTTACAATAGAATAAACGATATTATTGCACAAAGAACAAAAGAAGAATCAGGAAACTATATAGTTAATCCTTTCACAGTTTCATATGATTCCGCTGATGTTTCAAACTTACAACTTACTGTAAGTGAAGGGACGGCTTACGTTAATGGTTATAGAGTTAATAACCCCACGCCTTCTAAAATAGATGTTCCAAGATCTACTGATACTATACAGTTTAATAATCAACCAGTCTCAATTGAGTATGGTAACTTTGTTATAGCTTCTAGTGTAAAGATTAATGCTGATATGATATCGGCACATAGTAAATTAAATATATCAACTCATGCTTCGAATCCTGCCGGGAGTATAATAGGATCTGCTAGAGTAAGATCTTTAGAAAAACTTACTGATGGAACATTTAAAGTCTTCTTGTTTGATGTTAAAATAAACTCTGGATCTAACTTTAGAACAGCGAGAACACTAGGAATATCTACAACTCAAACATTTATATTAAAAACAAAAACTGATACAAACAACAATGTTGTAGCAGAACTTTTTGAAGCTGACAATGAAAATTTGTTATTTAAGTTGCCTTCAGTAAGACCATCAGCAATCACTGACATCAGTGTTGCTGTTCAAAGAGTATTTGTTGGCACAACAGATTCTACTGGTGCATTCGATGTTAACTTATCTGCAACCGGTGAGACTTTTACATTGACTTCTGATTGGTTAGCTTTTAGAGCAGACAGTGGTCCTGAAATTACACTGCCAAGTACTCCTACTGGAAATGGCTTTGCAGCTGGTCGTGTTAGTACTAATATTCCAAATAAACAAATAACGGTTTTTGGTTATGTTAACAAAGGTCAAGCTGCAGCAAAAGGAAAATTGAACGCATTACAAGTTGTCAATGGAACAGCTGCTGTTGAATCGGATGGAATGGGTAATGTTATAACTGCTTTAAAGCTTGGTGTGAATGACATTAAGGAGATTAAATCTATCAATAAAGATAGTGGTGGTGGACTAGATGTTGCTCACATGTTTGAGCTCGATAATGGCCAAAGAGATGCATACTACCAACAAGGTAGACTTGTTCTTAAAAGCGAATTCTCTAATCCTGGACTAATAAGTGCAGCGATTCGACATTATACTCATACGTCTACTGGAGACTTTTATAACGTTAATTCTTACAACACTACACCATACTCTGAGATTCTAGATTTTACTTCTAAAACTGGTGAAGTGTTTAAACTTAGAGATGTTTATGATTTTAGACCAACTAAAGATCTTAACGATGAGTTTTCAGGCTCCGGTCACAGAATCATCGGTCTTCCAAAGAATACAACAACTTTAACTTCAGATAATACTTATTTTAAGCCAAGAAATGATAAGATCACGATTACAGAAACAGGTGATATTAAAGTCATTCAAGGATCTTCATCTCTAACCCCAAAATTTCCAGAAACTCCGGCAAACTCGCTAGAACTGTATAGAGTAAAAATGGGTGCGAATACTCTTAATGGTGATGACGTCGCATATGATTTAATTGAAGCAAAAGGCTTCACAATGAAAGACATTGGAAAGATTGAAAAAAGAGTTGAAAGAATAGAAGAACTACATAGCCTTAGTATACTTGAGCTCGATACTAATAAACTATCAGTGACTGATTCGTCTGGAAACGAAAGAGTCAAAGTTGGATTCTCTGTTGACAATTTTAAAGATCAAGCTCAATCAGCAGTCACTAGCTCTCAGTATAGTGCTTCAATAGATCCAAAAGATCATTCATTGCATCCTGCATATTATGAAAACAATATAGGATTAGTTTATGACTCAGATGATACTGATACCTCTGGTGTGATAAGAAAAGGTGATAATGTTTATCTTAATTTTGTAGACTCTGCAGAAATTGAACAACTTCAAGTTTCAAAAGATATTGATATAAACTCATTTGATATATTTCAATTTAATGGGCATATTAATTTATCACCATCATCAGATGATTTTAGAGATAAATTTAAATCTGGAACAAAATCAATTTCTGGTTCAAATACTCTTTCAAAAGATGAGAATACGTTATGGGAAAGCTGGAAATGGAACTGGATAGGAACAAGTTTTGATGGTACTGTAACAGAAGAAGAAACACATAGAGGAAAAAATACAAGATCATTTGGTCATCATACTTCTCAGTTATTAAACAGTGGTTTAGAATCAGTAGAAAAAACCATTGTCAATAGAGTTGTATCTTCAGAGACAATAAGAAAAGTAATAGATGATCGCGTTGTGGATATTGCAATCATTCCTTTCATAAGATCAAGACTCGTACACTTCGAAGCAATTGGTATGAGACCAAATACAAGAGTTTTCCCATTCTTTGACGGAGTTGATGTATCATCATTTTGTAGAGAAGAAACGTTTACTTTTCATGGTGCTGATTCAGATGGTGCAGAATTTGGAAATATACAAGATGCTGCCACCGCACATCCATCAGGAAGTACTAACTTAACAACAGACGCTGAAGGTCGAGTTTCTGGAACATTCTTTATTCCTAATACTCCACAAATAAGTTTTAGAGCTGGTGTAAGAGAGTTTAAACTTCTTGATATTACTACTTCAGATGAAACTAATGCTTCAACAAGAGCAGTTGCTTTATATAACTCTTCTGGAACTATTGAAAGAAACAGAACTAATATAATATCAACTCGGCATATATCCGTTGCAGGAGCTGACACTAACGTTCTATCAGATAGAGTAATTGGAACTTCTGATACTAGAGGAAGAATTGACCCATTAGCGCAGTCATTCTTTGTTAATAATGAAACTGGAATGTTCATATCATCTGTAGAACTTTTCTTTAAAGCAAAAGATGCAGATCTACCTGTATGGATTCAGATCATACCAATAATAAATGGAGTGCCATCAAGAGAAGTTATAGTTCCAGGATCTACAAAGTATCTATCACCAGCCTCAGTTAACATTTCAACTACAGGTGCCACATCAACCACGTTCAAATTTGATGAACCAATATTCCTTGATTCATTTGCTGAATACGTTATAGCTGTTCAGTCAGATAGTAAAGATTATAAAATCTGGGTTGGAAAAACAGGTGATCTAATTGTTGGATCAACCCAAGAAAGAGTTTCAAAGAGAACTATTATAGGTGCCCTTTATCTTCCACAAAATACTTATAAGTGGGAACCTGTTTATGATATGGATCTTAAGTTTAGAATTAACAGATGTAAGTTTACAACTGGAAATCATACAGCGATATTAAATAACGCTACACTACCAGAAAGACTACTTCCAGGAAACCCAATTGACGTAACTTCAGGATCTGCCGAAATAAAAGTCAATATGAAAAATCATGGATTAAATATTGGTGATTCAGTAATATTGAAAAATATGGGAACAATCGGTGGCCTATCATTTGGTGCAAGTCAAACAGTAACTGTAACTAAGATATCAGGTGATTGTTATTTCTTTAATGCCGGTGGAAATGCAACTTCTACAACTTCAGGTGGAGGATTAGATGTAACCTCAACAGTGAGTTATCAGTATGACTTAATTGTCCCATACTTAGAAAATATTGTTCCACAAAGTACTAGTTTAGTTGCTCAGATGAAACAAACAACGGGTAAGTCTTTAGCAGGTGCAGAAACACCTTATACAAAAGATGCTTCTTATTCTGATATAACATTAAAAGAAAGTAATTTTCTAGGAGCACCAAGAGTTGTTACCTTCGCAGCTAAAGCGACTAAGTCAGCTCAAATGAAGATTACAATGTCATCTGACAACAATTATGTTTCGCCAATTATTGATCTACAAAGAAGCTCATTGATTCTTGTAGGAAACAGAATTGATAATCAATCCAACAGTGTTGCCGCAGGATTTAATGTTCCATATCCTTATGTAGATGAAACTGATAAAACTGCCGGAACACATCTATCTAAGCATGTTACTAAGCCAATAACATTATTATCTGATGCTGTAGGACTGAAAGTATTACTGAGCGCTAATAGACCTTCGGTTGCAGATTTTGATCTTTACTTTAAAGCAATAGCAGAAGATCAGTTACTGGATAATATTTCTTGGACGTTGGCTTCTAAAGTTGCAAGTGTTCCAAGTGATGAAAATAAAGACGTATTTAGAGAGTATACATACTTAATAGGTGGCGATAATGGTTCGTTACTACCGTTTACAACATTTCAACTTAAGATTGTAATGAGAACAAGTAACTCAAGTTTAGTTCCCATTATAAAAGATTTAAGAGCTATAGCTTTAGGAGTCTAATATGAAGTTAGTAAGATTAGGAAAAGATTTGGTGAAAGATGAAGAAACTGGAGCTATACTTAACACCAATGAGCAAGAAATAGAAAAAGCAAAGAAAGTCAAAGAGGCTAAAGAAGCTGAAAAAGATGAAATTGCACAGTTAAAAGATGATGTGAATGAGTTAAAAGATATGATGAAACAACTATTAGAAAAGATGAACAACGATGGCTAGAAAAACCTTTGTAGATTTAAGTGATACACTTAATGCATTTAGAGTAAAGACTAATGTTATATCATATAACGTTGGAGACTTAGATAGTCTTCATTCTAGTTTACCTGACTCAGATCTAGTTCAGGCAATAAATCATCTAAGACTGAGAGATTCAGCTATTCAAGCTGGAGTAGATAGTAATCAGACACAGATTTTTAATAACGATTCTGATATTGCTTCTGAAATTATTTCTAGAATAGCAGGTGACAGTAATCTTCAGGTTCAAATAACTAATAACGATTCTGATATTGCAGCCATTAATACTACAATTGGTGGAGGTGGTGCTACTTCTTTGCAATCACAAATAACTGGTAACGATTCTGACATATTAAGTTTACAAGCTCAAATAACTGCCAATGATTCTGATATTGCAAATATAACTGTAGTAAGAACTTCTACATTGAGCATTTTAAAATCTGATGGATCGATAGCAAAAAGGATTTTTGGTTTTGTAGATTCAGGAGTTTAATAATGCCTTTTCGAAGACCACTTAAAATTGTAGATTCTGATCTCCAGGAAATGACAGATGCTGATATTACTCTATTGAGAAATAGAACAATAGTTAATCACGGAAGAGATCAAGGGTTGAGATTAACTGTAGTTAGTGGTAGTAGCGGCAATCTTAATACAATGAATGACACTAGAAAAGTTGGTGGAGCAGTAAGTGAAATAGATTCTGCTGGAGCTGGCAACATAACGACACTTACAATAAACTTTGATAGAATTGTATCTACTCCAGATAATACTGGTTATAACAATGATGCAAATAAAATATCATATCCGGTATACTATGAAAGCGACGGCAACTCCGCAAATTTAAAAATTAGAGCTATGACAGACTCTGATTTTAAAGATACCTTTATAAGGCCTGTTATAAATACACTAGTCAACGGAGGTACTGGTGTTGGTAATCAAGGTGTTTATTTTGTAACTCAAGATAGTACAGCATCAAACTTAATAAGCAGCACACCGGTTTTTATTGATACTGTATTTGACGTTAATACTTATGCAGGTGGTAATTTATCTCTACCTGAAGATAGCGATCAAGCTGTAATTAATGCAAAATATTATTTAGCTAGATCTGCAATCGATTCAAGTATATCACCAGGATCGACTCTAGTCAAACCTTTGTTAATAGATAGTACTAGTATTAGTTCTTTTTCTCCGACAATAAGAGAAATGGATAGTGGAAGTATAGATGATCTTCTTTTGACCTCAATGAAAGATACTGAAATGCAAGATCCGCACGGATATCAAGTAGTGTATCAAATTGATGGACCCGAACATGGTACTGTACCAGGAACACAAGTCGGAACATCTATAGTTGACAAAGCGTTTGCAGGTCAAACTGTATTCGGCGATGCTGTAGGTGGATATTTTCAGGCATTACCTTATGGTGATTCATTTGGCGGAAACGTACCAGTTGCAATAAGTACATACGCATTGAAAATAAGAAAAGAGTAATTTAGAATGGATATATTATGGCAATTTTTTCAGAAGATCCTGTAGACGCATTTTTTATTAGTGGCAAAAAAACACAAGTAGAAGTCGTCTATAAAAATAAATCAGGCAATCATGTTTCTCATACCGTTCCAGTAGTCTGGGGTCATCCTGACTTCCAAGACTTATTGAAAATATTTTCACTAGAAAGTATAGAAAGAAAATGGGACAATATGATGAGGAAGCGTCAACAAATTTCTTCAGATCAAATTTCTCAAGCTGTAGAAAAAAAAGTTGAACAGCAAACTGAACCGGTTACTGATGCTAATCAGGTGCTAAAATTTTTAGAAGAAAATTCAAAAGAAATGAAATATTTGTTTCCTTTTAAAGTCAAAGTGCTCGAATTACCTGTTATAAAAAATGCTGATCAGGAAACTAAAACCAAAATACAAAGAGCAAAAAACATGTATTCTGTAATTGGGATAGTTGGAGAAGTTTTGAGTGGCGAATAAAGTAATTTATTTAAGATGGGGTGATAGATACACTAAAGATCATGTTGCAAGATTAGAAGAACAAGTAAAAAATAATTGTTCAGTACCTTATGAATTTGTAACTATGAATCATTGTTATGCTGGTCCTTTTTATGATCGATTGTCTCATTATCAAAAAAATGAATATAGAGGAAAAGATGATGTTGAAGAATCTACCTCAATTCAAAGCAATTTTTTAAGAGAAGATCTTGGCGGTCTAGCTCACTTTCAAAAAATATTAATGTTTAGATACGATAGAGAATATTTTGATTCTTCCGACAAATTATTGTACATAGATTTAGATTCAAACATTAAAGGAGATCTAGCATATTTTTTTAATTTACCAATAGAAAGACCAATGATTGCTTTTGATTGGGACGCGTATGACAATAATAAATGGCAGCACACTTATACTACTAGAGCACATCCGTTATATAATAGTTCAGTGATGTTGTGGAAACCTTATTTTTGTGATTTAGTCTGGATGGATCTTCATAAAACAGCATGGGCTTCTTTTTATCAATTTGGAATGTTCGACAACTGGTTGTTTCATAGGTTTGGGCCATGGGCTTATAATACTGATAACAAAGATTTTTTTATTCCTTTTGATAGAGATATTATATCAAAGTCTGGAATTATTGAAACTATGTCTGGCACGACTTTAGAGGATAAAATAGAATGTCTAAAACATATGAAATAAATCATCATCGTATAATAAACAAAATATTTGGTAAAGATCCGATAAGTATGAAGATGTTTACAACATATAGCATGACGTTAAGGTTTATAAGTGATTCTTATCCTCATAGAGAAAAAGAAGTATATGAAGTAATTAGAGATGGCAAAGATTCGATTTACAACTGCGATGAATATAAGGAATGGTGCTATAAAAAATTACTAGAATTAAATTTTCATAAAGCTAATGACTTTTTTAAAACTAATATTATTTCTGGTGGATATTGTTTTTATGACGGTCGCTATTGGCTAGAGCTTGGAATAAAAGACATTTGGTTATACGAAACTGATGCAGAAATACGAAAAATAAATTGGAGACTAACTGACTATATTAGAGAAGATATTAAAATATCAGGAAGAACTTTAGACTGTGTTCTTGATAAAGATTATGTACAAAAAGATATCGGACTGCACATTAATTTTAATTGTGAAAAATATTATCATATGAAAGAGGCCATAAAAAAAGAAGAGTATCCTAAAGATTGTGTATTTGTTTTTTGTGGATCAAGTCTAAAGTATAAAGGTCCAGGAACTATTGGTAATGGAAACATAAATATATGTGAAACACTGGATGATTTTATAGAAACTCTTCCTAGTATGCACATCTTTTTTAAAGATACAATGAATGATAAACACATGGTGATTGGATGCTTAGAGTAATATGTGCCAAGTGGGGTAATTATAATGATAATACTATAACACAATTATATAATAATGTAAAGGAAAAAAGTTCAGTTGCTTTTGATTTTTTATGTTTTACAGAGTTTAGTAATGAGTTCGATAACTATCAGTATCAAAAAGATGAATATGACTACTGGGATCAAGGCGGCCTTCCTCATTCAAATAAGATTCAACTATTTAAATTAGATGAAAAATTTGATAAAAACGACAAGATATTATATCTTGATCTTGATGTTGACGTTACTGATGACATAGCATATTTTTTTGAACTTCCAAATGATAAGCCTTACATGACTTGGAACTATTGGGCTGAAGAGAAACCTGAAGAATGGAAACGATTATATAACATATCGCACTGCCCTCTATATAATAGTTCAGTCATGTTATGGAAACCTGGTCAAAATAGATTAATATATAATTTTTTAAAAAAACATGCAGACAAAGCATTCTTCACGTATAGAGGAATAGACACATTTATGTTTCATCATTTCGGTCCATATACACCAATGAAAGATCATTTTAATTATTTCGAACATGGTGTGATTACAACTCATAGAATACATGGACATCCTGATTATGACTATCTACCGCCTGTTATACATATATTAGAAGGACTAACATCAGAAGAGAAAAAAAGATATGTATCTAATAGAAGATGACGACGTAATACGAATTCAAAGAATTGTTGATGAAACAAGATGGCATCATCCTTATATGTGGCCAAGTATAAGTAGTCAGATTTCGTTGACAGAATTTAAGATACAAAAATGGTGGGCTAGTAAAATAGATCTAATAGATAAAAGTGTAAATATTTTTAACTCTGGCTTTGGATTTTATTCAGTACCTTTCGCAAAAGAAAAAGGTGCAAAGAAAATATACACTTATGACATGTGCCCTACAATGAGTGAACTGATTAGTGGAAGTACGCACTTTCAATCTAATTTTATTTTTATACCAGAAGATATTGAAGAAGCCGACGTATGGATTAATACAAGTTGTGAACATTGTTATCCTATGGGTGACATAATACCTGAAAATCAATTATGTGTTGTAAGCGGAAACAATTTAAATAAACCAGGTCATATAAATCTTATAACTAGTTTAGAAGAATTAAAACAGCAATGTGACTTTTCAAAAGTAATAGATGAGGACGTGATGATATTTGAAGAAGATAAAGAAAAATATTTTCAATACTTTTTAATAGGTGTAAAATGAAAAGAATAATTTTTTCAATCTATATTGATATACCAGAAGAAAACTTAGATGAGACCGGTTATTCAAAACATGCTAGAAATAATAAACACAGGGGACCTAGAGCTGCAGAAACAAAAGACAAACTTAATGCATTCCGAAATCACTTGATGTGGACTCAAAAGGCATATGCTGATCATTGTGATGCTGACTATAAACTCTTTATTACAGACAAAAGATGGTTTGATTACTATTCATCGATTAGAAAGATACATGATAAACTACCAATGTATCATATACTTAATTATTATAAACATCATTTAATGTATGAACTCGCTCAAGAAGGTTATGACGAAGTGTTTTATTGTGACATGGATATTATTCCAGTTACAAAAGATAGTATATTTGAAGTTCATGACCTTTCGTACTTTTGGTCTAAAAATAATAATGAACTTGCAGAATGGGGAAAACACTGGGATTTAACTCAATATAATACATGTGATAGAAATCCTGCAACAAAGTATTGGAACACTTATGCTTTACTACTGCAAGAAGGATATGAACCTGAGAATAATGTCATCAATACTGGAACTATGATTGCTGGGAAAGATGCTATACTAGAAGTTAATTGGCCAAAAGAGTTTCCTATCATGGTTGAAAAATTAAAGAAACTTCAAGATGATAAAGACACTATGTTTCCAGAAGCACTTCATAGTAGATTTGCATATGATAATGAAACTATGTTTAGCTACTTAATACAATCTAAAAAGTTTAAATATAAAAGTCTTACTGACGAATGGCATGGTAGAATGCCAGATGAAGGACCAGATCCTTCTCATAAAATTATACATGCTATTAATAAAAAGTTTCAATTTATATGGCCTGATGTAGAATATGAAGGAAGGATCTTCGAAGAATGAAAGTATACGCATTAAGAATAGGAGATAAGTATGGACCTGAGTACGAAACTTATATTCGAAAACAACTTAAAGATTATGATTTAACAATTGTAAACGAGCCATTTGATCCTAGAGTTGCTTTACAATGGAATAAAATGTTTTTTATGAATCTTGATATTGACGAACCTATTTGTGTCATTGATATTGATTTAGTATTAATCAACGACTATAAGAAAATATTTGATTATCCTATTGAAAAAGGTCAGTTTCTAGCAATGCGACAATGGTGGGGAGATACGGATATTCAGCTTACTAATGGTGGATTTTTTAAATACTATCCAAAAGATTGTAAATATATTTTTGATAAGTTTATGAAAGACATTGACCATTGGCAAGGGTATTACATTGAAAAAGGAATAACTGTCGGACCTGTCAACGGTGAACAAAATTTTGTAGAAGAATCAGTAAAAGAAAAACTAGAATTGATTACATTTAGCGATAAATGGTGCACTCGATGGTGTCAGGATCCTCGAATCAACAAAGTATTAAGTGATTTATATATGGAGTATTTTCATGAACCGATGATGCTCGGCGGTGACTTTCAAGAGAAGATTAAGATGGTACACTTTACATATTCACTTAATAAACCCCATGAAAGTAATATGTTTAAGCACCTGTACACCTGATCTGTATAAATATAGTTAAATCTTGAGGTTTAGAAACCTCTAGAGAAGACTCAGATACAGGAGTAAAAAATGGGTAAGCAGATTATAAACATTGGCGCATCAGCCAATGATAACACAGGTGATGATCTCCGTTCAGGTGGAGATAAAATAAACGACAACTTCACAGAACTTTATAATTTTGATTCAGTTGGTATAGTCAACAAGGCTAAACTACAACAAGTACTTACATCTTCTGACAGCTATGGCTCCTTTAAATCTGCAATATTAGCACTTTAAGGAGGTCTTATGGCACAGTACGAAGACTTAGTTATAGATCAAGGCAGCGATGTGGAGGTTAAACTTGAATTGTTTAATCCTGACGGAACTGCTAAAATTCTCAACAAATATGTTGAGGCATCAAATAGTATTGTCCCATTATTTGCAGCTACTGGAAAAATCAAAAAAGGTTTTAACTCAACAGATTCCAATACATATAGTTTTGGAACTACAACCCTGTCTCCTAATAACGAAGAAAATTGTGTATTTTTGAGTCTTACAAATACAGTAACAAACTCTATGAAAGCTGGAAGATATGTCTATGATGTAGAAATATCAGCGACTGATAGTGATGGAAATGTTACTGTTGAAAGAATATTGGAAGGAAAGCTTACTGTTTCTCCTTCTGTTACAAAGTAGGTGATTTATGGCGGAAATTAAGTTAGTCTCAGGAAAAACCATAATCAAGAAGATTACTGTTGGTGTTCCTATAAGAGCTGTAAAAGCTTTTAACGTAGAGACTACAATCGGTCAACTTAACGACGTTGTTTCTGCTGGTGGAAAATTTAGAAATGGATATGTTTTAGTGTTTGATAGTGATAGACAACAATGGGTAGCACAACTTAATTTAACTAGACAATTGATTGATGGAGGAGAAGGTTTTGCGATTGATTCATTGGCTCCTAATCCTCTTAATAAAATAGCGGTAATCTCATGACATCATTGATTCAAATAAAAAGATCTGGTAACGAAGTAAGACCTGATAAACTTAGAATAGGTGAACTGGCCTACTCTTATACAGACTCGGGATTAAAACTTTGGATTGGTGCAGGAGTGCCATCAGGTGGATTAGACTCAGATTTTATAGCCGATAGTGTTCAATCTATTGGTGGTCGTTTTTATACAAAATTATTAGATGTAGATAGCTTCGGTGTATCTGAAGGAAACAAATTCTTACTTCTCGATAGTACAAGAGGTGCAAACTTTATAAATTTAGACTCTGCTGAAGTTAATCAGTTAAGAGTAATGTCAAACTTTGTACTACCGAAAGGTAATGATTCTGCAAGACCAACACCATTTCCAATAGGATCAATAAGATTTAATACAGCGAGTACAGTGTTTGAAGGATATGACGGAAATGCTTGGGGATCTCTTGGTGGTGTAAAAGATATTGACCAAGATACTTTTATTAGTGCAGAATCAACTCCTAACGCTGATAATGACCAACTAAGATTCTTTACTGGCGGAACACTCAGAATGGAAATGTCAAACGATGGTAAGATAGTTGTTCCACCAAACTATGCACCTGACAGCGAGTACTCAATAGTTCATAAACATTATGTTGATAACGTGACAGCAAATTATCCAGTTGATAGTAGTTGGACAGACGGGGCATTTACAGGATTTAATAATACTGACAGAGTTTCAGATGTATTAGATGGGTTAAATGAAGCAATCAATAACGTTCGAAACAATGCTTTTGTCAGAGGATTAACTTTTGTAGCTTCCCCAACACAAGGCGGAGCAGGTTTTACTACAACGCTAGCATTTACGAATGATGGGACCCCAAACAGATATGACATAAACTGGGGAGATGGATTTATTGATTCAGCAGTATCAAGTAACAGTCCAACACATGTTTATAACAATGCATTAGTAAGTCCGGCTTCTGTTACAGTAAGAGCTTTCAATACAAATGCAGTTGGAACTGGAAGTGAAGCTACACAAACAAACGCAGATTATATAACAATATTCACTGCTAATCCAGTTGCAAATTATGAGTTGTATAGAAATGCTGCCGGTGGATCTGCTCTAACTGGAAACGATGTTTATGTTATAGAAGGACAACCACTACACTTAAGAAACATAACAACAAATACACAAGTTGCAAATAAAAACGGAACAGCTGTTGTAGAATACTCAGTAAACTGGGGAGATGGCACTTCTTTAGACAATGTTGTTGGTGATTCAGCTTCAGGTGGTGTAGTAGGTTCAAGATTGATTCATACCTGGGGAGCAAATACGCATTCATATAAAGGAAGAGATACTGTATTGTTAAGTTTGGATAGTCATACTACTGCTGATCCATCAGTTATTCCTTCAACTAAGAGTATTTTATTGAAAGTTTACGATGATAATCCCGCGACACCTCAAGGATTATCCACTAAGACAATAGCATTTGATGGACCTGCGTCTGGTATAGATCCATTTCTTCCAGCAGGTTTTACAAAAAGATTTTCTGGTGCTGCTTCGACATCAGCCGGTTCTTCTGTTGCAAGAACAATAACAACTACAGGTGATATATCAAGTACAGCATTTTCGACCTTTGCACATGATGCTGGTGCAGGAACAGTAAGTGCTCAAATAAATGGAAGTGCCGACGGAAGCGTTACTATGGACGGATCGAGTAAAGTTGGAAGATACACAAGTTTAGACGTTACTGCTCATTCTGATTTTAACTTATTAGATTCATCAGGCGCTACGACAACATTTGCGGCGAGTCATATACATCCTAATAAATTCTTTGGATTTAAAGCCAGAGCTCTCAAAGCAGCGAGCGCAGTCAATACTGGTCTAAATAACTTTGGTATTGATCATAGTGCTACTGGAACAACTAACATCGTTGAATTTGTAAAAGATAACATAACCGCAGCACCGACAATAGCTAGTGGAACACTAACACAAAATGTGGCAGGTGGTTTTAGATACGTCAGTGGAATACCGTACTACAATTCCGGATCACCGAGTTTAACATTGTCTGGAATCACTATTGCTAACTTAACTGGAAAAGCTTACAGAAACACAAACTCACCTTTCCAAGTTCAAAGTGGAACAAATTTTGAATCAACAACTCAAGCCGCTATATCTAATCAGAATTATACCTATGCTCAGATAGACGGATCTACAACATTCTTGACTGGTAGTATTCCTCAAGAAGACGTTGGAGTAGCTTCACCTTATGCCATTGGAAACATTACTATTCCAATAACATCTAGCAGTGTTCGAACAGTTGAACAATTAAGAGTGAGAGCAATAAACTGTAATGGTAATGGTGCATATCACAATCTCACTGGCACAAAAGTTCAAGTTCATACTTCAGCTCAATCAGGTGTTCATGAGGGATCAACTTCGGTTTCTAATTCACTTGGTGCTACACACGCTGATAATGCTGTTAGAATATTTGATTTTAATGCAGCAACAACAAACACGCCAAGTTATACAGGATCTACAAACTTTTATACTAATAACACATATACAGAAGCAGCTGATCCTGGTGTTTCTGGAACAAAAGAAGCAAGTATAAGAATAGGAATTTTAAAACATGACGTAGAAAACTATAGCACAGGTTTTCTTCCAGTTGGTCCTAATCGATCAGGCGATACTGGAACACAGTTTGCAACCTTTGCATTTAGAAGAACAGCAGTTTCGAGTTTTAATTTAAACATAGTAAGTCCTACTGGAATATTAGGAGCTTTTATTGCTCTTCCCGGGGCGACTACTGATAACTCAAGTTCTCTAAATGGTTGGTTGGATTGTGCAACTCAATACAATGGATCAGGTGTTCCTGGTCAAAACCTAGGAGCAGGTGGAAATGGTAGTAATGGAGTAGCTTCAACAGGTTCAGATAGAATTTTAAGTAATACATCTCTTAATGGATCTTTTAACATGAACCTTGGAACAGAAAACATGACTAACTCTACTGGTAATGTTTGTTTAGTAAGATTTGCCCTGACATCAGGACAAAGTATAACCTCTTTTAGTATAACGTAAGGAAAGTATAATGGCGATATCAGATAATCAAAAACTAGACTTTCTCTTTAAGAAACTCGGATTTGGTGCAACCAAAACAGATACTAATGCGCTAAAAGCTGCTGTTAACGAAGAGATACCAAGTCCTCTTTTACTATCTGGAAATAATCTTTGGACTGATGCTGCTGCTATTCCTAGTTCTAAACCATCTTCCACTGGAGATATTGTTAAGGTATATCAAGACGCAGCAGGTGGAGAAAACACTGTTCAAACAAGCATGCTTGGAACAGCATCTACAAATAGATCTTGGACTACAGGTCTTACAGATTGGATTCCTCCACAGTTTGGTGCAACATACCAGATCAAAGTTTATATTGATAATGCTGGTGCAGCCAATCCTGAGTCAACAGGAACACAGTTATTTGCGGCTGGTTCTGGTAACAATGATGAATGGTTCTTTGATTATCAGTCAGGTGTTCTAAACTTTATTGGAACAAATCTTCCATCAGGCATAGGTTCTAAAAGAATATTTATTGCCGGTGCTCGTTACATAGGAAAACTTGGAAATAGATTCACGACGTTATTTGTTGATTCTGGTGTTTATGAACATACGACTGTAGATTCAACAGACATTACAATGGCTGACATTATTACGGCTTATATTGATTCAGCCGATATTATGCATGCTATTATTGATTCTGCCGACATAACACTCGGTAGGATCTCAACCGTACAAGCTACTAATCTTACTGCAGATTCTGCTCATATAAAAAATCTAAGTATTGATAGCGCTTCTCTTGATAAATTAACTGCAAATATTGTAACTGCAAATCAAATTCAAGGTCCTGCAAATCTTGTAATTGATCCAGCAGCCATTGGTGATGCAACTGGATTAGTACAAATACTTGGTAACTTACAAGTCGAAGGAACTACAACAACTATCAACTCAACTACAGTTTCTTTAAATGATAAAAACTTAGTATTAGCTGACTCAGCAGCTAACGCGGCTGCTGCTAATGATGCAGGAATAACAATAAACGGAGCCGCAGCCACCATACTTTACAAGACTGTAGGTGATAAATGGGAAGTTAATAAAGACTTTCATGTTCCTAACTTAAATGCTGATTCAGCAGACATTAGTTTGTTAACAGCAGACAGCGCGGTAATTACAAATGCTACTATAACAAATCTAGATGCTGATTCCTCTAGACTAAAAATATTCCAACTTGATTCCGGTCGAATTGGAAAGATTTCATCGATTGATTCTGCGAAAGCAACTAACATAACCGTTGGTACATTAACCGGTGATAACATAGATGTTGACTCTGCAAGATTTAGAAGAATTGACGCGGCTGAATTCGGAATCACTGGAACAAGTCCTAATAGAGTTTTAGTTGCTGATGCCAACAACGTTGTCGGTACGTCTATTAATTTTGTTGCAAGCACATCTCAAGTTAATCTTTATAGTAGTAAAATTCAGTTACATAACACTGGTTTCATAGATGTTACTGGTGGGTTTAATGCTGGTAGTGGATCACAAATACTTCCACAAAGTATAACAACAAACAACTTGCATACAGCTAAAATCAAAATAACTGATATGCCAGTAAAGAGAATTCCTTTTACTTTCTCTGATGATTCTCTTGGAACTAATGCTGACTTGCAGTTTGGTCAACAGACAAGTAGATTTCTTGCTGGAAACACTTTAGGTGTAGGATTCAATCCACTTCAAGACTCTGGAAACTTTAGATTTAATGTTGAGAGAACAACAGGTAGAATAACAAACTTTGGTGGTTTTAAGATCGGTAGAAGTAATGAGATTCCTACAGGTCAGTACATATTCAATTATCCTAATCGTCTTACTGCTGATCAAATAGCAATCGACAACATGGATCAAGATCATAACAGACCATTTTATGGTATTGAACTAAATACTGATTCTGGTCAGCTTATATCAACTGCATTTAGAAATGAATTTAGATCACCAGTCTTACAATCAGCAGCAAGCGCTGGTTCAAAAGCAGTCATTCATCTAAAAGGTTTAGAAGATTCGAACTTATTTAGAGTATTTGCAGATGGTTCTATAGACTTCTTTGGAAATATGAGACAAAAGGGTGTTGCTTTTGCTGGTGGTGGTATCTTTGAAAAAGATAGTGATACTCAAAATGCTTTCTTCTTGAAGAAAGATGATGCTGTTTTAAGAAATGCTAACCAGTATGGATTTGGTTTTGTTGATATGAATCCAACAATAGGGCGTAATTCTAGAGTATCTAGTTTTATAGTTAGACCAGATCATCGTGATCCAACCACACATCAAACACATTCTAACGTTATTCATAGAGAAAAGTATCATTTAAGTGTCAATGGTAATTTTGGTATAAGAGGTGATATAGACTCTTCATCAATTGATTATGTAATTAATCCAGGTTCAATATTTAACTGGACTAATCCGACTACAGGAGTTACAAGTAAAGTCAATTATGCCGACGACAGTGATAAGTCAAGAATGCTTTACATTCCATCAAAAGCAATATTTAGAGCAGGTCTATTAAGAGATAGTTCTATAAGAAAACTAAATATGGGATTGTTCTCAGTAGGAACTGGTTATGAGCCATTAGCTAAAGGTCTAGGATCTATTGCTATGGGTATGGGAGCGAGAGCTCTCGGTAATCATTCAATATCACTAGGACTTAGTAACGATAATAGAAGCACACTAAACATTAAAACAATAGGAATCGGAACAGAGAACTTACACGATTCAAACTCAGCCTCGTCACAAAAAGCTACTATCATTGGTCATGGTAACGCAATGAGAGGTAACAATACTGTTGTTATTGGCGTAAACAATAACACACCAGTTAATGCTGTATCACAGGACGGAAACAATACTCCTCTAGGAATATTCTTACCAGGTGCTGGTGATAATTCTGTAATAATTGGAACAGAAAATAGACTTGGAAATAGAAATGCAGCTGCTGCAGCAAACGGTGCGAGTTCAGTAGTCATAGGTCGATTAAATGAGCTCGGTCCTACTACTGCGATGTATACTATAGGAACATCAAATAGAACAACCATAAGAGGTAACGGAGCTTATACATTTGGAGCTGGAAACTATATTGATGCTGGTCAAGCTATGGCACTTGGAACTGATCATACTCTTGCTGGCCCAAGCTCAGTCGCTATTGGAACAAAAGGTACTACTGATTCTACTGCAGACTTTAGTGTCATAGTCGGTCTAGACAATGCCACTGGTAAGAAAGTTAGTGCTCCAAATATTTTCTCAGTACAAGGTGGAAATATAATACTTGGTGATAGTATTGAACACTTTAGCGCTGCACAGTATGATGGTGTTAGTAACTTATATGTCAAAGGTTCAATAATAGTTGGAGGTTCTTTATTACAAGAAAATGCTCCAGGTATAACTTCATCAACAACGCCATTTACAGATGACGGAAGAGCGGTTGTATCTGATATTGCTGGTACTGTAAGAAGATTTGGTTTTAATACTTCAAATCCATATCAAGGTGCAGTATTCGAAACACAAGAAGGTTTTCATACATCGGGAACAACACTAACTCCAAATGCAACTGGTCAAAATGGTTACTTTATTAATCCATATCCTTTCACTGAAGATGATCAAGATCCTCCACAATTAAGAATTCCAAACGTGGAACAAGACTCTGCTATTTACGATTCTGTAAGTAGTCATAATAGTATGATGAGCTATATCACAAAAATTGGTGCTCTTAGAATTGGAACACACACAGGAGGAACAGTATATGCTACTTATCTACGACCTGGCCGTGTTGGATTTCAAGCAACTACAATAGGTAAAGATAACATCAACGCTGGTCTTAGAACTACCGTTATTGGACAAAATAACAATATTCAAAGAGGTGGTGGTCCTAAATTAGTTCCCTCCACCACTGTACCTTTAAATCCTGGTGACTCATTGAATCCTGCATCACTCAGAGCGAGTGACATGATTGTTATAGGAAATAGAAACGTTTATGATAGTGCAGCTACAGGTAATAAAAACATAGTAGTTGGTGATGATAATATTATTAAAGGAGCTGCAGAAAACAAAGTTTTAATTGGTAGTTTCATAAAGACACAACCGAATACAACGCTTTCTGGTTCCGGTAGACTTACCTATGATAGAGAAATTATAATGAAACATGCTGACTCTTATGGTCAGGATTCATTAAACAATACTCATGTTTCTATCGGTAAGTTTGGAATGGGTTTTTATGGAGAAACTCAACTTGGTCCGAGATCTGCTTTAGACGTTCGAGGTGACATTCATCTTGACTCAGGTGGTAGAATTTTAATTGGTGATCCTGAAGGACTAACACGTCTTAATGGGACAACTGGGAAAGGCGTAAAAGAACTTCCGTTAACTTTATTTAGGGAATTTTCTCAATCACCAGGGTCAGACCCATTACAGAGAACAGCTCAACACCAATTTGATCAAGCAGTCGGTGGTGGTGTTGCTACTATTACAACTCTTGGTGATAATAGAATATTAGTAACAACAAATTCTGCTCACGGTCTTACAACAGACAGTGTGACTGCAATCTCAATTGTTGGAACATCAGCTGATGAAGGCGGTGGAAATGGTGTATCAGGTATTAATGAGATAGCATTTATTCCTTCAGTCGTTGATGCAACTTCATTCTTACTTCTTCAAGACTCTTTTAGATCTGCTTCAAATGTGAGTGTTGCAAACGCATTCTTTAGAACTGGTGTTGAAGGTTTTGATGAAGATGGTGACGGTCATACAGTCACTAAGAACGGAACAGGAGGAACTACAGGTACGGTCAATAGATTACATTATAGAAGGCCATTTCAACTTGGAGATAAGATCGACGTTTCAGGTGATTTAACTGTAAATGCTCGAGGAGCAGAATTTAGAGTCGACTCATTAGGTGTAGGATTTACTGCAACTGGAGACGGAAGTTTAGTAAATCAAATTCCGATGAGTTATAACTTTACTAATGATGGACTTAATATTACTGGTACGAATCAGCATAAGTTTATAACTATAAATGGTGATTCATTTGAGAAATTTATAACAGAACCTGGAAGAGCTGTCGACTCTTATATGAGAGATATCATAGATGCAGATTATATTCAGGCTAGAGTAAGTACAGACGAATTCTTTGTAAATGCGGCAGATGCTCTTTACTTTAAACCAGACGTGACTAATCCAAGTGCTGTTACTAAGCCTGTTCAAATAGGATTACATGATTCTGAAACTAGTGCTGCTGACAGATCAAACTTTGCACTTATAGTAAAAACAAAAGGTGCTAATGGTGTTATCAATGTAATTGATGCAAGTAACGCGATAAACCCTGATACTACAAGTCCTATAAAAATAAACGGTGCTAACTGGCCAACAGATAACTATCTAAAGAATATTATTGATGGACCATATATTCAAAGTCAAGTTTCGGTAAGCAACTCAACTATCACATCAGCAATTAATCAAGCTTACTTGTCAACTATAATCGATTCAGATTACGTAAGAGCAAGAGTTAAAGATTCTGATGAATGGCAGACAAATGCAGATGGAACAGTTCTTCATTATGGAATATATCCTAACATCGCTAACGTTAAAGTTGGTATCGGTACTGCTAATCCTACAGCAAAACTTGAAGTTACTGGTGGAATTAAAGGTGATTCTGGAACTTTTGAAGGACCAATGTTTGTTAAAGGTCACACCCTAAATGATTCAGCTACTTGGACATTCGACGTAGACTCAGGAGACATATTCCTTAATGACGTTACAAATAATATTAATGCTAATACAACAGTATTAAATACTAGTCAAATACAAGCTCGAATTGCAGCGGCAGGAGCAAGTGATTCAGACTTTACAGTAGATCTAGGTGGTGCACCTGATCTAAGATTTATTAATGTGTTTAAGAAACCACAAGGTTTTAGTGGAGTCGGTGATAGTGTCAACTTAGGAACTCAACCAAATGCTGGACTCGGTGGAATTGTTCCAAAACATGGTGGTGGAACTGGTCATACAATAAACTTTGGTGCATGGTTCTTCGACCCATCAAACGCGCAGATAGTAAGATTTAAGAAAACAGCTTTCGAATCAGATGGTTCTGGTAATATTATTGATGCAGGTTTGGAATTCAGAGACAGAAGATTAAACACAACAATTACGCTTACAGGAACACATCATAGTCAAGGTAATGGCTACGATGGAAATCCATTAGTATTTAAAGTTCATCCAGATTTTAATACAGTTCAAAGAACAAGAAACGGTCAAATAATAGATAGTGCCGTTGCTGGAGTAACAACATCAGCAAATGGACTTACACTTACTATCAATACAGCCACTGCAAATACAGGACATGCACTTGGTGATAGTATATTCACTAGTGATATATTTAAGATTGTAGATCAAAGGCGAGATCAGATATCAGGACTTACAGTTCACGGTCCGACAATATTTACAGCTGGCGGAACTGCTGACTCTTCAGATAATAAGAGTGGTCTTGTTATATTTGAAGACTCTGCGCGTTTAAATGGTCGACTAGACGTTAGAGCCGGAGCGACTTTTGCTGACTCTGTAACAATATCTCAGTTCACAACTTCAGGGGCTGGTGCAGGTGGTAGAGGAACTCCAGATGGAGCTGGTGGTAAGATTAATCTTGATGGATATATTATCTTTGACAGTAACATTGCTGCTACTATTGCTCCTGATGAACTGAATCCTGGACAGACTATCGCAGGTCAAGGTGGTATGGGTAACTCAGTTGCTGCAACTGTACGTGCTAATGGTTATAGTGGTCAAGTAGGATTTGTAAGTCCAGCAGAAACAAATCCAAATCACCCATTGGCAGCTCAAAATAGATTTAAAATGTTTAGAGAAGTCAAAGACATGGCAACTAAGGTTGTTATTGACAGAAGACTTATGGGCTTTGACTCAAATGTTTTCACAATAATCGACTCTGCATATGTAGGTAGCAAACTCAATACTAATACTCAGTGGAACTTTGCAACTGACACAAGATCTGTTTCTTCATTATTCTATCAAGGATCTGGCGGCGTAATTATCGGTGGAAATCAAAGTGCGGTACATTATGACGATCCTTATGCTGGTGGTGGAGCCATTATATCTGATAGTGATACTAAGTTACAAGTTAATCAAGGAAACGTAATATTCAAACAGAATTCTTGGGACGGCATCGGTAACGCAAACACTGTCGACAAAATTCCGCCAATAGGTGAGGGTTCACGTTTTATGTGGATTCCACAGAGAGCTGCGTTGAGAGCTGGTGCCACTGAAGCCGGATCAGGAAAAGCTGCTGGTGGTGAGACAATGCAGGGAGATGCTAATGACGATCTATTTGTAGGTCAGTCATCAATAGCAATGGGAGCGAACACTCAAGCTTGGAATTATGGTATAGCACTTGGCTATAAAGCTACAGCTGGATACGTTGAGTATACTAATGAAGGTCTTCCAACAAGATCAATATTAAGACAACATGAAAAAAACGTTGCTATTGGATACGATGTAGACAATAGAGCCAAATCAACAGTAGCAATTGGTTCTGAAATCCATATGAGAGCTTCTCATTCAATTCCTCAATCACATGCAGTTGCAATTGGATACGATATAATTAATAATTCACGATCAGAAACAATAACTGTTGGTGCTGAAATCTCAGCGTTTAATGGAACTCATGTAGGAGTTAATTTAACTAATAGTCAAGGTTCTGGTGATGAAAGTAAATCAGTTTCAGTCGGAAAAACTATTACTACTAGTGGATCTGGAGTAGGTATTGGTGCTGATATCAATGCGTCATCGAGTTCTATAATCATCGGACTTAGCGGGTCAAGTGGTAGTATAAATGGTGTTGGTGTCGGTCACTCTGTTACTGCGTCTAATAGTGCGGTAGTAGTTGGTAGATCCTCATCTACTGGTGTTAGTGGTGTAGCGGTTGGAAATTCTAACTCAGCTAGTAACAGCGCGGTTTCAGTAGGTAGATCTAACTCTGCTTCTCAAAGTGGTGTTGCTATTGGTATATCTAACTCAACATCTTCAAATAGCCGAGAAGTAGCACTCGGAATTGGAAATACTACTAGTCAGACTGGTGTCTCAATAGGTGTTCAGAACACTTCTAACTATTTTACTGGCTTAGGTATTGGTTTCTACAATAATAGTAACCGAGACAATGGTATTGGTATAGGTATCTCAAACAGTAATCAGAGATATGCTATTGCAATAGGAAGAGGAAACCAAAACAACTCTGGTTTCTATAACAGTAGTAAGACAATTGCTATTGGTATCAACAATACTGACAACGGAAAACAAGATAACATTAATGGTGTTGGTCCAATGCTTACTTACGGTATGGATAACACTGATAACTTTTCTGGTGAAATATACGGAAGCAGAAACACTAGCAATAACAACGCACAAATTTATGGTAACGATAACACAAATATTGTTGTCGACAAAGGTGGTGTTTACATATACGGTACAGGTGGAAGTGCTGAAAAGAAAATCACTAACGCGTCAGTAGCTGGAGGAATGCAGTACGGTAAGAATAACACTACTATTGACAATGGATACGTATATGGTACAACAAATACTGGCCGGCAAGGTGGTTACGCATTTGGTGCTGGAAACTATTCATGGTTATCTGGTTTAGCTTATGGTTATGATAACACAGTAACTGGTGATAGTAATCCTGTTGCTTCAACTGAGTTTCCGATGGCATTTGGTCGAGATAATACTGTTACTAACGGTGGTATTGCATTTGGCGAGAATAACACAGTATCTTCAAGAGGTATAACTCTCGGTGCTAATAATATTTCTTCTGGATCAAGATCAATAGCCATAGGTGCTGGGGTAACAGTAAGTGGTACAAACTCTATAGGTATCGGACTTAATAATACTTTCTCGGGAAATATTACAAATAATAATACTTTTGCAATTATCGGTGGAAGAGTTGGAATCGGAACAGTAACACCAAGTTCTTCTTACATCATGGAAATCGACGGTGGTCATCTTAATGTTAAAGGCCCATTCGACATTTATAGACAAGGTGTAGTTCTTTCTGATTACATTAGAAACGATGTTGTTAATTTTAACTATATCACAAAACAAAACGCTGATAGTGATTATGTTAAGAGTGCTGTAACTATAGGAGACTACTTTGAACCAACAGCTTTCTTTAGACACAATCTTTCATCACAGAATATTGAATACACTGGAAATAAGAGAGTTGGTATTGGTACTGCTCCAAGACCAGTTACAGGATTTACAGATCCAGTATTAGACGTAAATGGTGGAATTAACTTTGAAGGTGGATTATTCTTAAGTGGAACAAGAATTATTCCTTCAATTGATTCTATCAATGCTGTATATATTAGTCATCAAACTTTAGAGTATAATATTGGCCCTGATAGTGCAACAGACTTCTTTGATTCAAACTACGTATTCCATAGAATATCAAAACAACAGTCTAATGGAACTCGAAAAGCATTTGGATTTGGGCAGACTGACTCGGTAGAAAACGTAATAAATGAAGCTTATATAAATGCTAGAGTCGATGCGTCATTGTTCCTTGACTCTGCTGAAGCATTAGGTATAGTTACTCAACAGATAGATGAAAACTTACCGTTTAGATTTAATAACACTACTGGTCAAGTTCAGTTAACTACCACAGAAATTTCTAACGCAGGTAGACCAAATCTATACGGAGGCGTTAAGGTTGGAATCGGTATTGCACCTGATACTACTCAAACTCTAAGGGTTGGCGGTGATGGTACAAATGCTATGGAGATTAATAATGGTCTTCTTAAAATAACTGGTACAAATGCTAAGATACTTATAGAAAAAAATGGTGTTCTAGAAGAAATATCAGCAGTACAGTTTAAAGACGATGCTATTACAGGTAACGTAAGATATGACGGTGGAAAGAATGTTGGAATCAATCTTGGTGCTGGTAACATTGCTTCAGCAACTCTCGACGTCGCAGGAACTATAAATGCTTCATCAGCATTACAAATTGGTGGTGCAGATCTATTAACAGGAATTTTGACTGGATCATATCTCAAAGGTAGATTAGAAACCGTTGGAAATGCTGGTGCCTACTTAGATTCTGCAGGAGCAATAGAGTTTATAGACTCTGATTATATCAGAACAATTGCTGACTCGGCTTATATTTTAACAGCGGCAGACTCTGCTTACATTCGAACAGTAGGATATACATCAGATGAAAAACTAGAGTTTATAGGTGGTGATTCGAACAGCTTTATTAGAACTCATCCTGGTGGTGATTTTGAAATTAAATATGATACTGGTAAAGTTAATAGTGATTCATCTGGACTAAGATTTTTTGCTACTGATAAATCTTTAGAAATCAAATCAGGAAGTGTTAGAATAAATCATTCTAATGCTGGATTTGTAAGAGATGCTCTTACAACTACAGACTCTGGTGTAACAATAGATGGTAAATTAAATTTACATACTATTCCAGGTGGAACAGAAACAATAGCTCTTGTAAATACTAAGATTGCAAATAGTGTTGTTGATTCAGATTATATAAAACAGCATGCAGATTCTGCATATATTCTATCAGCAGCTGATTCTGCATACGTTAAGACAGTCGCCGATTCTGACTATATAAAACTTGTTGCAGATTCAGATTACATAAAACTTGTTGCAGATTCTGCGTATATTCACACTGCGGCTGATTCGAACCACGTAAAAACATTTATCAATACAACATATATTAGAAGCAAGATTGATTCAGCTCATGTTGATCTTATAACAGGAATCGGTCAAAGAGATGTTGATTTTAATCAAAGAGCAATATTTTATAAGAACAGTGTTGCAAATACTGCAGCGCTTCCAAGTGCATCTCAAAATGAAGGTAGTGTTTTTGTAACAAGAGATAACTATAAACCTAATGTTGCAGCAGATGGTAGGTATCAAAGACTTGCTATGCACGAACACGCTTCTGACTCTGATTATATACTAAGTGTCGGAAGAAGTACACAGTTAATTGCAGCTTCTACCGCAACTACTATTAATCAATTCACTCATAATGATTCATTCAAATCAGCAGAATATCTAATACATCTAGATGATTCAAGCTTAGGTCATACACAAGTAAGTAAGATTTTAATGACATATAATAAAGATACAGTCATAAGCACCGTATATGGTATCGTATCAACAATGTCAGCCGATAGCCAACTTGGAGTATTTACAAGTGAATCAGATGGAACAAATTTATTACTTAAATTAACAAAATCAGCAGGAACGGGGACAGTAAGAGCTAAGATACAAAGAACTATACTATAAATAAGCTAAAAGCCACGGGGAAAGGGAACTATGGCAGATAAAGATTTTAAGGTCAAAAAAGGCCTGAAGGTTACTGAGAACATCGAGCTCACAGGTAATCTGAAAGGACCTGCAGTATTTAATATTGAACCGAAAACGGTAGGTACCGACTCAGGTACTGTAAGAATTCTAGGAAAGTTACAGGTCGAAGGTACCACAACTGTTCTTAATTCTACGACCGTAACCATTAATGATAAAAATATTGTATTAGCAGATTCTGCAACTAATGCTGCTGCAGCTGATGGTGCTGGAATAACTATAAATGGCGCCAATGCAACCCTAACGTATGCTCAGGCTTCTGATAGATTTGTATTTAATAAAAATATACAAGCTGCAAATTTCATAGGAAATGTAACAGGTAACGTAACAGGTAATCTAACCGGTACAGTTTCTGATCTATCTAATCATACTCTCTATACAGATTCGGATTTTGATGCTAGTTTTGCTTTAGCATCTACAGATAGTTTATCAGAAGGATCAACTAATCTCTATCATACGACTGCCCGGGCAAGATCATCTATATCAGGTGACAAAGGAATTAGTTATAATAGTTCTACAGGCGTAATAGATGTAGACTCAACAAACATAACATCAATTGCAAGAGGGGCAGTAAGCGGAACTGGTGCTTTAACTTATAACGCTGCTAACGGTCAGTTTAGCTTTGTTTCTGGACAGTCAGGACTTATCGATTCATCTCTAGCGCAGGGAATGATTGATTCTAATTTTAGTAACATAGACTCCTTAAATGTCACAGGGATTATCACCGCAGGAACCATAAACGCAAGTAACATAACAGGTGATGGTAGTGGTATCACCGGTGCAGGACTTGACTCAGCTCTAATACAACAATTAGTTGATGCTAGTTTTACTGCTGGAAAAAATGCAACTTTTGGGACAGTAAGCGCTTCGGGGACTTCATCATTATCTGGACTCAGCACTATTGGTGGTGCCCAATTTACATCTAACTTAACACCTACTTCTGGACAAGGTGTTGAAATATTCGTTCCTAATGCTACATCAGGACAGATTCAATCATTTGACAGAACAGGTGGACATTTTGAGAAACTAATACTCAAAGGTAATATAGT